>Ga0209820_1000104_pt1 | contig 18683 bp, 23 predicted proteins | sample PPLLak21cMay2015_FD_187254 | JGI IMG/M metagenome (GOLD analysis project Ga0209820, IMG submission 187254) | Freshwater sediment microbial communities from Prairie Pothole Lake near Jamestown, North Dakota, USA - PPLs Lake P7 Core (1) Depth... | ecosystem: Environmental > Aquatic > Freshwater >...
GCTATTTTGGTAACCTATATTTTTACTAACATTTTTTACTAACTTTTTGGGTTAGGGTTAGGGTTAGGGTTAGGGTTGGCAAAACGGCCAGAAATCGGGCTAAACGGCTGTTTCGGGAGGTCGGGACACCCCTCAAATAACCGCCATCAAATTCTCTACAAATAAGGTTTTCGCCAAAAAACGGCCAAAACGGCCAAAACGGCCAAAACGGCCAAAAGTCGGGCTAAACGGCTGTTTCGGGGGGTCGCGACACCCCTAAAATAACCGCCATCAAATTCTCTACAAATAAGGTTTTCGCTAAAAAAACGGCCAAAAACGGGCTTAACGGCTGTTTTTGAAGGTCTGGGGGTCCCCCGATATGACTGGTAGGTAGAGCCGAAGATGACATTTCTAAAACAGGGCTGAAGACCTAAAACGGATAAGTATTGCATGAGTTATAGCAATCGCCAGTTATGCCCTGTTTTAGTAATATCCAGGAAGACTTTTCAAAGAACATTCTGGCTCCCAACCATCTTGCGAACTTTGATTTTCAAACCGGTCAAACATCTCGCTTGACTTAAAAAATCATTATTTAATTAATTTTTTTTTAAAATGGATTTTTTTAACTTTTTGGTCAAATTTTAAACAACTCGTTCTCACGCAATACTTAACCAAAAAAGGTCATCAGCCCTGATTTGAAAAGGTAATTTCAAGTAGATTACGAATTCTGCATAATATTTATATTTTAATTGAGTCTATCATTAATATTTTTGACTTGAAATATCATCTAAAATTTGAGACATTTTACTCAAAAATCGTCTAAAATGGCGATATCAGCGCTTCGCGCGCGCGGACTATTTAGGAAAATAGATGATATACTAATTATAAAAAAAAACAACTTAAAAAATAAAATATACTAACTAATATATATGAGTGAAAACAAAAAGAAAGTTCCATTAACTGGTGCCGAAAGAGCAAAGCGATTTTACGATAAAAATAAAGAATCTGAAAGCGCACGAACAAACGAATATTATAAAAACAAACGAATAGCACAAGGTTTTCCTGCACCTAAAAAACAAAAATCATACCCAAAACAATCAACTGAAACTCCGTCATCATCACAAGCCACATCATCAACACAATCTACATCATCATCAACACAATCCACATCATCATCAACACAATCCACATTATCACAAACCCCATTATCAACAAAGACCACATCATCAACACAAACCGAACCATCAAGAAAAACTACAAACACAATATCAACACAAACTGATCCTGAACCTGAGGCCGAGCCTGAACCTGTCATTGAGGACCAACCAGTGTCGGCAGTAGTTTCAGATGATAAAATTTCCGCCTTGGAAAAAATTTCAATTTTAATCAATAACATACCAAATGAAACAAAAGGAAATATTACTTTTAGAATTAATAATTTTAAGACAATTCTCAAGATTTTGAAAACGCCCCTTTACAAAGCATTTATCACCAAAATTACATCCAACCCTACACTGGTAATCAATTCAATCAAGGAAGCCGAATTTAGAGGTAAGAAATATTCAACCCGCAGCATCCTCGCATATTTCAATAGCATTCTCTTTCTTTTAGACAAGCATCCAAATATCAAAATTACAAAAGAGAAAAAAAAACTGTATCAAAACCAGTCAAGTGTGATGAGTTTTATTGCAGACGAAGAAGGCGACGAAAAGAAAAAAAAACTTGAGGAAACGGGCGGCTTACCTTCTTATGAAGAGTATTTAAATAAAGTTATTGAAAAATTTGGAAAAGAAGGCAGAGAGTATCTTATCGCAGTTCTTTATAGAGAAACTAAAGCTCGTGATGACCTTATTTTGAAAATTGTCAGAAGTGGAGATGATGCTGATGGTGATGATAATTATCTTATTATTGGCAAAGGTCCGCAAGCAAATGTCGTTATTAAAAGTTACAAAACTATAAAGAAGTATGGTGAATTTGATGTAAAATTGTCCAATTCATTGACATCGCTTATTAGAAAGTATCTTAAAGATAATAAAATATCTTATAATGATTATTTATTTAACACAAAATCCCTATCAGTTATCGTAAGCCGAATGAATAAAGCAATAGGGGTCACTGGTTATGGAGCGACAAACGTTTTTCGTAAAATGCTTCAGACCGATCTGGATAGAACCAATGCAACTCCTGAGCAAAAAATACAACTGGCTAACGAACTCAAACACAGTACGGCAACTGCAAAAAAATCGTATATTATAAAGAAAAAATAAATATATTGTTTATTATAAAAATATCGTATAAACTCATATGGTTTCATATGAATTTATATAAAATTATCTATGTTTATATTAATGTTATCAAATATTAATATTGTTCAAAAAAATGCGACTCGTCTTGGCCTTGGACCCGTGTTAGTTTCCCCAAGAAAAAATAAAAAATATGCGATTATGATTAATGGAAAATGGGTTCATTTTGGTGATAGTAGATACGCTGATTTTACGGGGCACGGTGATGAACGCCGACGAGAACTTTTCCGAAAAAGAAATGCAAAATGGGTGGCTGCGAGTAAGAGTTCTCCCGCATATTTGGCTTATCATTTACTTTGGTAAGTTTTACAAATAAGTATTTGAATTATTGCGTGTATAAAGACATTGTTTTTTAAACAATGTTTTTATGCTAGGATTTTATTTTTGATTTTGCTTTTTGCGATTCCCTGACTCGTCTTGACCTTTCTAATCTTTCTCTAATTTTTTGTTTTACCCATAAGTCCCGTAGCATACCCTGACTATTTAATAATTCTGCGAACCTTACTAAGTCCATATTTAACTTACCTAGTGAATTGCCTTTAAATGGTTTTTAAGTTAATATTCTGGCTCTTTATTTTCGTCTTCAATCAACTTGATACCAATATAACACATTTTTTTACGAAACTCACCACTCATTGCCTGTTTCTTCAATACACCCATACTTTCTAACTCGTTTTTAATTTTCTTCTTACAATCGTTTATATGTTCCTCCATTTTACTTACTAATACAACATCACTTTTATTTTGAGTAATAATACATTTGGTTAATATTGTTTTTCTCAATGACATTGTATTCTCTTCATCTTCTTCTTTATGTAAAATTTCAACAGCATAATCCTTGTAATTTTGAAATAATAAATAAACAATAGCATTTTTCCAATCTTCATTTGTTAAGCAGTTAGTTTTTATCATTGGGTCTTTGACTTTGTATCCTTGAATTAACAGCTCAGGCTCGCCTCTGTTCCGCATATCTTCTATTTGTTGTTGTGATTTGAATTGATTTACCGATGAAAACTCAACGCAATGTTCATACGCATCCTTGACATCAACATTAATCGCATTGTTACCAAGCATAAAAAATGTAGTATCTAATACAAAATGGCTATCTTCGCGATCATAATTTCGTCTGGCAACCATATTATCACCACCACCTGTTACTTTTTTCAACATTGTTCCATCCATCTTCATATTTTGGTCAGGCGTAGGAACTTCTTGTGAAATTGCCAATCTTACAAATTGCAAGTCTATTAACCAATATAATGTTTTGCTTGTTTCTGCAGTGCTTGATTTTCGTTGATACATCATATTTGCCAATTCAAAGGTTTTAACGTAATCTCCAAATGCTCCAGTTAATCCATCGTATAAAACACCTTTCCCACAATCTCTGTTACCTAAATAAGTTGCCCAGTTTTTATCTTCAATATTACCCGCTATTGCTCTTGATAGAAAATGTAATGCTGTATTTAGTTTATCACCAAATAAATTTTCAAAAACTTGCTGTTTAATTTTGTCAATTAATTCAAAATTTGGATTTGAAAAATAGTCCTTATATTTTCGGTTTATTAAAAATGTTGTATAATATTCAAATGTAATATCCTCCCATAAATAAAATGTTTTTGTCTTAAAATCTAATACCCCGTCTAAAAAGGCAATGCGCCCCTTTGTTGTAGAGTGAAACTTTTCATAAATTTCATTATTTTCGGGCGAGTCATTTAACTTTGCGAAGAAAGCGATTCTAATATTTTTCGCGCCTGATACATTTTTAGAATACGGAACTGCTGTTCCCTTTTCTGACAATTTATACATATTCATTTTTAAAATGTAATTAAGCAAAATGTCTTCCATTTTAATTTTATCGCAAACCCAAATATTACCAACTTTGAAAAAATACTGACCTTTCACTTTGATAAACTTGTATTGTAACTTATTAACTAATATTTCAGCACATTGATTATCATCTTCAACTATAATAAAATCTTCCCTAATAGAAGACTTTGACGATTTGGAGTTTAAACTTTTATGTTTTAAGTTCAATTCTTTATACAATTCAACGTCATATTTTTTGAAAATATAATAAATTGTATTAGTCCTTGGGGCATTCTCGCTTTTGTTTTCTAATTTTTCGTATTTATAAGCGTATTCTTGCTCGTCATAATTATCTGAATAATGACTTGCTATTTTTAAAAATAATTGTAATCCATCTTGTTTAAATTCTGTATTCAAAGCAATTCCAATTTGGCACAAATCAGCGTGTGACTTATTTTTCTTAATTAAATCATTAAAACCATTATCAATGAAAAAATCTAACTTGTGTAACTCGTCGTTTGAAGCATGATTTTGATTAGGCTCTTGAACTCTCGGGCTTGTTAATTGTGCATCCGCTTTTAATTTTACTGGGTATGATTTATGATTTGAGTTTTGAACTGATAATAATTTAACTAGTTCATTTGAAGGTAAATTTTGGATTTCATCAAGAACGGGCGTCATCATAAACTCATTGTCAGTTTTGTCAAGTTCGCATTTAAACGCATTTGTTAATTTGTATGCTTCATTGCCTGGCTTACGAGACCCGTATAATTGCCAGTTTGTTGTTCCCTTTGAAAGACCTTCATCATAAATACTTTCCCAATTATTAGTAAATGGCAAGTCACCAAATATTTCAGGTAATTTTTTTATTACTTGGCTACGCAGACGCATTTGATTATTGAAGTCTAATTTCAATGTAATTATAATATGAATACCATCCTTAGTTATATTTTTATCTTCAACACGATTTACATTTGGTTTTTCCATTATGAAAATGTTAAATGGCTCGTCAATGGTTTCATACACATTTTTTAATTCTTCTAAAAACAAAACTGATAAACATTCAATTTGTTCGGCTGTATGTAGTCGTGTATTGACTTCATAACTATACCTAAAATCAAAATCAATAGCAATTACATTACCAGATTGTTTTTCAGTCAAATATTCTAAATGATTATTATCCAAAACATTTTTCGCATAAACTTTCCAAAATTCTTCTAAATCCGTTATCTCATATTTACCTCCATAAATGACTAAATCTTTATCGCCGATTCGGGTATGAGTGGTAGTATTAACAGATTTTCGGCAAGACAGGAAGTTCGCTAAACTATTCATTTATATATAGAGTATAAGATTTTATTTTTTTAAATTCTTTTTAATTAAAATAATATATTCCTAAATATTTTTGAAATTTTATTCCAATCACTTTTTCTTTTTTGATATTTTAACTGATATTGATTTTGAATAACACGATAATAGTCATAATTATTAACTCGCCATTCATAAATATTAGTTTTGTTCTTTGAATAAATTGATGCACCCATACTTTAAATATTATAATATAATAACATATTATTTTTAAATCAAAAAATCTTATAAATTATTAATTACGAAAAATCAAAATGCCTTAATGCCTAAAAAACTATTCGCTAATTCAAACTTTCTTTTATCAAATTTTTTTTTTTTTAGATTTTAAAATAATGTTTTATTTAGTGTTTAGTTTTTTAGGCATTTAGGCATTCTTAGGCAATACTTTACTTTTAATTAATTTAAGAAAAATAAAAATAATAAATACAAATACCTTCATAAAATAACCAACGACCGATATTAATCCCGTTTCCCCAGTATAAATTTCTCGGCCCGCCGCTTCGCCATCAAGCGTAGTTTAGTAATAAACATTGAAACTTTATAATATGTAAATGGAGTCCAAAACATATTATAAAATGAGAGATTTAATGGCTGATTATATTTTGACCCATATTTTATAAAATTCTTGTGTTAGGTATTTGTCACTGAGATCATATTTAGATTCATCTCCAAAATATCTTATGCTATTCAGTTTTCCGCTTTGTAAATTGTTTGAAATTAAAGTTCTTATTCTATTTGCTTTCATATCTAGCCCGCAAATAATTCGTTTTTGTAAATACCCCATTTTCCTTAATCTAAATTCCTCATTTTCAATTTGTCTTCTAATAGCATACAAGGGGTCATATAAAATATTAAATAGGGTTGTTTCATCAGTAACTGATTTTAGCCATTCAAAATTTCTTTCTAAATAATTCATATTAATATTAGTAAATATTAATTATTTAAGTATTTAATCCTGAGTCACATTTTCTTCCCCTAATAAAAATAATTGATATTCAGCATCTAATAATTGAGATTTAATATTTTTATAAGCGTTTAATTCGTTACGACATCGTGAGCAAAAACAAATAAATTTAACTTCTTTTAAACCGTCTTTATTATTGCTAAAAACTCTATAATGTTTGAAACTCGAGTCACATTTATAACAATAATCTTCCATATTAATATTAGCAAATATTAATTATTTAAGTAATAACCGACTCGGAATTATTTATTAATGTCAATTTTATAAATCCTGCAAACTTTAATGAGGTCCGCCATAGAATAGTCTTCATAATTCGTATTTCTTTCATATTTAATTGACTCAAGGTGTTTAGCAATAATTTCAATTAATTCCTGTCTTTTCATATTATATATTTAATAATTATATTTATTTAAAATATTTTTTTCTAAACTATTAAAAATGGAAGAAAAGTTAAATTACGAGTCAGTTGAGTCATCCGACAGTGAGATTGAGCAAATCAAAGCCCCGAAGATTACCAAACGAAAAGCCAAGGTAAATCTAATTATTGATACGATACTTGACGATGAACCAGTGCAACCGCCGAAAAGCAGAGGCCGACCAAGAAAGCAACCTGTAAAGGAGCAAGATCCTGATAAGCCCAAAAGGGTTCAGTCGGAACAACAAAAACAGAATTTTATAAAATGTCTTGCCGCACGTAAGCATAACATTGAAATGAAAAAACAACAAAAAGCGGAACAGGTCCATAATATATAATAGTTAAATAACTTAAAAAATTATATTCAATAGATTTAAATGGGGTTTAAATCTATTGAAAGAAAACGACAATATGATAGATTAAGAATTAAAAAGATAAGAGAGCAAAATAGGGCTGTCGTTCCTGTCGTTCCTGTCGTTCCTGTCGTTCCTGTCGTTCCTGTCGTTCCTGGTGAAATTTCAACCGACCCATTTATTCACGATATAATGCGATTTGAATTACTTTTTGACACGATACAAATGCGAGAACTTCTATCACAAAAGACAAAGTTCAATGCTTGGATGGGTAAGCAATTGGATGTTTTAGATGAGATTAAAGAATACCACAAATAGCTGCAAAAAGAATTAATTTAGAAAATATAATATTTAAATATTATATTTTTTCAGAGTCAAAAAAATATTATTCACAAAAGTAATAATAATAAACAAATATATTTAGATTTAACACCTAATGTTATTAATAGTTTTTCAAATAAATAACCATTAATTTCTTGAATTATAATATCCTTTATTCTTTTTTTGAAAGATAATGTTTTTTAAAAAGTTTGTAATAATATCGGCAATTTGACACCTTTAATATTTGTTCAGATGTGTGAAGGTCTTCAATTAGATTATTCAGTACGTTTTTATCATCTACATTATTACATTGAGGTTTAAGAATAAGATACACATCCAATACAACTTTTTTCTTATCAATTTTGTTATCTACTACATCTTTCTTATTATATGAGTTTTCAACAATATTACAAATAAACCGCAACAAACTCGGGTCAATTTTATCAGGACTCATTTTAGTTACATTTTCTTTCACGTAACTGACAACCTCACCGATTAGAACTTCAACAGAACTAGAACCAGCCAACTTAACAAGGGAAGCTTGAAACTTATTAAACTTTACCATATAATAATAGAATATAAAAAAATTAAAATCTAAATATATTTAAATGCCTAAAAAACAAAAAAAAACCTTGAATAAAAAATCATTGAAAAAATCTAAGATAAAAAGCGTTGTCAATGTGAAAATCAATATTGATAACAGTAAAAAGCCCACAATGAGAAGAGCATCAACTAAAGCCCCGCAGCAGCAACCATTTGCCAATTTTCCATCATATCAGCCGACAAGGATACAGCAGTTAGAACCAAAGCAACAATTTAATAACGCAGATTTAACCAAAACAATGGATGAATATCAAAAGCAGTTTAAAGTTTATTTGGAAGCTAAAGACCTAGATGCAAAAAAATTAATTGAAAAATTTGATGACTCATTAAAGAAAAATATAGCACCTACGCCAGGGGCATTTGATGTTTATGCCGATCGTAAAGGAGAAGTTGTATATGAAGGACCTGTTAAAAAAGATACGTGGGATAATCGTAATGAGTTAAAAGGAAATACAATGCTAGAAACCGAAGTTGAGCCATTAAGTGCAAACCAATTATTCGAAGAGGCTACACCACTTAATATTGAAGAAGTTGTTAGAGGGTTAGGAAGTCCAGAGTTAAAACAAGGCATTTCAGAGGCAAAAAATATGCTACTTGAAGGCAATGTATTAAAAAAATATAAAGATTATGTTTCAGCTTATAAACAATATTATAATGATGAAGATTATGAAACAAAAAAATCTGCCATAAGTGCTGCGGGTTGGGCTCTAAAAAAAAATGCTATACTAAAAAAAATTAATGAGTTCGGCACGTATGAAGAACAACTAATAAAAGAAGCTGAAATGAAAGAACTTGATAAAATCAATAAACAAAATAAAAAACAAAGTAAAAAACAAAGTAAAAAACAAAATCAAACTATGATTAGTTAGCAAAAATGTAGTGATGGTGTTGGTGGAACATAGCCATCATCATCTTCATATTTATAAACAATTTTCTTTTTTGGCGGTGCTCGTTTTTTCTTAATTATTACTTCTTCAACATCTGACTCATCTTCTTCTTTTTCTTGAGTCATATATTTTTTCATCATTTCAGTCTCCTTTTTCCGTTGTAGGCTTGTCATTTTTTTTACTAATCTTTCGTTTATTTCTTCTTCTTTTTGTTTTAAATAATCCTCTTGTAATACCTTTTTATTTTCCGATGCTTTCTTTCTCATTGACCTTGCGTATGCTAAGCGTTCAACCAATATCTTTTTTTGTTCTTCCGTAATTATTCTTTTCTTTCTTGGTTTAACAGCAGGGGGCTCTGCCCCCCTTACCCCCCGACTATAAGCGGAATTATGTTCAACCTCAGGTTCAACGTCATTAAATGAACTTGCTTCAATATTATCATCGTCCTCACTTTCAATCTCTAAATCTTTATTCAATTCCTTCTTAGTTTGTTTGGATTGGGTGGGTTCTTTTGATTGTTTAGATTGTTTAGGTTGTTTAGTTTCAATAGTTCCTAAAGTTCGTGTAGGTTGTTTCTTATTCATTTTATTATACACAATCAATAGAAAAAAAATTATTATAATTACACTAATTATAATAATTACACGAATTATAATAATTTATACATTTAATATAGAATGAATGTTTTACAAATTACAGATAGCAAACAGTTTTATTTAACGAGCACATCAAAACTAGGTGTTAAAATGAATGGCACTTATAATAGCAAAATAAATTTTGAAATCCCACGGTTTATTACCAAACAAGCAAACATATTATATCATTCTTTAAAATTATTACACTGTGAAATTCCTTATAGTTTTTATATTATAAATGAAACAAATAATGTCATTAATTTAGTAATAAATTCAATTAATCATTTTTTTACTGTCCCCGTTGGTAATTATAACGCATTTACCTTACTAACCATTTTAAATACGATTGATAATAAAATTACTTTTGCTTTAAATAATTCAAATGGTAAGTATTCAATCAGTTCTAATTTTCCATTTAGTTTATTAAGCAGTAGTACCTTACTAAAATAAATTGGCGGCGAATTAAATAAAACTTATAACGCAATAATGGATATCCATAATAAATATAATTTAGATTTTCCATTTGCTGTCAATTTATTAGGAACTAGAAACATTTTTATAAAATGCAATTTAATATTAGAAAATCTTCAAACGAAAACAAATGATAATCAAACCTTAAAATCAATCCCAGTAAATGTGCCGCCGTTTGGTTTAATTATGTATAATAATATTGAAAATATAGAAAGTTTAGTTAAGAATTCTCAAATTGATAATTTAAATATAGAAATTTATGATGATGACGATAATTTAATTAATATGAATAATCAAGATTGGTCAATTACATTAGAATTAAGAACAACATTACAAGTTAGTTATATTAAGCAATCCATAGACGAATATTTAAATAATAGTAATTAAAAACCTCCTTTAAAATTATTTTCTTTTTAATATGTATAATAATGTCAGTTTTAGGATTTCCCGAAGAATTAAACTTTCAATCTTTAAAGTCTATGTATCCGTCCAGAAAAATGGAATATAGAAAAGCCCCCATGAACGCCCAAACATTTTCTACGGCAGGTCAAGATATTCAATTAGTTCTATCAAAAATGGAGAATACTTTTTATGACCCCAACACATTGAGCGTTAATTTTACCGTTGATTATGTGGGTGCTGCCGGTGGTACCGTTTTGGCGGATGGAAGTTTTTTATTAGGCAACGCTTATTCTCATTTTAGTCGTCAAGTCGTAAGGCCTATCAGTGGCCAACCTATTGAAACTATTGATAATCCTTCCTTGTTGGTTAATACAATTATGAATATTACAACTGACCCCAGTGAAAAGGTGGCATTATCTACAACTATGGGGTTTTATCACGGTGCAGAATTTACAAATCTAGGAGCAATAATTGATGGTGACGCAACATTGCCTAACTCAACTCAATCTTACTCGATACCATTAATTGGATGTTTGAATACCTCCAAGGTAATCCCTGCTTTTATCACCGACATCGAAATTGATTTAACACTCAATAGTTTTGCTAATTATATTATTAACGTAACAGCAGATGATAATGTAACCGGTGTTACTATTAGAAATGTAGAGTTGGTTTGTGAATCCATTACATTAGAACAGAGCGGAATGGCACAATTACTTGCTATGTTTCCCGGAGCAATTAAATTAAAATCACAGAGTTATTTATATGGTTCTTCATCATTAGCATCCTCTTCAGGTGCTGGAACTTACGATATCACATATAGTCATAGTTTAAATTCACTAAAACAATTTATTTGGTGGTCGTCGCCAAGTACCGTTTATGAAAAAAACTATGCGGGTGTTTGCCCGAATTTGGCATCGTGGCAACTATTGATTGGGTCGACAGCATATCCGCAACAATTAGTTAAAGCAGATAGACCCAGTGAATGCTTTATGCAAAATCAAAAGGCTTTCGGTTCTTTATATTCAACATCTCACTGCGGTTCTTGTAATAGATACAATTTTAATAAAGCATCCACAATTGGAGGTGAATACGCAGCATTTAACACAAAAGCAAATATTGATACTTTTGCCAAGGCCATAGATTATAAATATGCTAATAAATGGTATCAAGCATTAGATTTAGAAATTATTAACAGTCTCAAAGACACTTTATATACTGGAATTTCTACTAAAGGTTCAACAAACACTTTGAGACTCAATGTTTCCAGAACACTTGCCGCAGTCAGTCACGCAGTCCATTTTTATTCTTGTTTTGATGTTATTTTGGAGTTTGACTATGCTAATCAAACAATTAATGTTATACAATAAAAAAATATAGTATAATTCTATATATGAGGTTACTAATACATAATAAACCAAAATTAAAAATGCCAGAATTCAAAGTAGATGAACCATTATCAAAACATTTAGATGACCCGCTACTATCTAATATGAATAAAAGTTTTTCTTGTGGATTAATAGGAAAGGCTGGTTCGGGTAAGACTTCGCTTATGGTATCATTTATACAGACACCAAAATACTTCAAAAAAGTATTTAATAAGATATATGTTTTTATGCCAAATAGCAGTAGAAACTCAATGAAAAATAATGTGTTTAGCGTTTTACCTGAGGACCAAGTATTTGAGGGGGTTAGTTATGAAATATTATCCGATGTTTATGAGAGATTATTAGAAAGCACTGAAAATAATCATAAATCGTTATTGGTATTTGATGATGTTCAGAGTTATTTAAAAACCAAAGAAGTAGAAGTAAATCTATTACATATAATAGCCAATAGAAGACATTTAAGATGTAGCATATTTATTGTTGCACAAAATTATAATAAAATACCTAAAAATATAAGACAATCATTTACAGATTTATTTTTATTTAATGTAGGTAAGGAAGAGTACGTTAATATATTTGAAGAGAATATTAATTTAAGTAAAGATGACTTTACAATTGTTTTAAAAGAATATAAAAGTATTAAAAAAAATGAATCTAATTCTTTTATTTATATTCACGACAAGGATAAAGTATTTATTAACTGGAATGAATTTATTGATGAAGATGTTGATGATGATTATATTAAATAAAATAGTTGAATTAAAAATTATTTTATTTAACTTATATATAATAATAATGCCAAATTATTTTAAAAAGTTAGCAAGTAATGCCTCTAATATGTATAGTAAAATTGATAAGGGGGCCTCCAATTTTTTTACTAAAACGGCTCCTGATATTGGTAATAAAATCGGTTCAGGTATTCAAAATATTGGTGATAAAGCGGCAGGTGTAGGAAGACAAGCAGGAAACTTTTTAGAAAAAAATTCTGCGATTCTTGGTGATGTAGCAGGTTCGGCGGCAATTGCTTCGGGTTTTGGAGCCCCGTTGGGTGCTTCTATTATTTCGGCGGGTAATATTGGTCAGCAAATGGGTCAGCGTTTGAAGCAAGGATCTCAGGAAATACAAGATGCATCTAATCGCACTGGCAGTCTAATTCGCTCACAAGTTCAAAACGCATCTAACCAAGCAATGATGGCAAAAGGTCAGTTATCAAAACAAGTTAAAAATAAGGTGGGTGCTTTAAATAGTAATATTGGGATGGCAAGACAACAAGTTCAGCAGGGTATAAGTAACGCTAGTAATCAATCTGCTGGTTCTTTTGATTCATTTTTTTAAAATATCATATTACATAAGCATTAAGTAAAATTGATTTAAAGAATAGGATATATTAGGTATTAATAGGAATGCCTGCTCATATAAATTATGAAACTACGCCAATTTTATTTTATAAATTCGTTTGCGAAAATCCTGAAATTAAATCTTGTTATGTAGGACACACAACTAATATTATTAGACGAAAAAATAGTCATAAATTTCGTTGTTATAACAATAAAAGCAAAGATTATGAATTAAAAATATATCAAATTATTCGTGAAAATGGTGGATTTGACAACTGGAAAATTGTTGAAATTGATAGAAGAATATGTTTAGATAATTCTGATGCTTGTAAAATAGAACAGAAATATATTGAAGAACTACAAAGTGATATGAATTCACATTTTGCTTCAAGAACAATCCATCAATATTATTTAGATAATAAAGAACAAATTACTGAAAAACAAAAAATATATAATTTACATAATAAAGAAAAAATTGCTGAATATCAAAAAAATTATAGATTAGAAAATAAAGAACGAATTGCCGAAAAAAAAAATAAACAAAAATATGACTGCGAATGTGGGGGTAAATATATCCATGAACATAAATCTCACCATCTAAAAACATTAAAACATCTTAAGTATTGTGAGACTATTGCTAGTAAATAAATTAATATCTAAAAATATTATATAATCATTTTATATATTATGTTCGGCTATGCATCTTATTTAGATAAAAGCCTCAATGGAATAAAGGTATTCGACGATGGGGCGGGTTCAATAATACAAAATGGGGAAGCAACATTTAATAATATGACCGTAGAAACACTCAGCGCAACTAGTTTAAAAAATTGCAATTTAGAAAATTGCACAGCCACCGACCCGACAACACCTCAAAGTGTAGCAAATAAAAAATATTGTGATGACAATTTTGTTGATAAAGAAAATAATATTAGTGAAGACATTAATGGAGTAAAAACATTTTTATCAGTTCCTATTTGTGCGACAAATGCAACCACCGATTTTCAATTAATAAATAAAAAATATGCCGTTGATAATTTTGTTGATAGGACGAATAATTTAAATCAAGATATTAATGGAGTTAAGACGTTTTTATCGGTTCCGATTTGTGCGACAAATGCAAGTTCTAACTCACATTTAACAAATAAAAGTTTTACTGATGCGACATATCTGGATAGAATAAATGCTTTAACACAAAATATAAATGGAACTAAAAGTTTTACAGCAACAGTGTTTGTTGCATCATTAGAAGGATATCCTACAAATGGTAATAAATCACTTTTTACAAATATGTCAGCAGGACAATTAACATTGGGGACAACTGGGAGATCGCTGGCGGTAAATGCGACGACAACCTTTAATAATAATACGCCAATATGTAGCGTATCAACTCCAACCGCAAATAATCATCTCACCCGAAAGGATTATATAGATAATAATTTTGTTTATAAAACTGGTTCTGTAACTGAAAATATAACCGGTGTAAAAACTTTTACAAATAATTTAATATCTAACGGAGAAGCAACTTTTAATACTTGGGTTAATTTAAAGTTTAGAACACGAATATATGATTTAAACGGTTTGGGAAATTACGCGCAAATGTATATGCTAGGTAATGCTCTTATATTAGGCCCAAACGCCAATGGCGATACAATACAATTTTATTGTAAAGACGCTACATTAGGACAATTACAAACTTTAACTTCATCAGCACTTGGTAATACATCAAATGTTAATTTAACTTGTTCGGCATCATTAATAACTAACAACCTAACAAGTCCATCTGTTATCGGAACAAATAATATTTACACTAATTTAAGTCTTGATGGAGGAATAATAAATATTGGAGCAATGGGAAGCAATATTAACATCAAATGTAATTTAAATATTGTGGAATCAGTATATGGAGAAACTCCTAATAAAATAACAACTATCAATCAAGAAGGTGATAGTTGTAGAATTACAAATAATGGCTCGTCAAATGGAGATTTTATTTTCAGTATTATTGAAGGAACCACATATAACCCGTTAGTCATAAATAAAACAAGTGTTGATATTGACACCGATGCTATTATTAGCGGTAGTTTAAGTGTTGAAGGACAAGCAACATTTACTAATTTTTGCCCTATTAGTGCTGCATTAACAACAGCGGACAACCATTTGACAAACAAAGCATTTACAGATTTAACTTATTTAACGATAGCAAACGCAATTTCTACTTATGCAAGGTTAGGTTCGGCAAATACTTTTACATCAACAAATCAATTCAATCAACCAATAAAAATTCAATCCACTTCTGACCGATTTACTGAGTTCGAGCAAAATGGAATCAATTTACACATTTATAATCGTGCTTCGGGAAGTGCGACTTATATTTGGAATCGAGCATCAGGAAGCACTACTGATTCAGACATAGCGAAGTTTGAATTCTTGGGGATTAGTCTGGGAAGGACTACTGGTAATAATACTATTAAAGGAAACACAACATTTAATCAAGATGCTACATTTTCTTCATTGTTAATAAGTAATAATATAACAGCAATCACTTTAAACGGAAGTCTGGATATTTATACCACTCTAACAAATGAGGGAACAATAAATTTGGGTGCTACAACCACTGGAACAATAACAAATATAAAAGGAGGAGCAATAAACATTGGCGAATCTAATTCTTCAAATACTTTAACGATTTATTGTGAAACTACATTTGATGAATTGACAAGATTTAATAAAAGAATTGATTTTTTTAATGGTATAAACACTTCAAATATAAATCAATCAGGATTTGATTTATATATAACAAATTTAGTTCAAACGGGTAGTATTTATTTACAAACAACTTCATTCCAATCAGGAACGCAAGATAGTTTTATAATTAGTAATATAAGTTGTGATATTTTACCACCGACTTTAAATTTAACTTCAACCGGAACTATAAATATTGAATGTCCCAATAATTTAACAGGTGACATTAATTTATTTAATACATTAACTACAGGAAATATAAATTTTGGATCAACGACGAGCACTTGTAATTTGGATAGCATAACATTTTTTAACAGTGATGCAACATTTAATAGTGATACTACATTTAGTAGTGATGCTACATTTGTAAGTAATATTTCTTGCCAAAAAGCAGTATATTTTGGAGATATAGCATATTTGACAACCAATACACCTAAAATATTCATGCAAGATAATGTGTTATATTTTGATACAGACCCACAATATGATAATAGTTATCAGTTTTATGCTAATGGAAATCCTCAACTATTAATAGACCAAAATACCACAGAAATAAAAAATAATTTAGCGGCTCAAGAAGATATAACACATAAAGAAACTCAAATTATGAATAAAGTTAAAACAATTTCAACAACATCACCAGCAACATTTGATTTTCCATTAGAGCAGACATGGATGATTACAACTACAGGTTCATCATCTGTCGTAATTACATTACCACTTTTAGACGCTTCACATCAAGCAGGTTTCACATTTAATGTAATGAAAACAGGTTCTCTTACAAACTCCGTTACATTTACAGCACAAAGTCCAAATCTAATAAGAGATTATGGAAGTATTACTGGTTTTTCAACATCAACACAAATGGCGGGTGGGGCAACCATTATTAATATTTATACATTAGAAGTATCAACGGGTAATTTTGTATGGATGTTGTATTAATTTTATTTATTTATCAATACCATAAATATCACAAATAATACTCCAATGACCTAAACGCATTGTTGTTTTTTCAGGGTATCCGACTGTGGCAGGTGTGAGGGGATTTGTTTCTAAAGTAGAACTATTTTTAAATTCTACTGTTATATCAAATGTATTCTGTAGTGGTTTATTAAAAGGTACTAAACCAGATAATATAGATGTTGTCACACCATTAACGAGTGAGCTAAAAGGATGCGCAACATCTACACATCCGATTGAAACTTGATTTGTTGGACCTAATCTTGTATTATATCCAGAATTTGATGAAAACGGAAGACCAGACATATAAATCATATAATTTCCATCTCTTACTAATAACCCAGTATGTCTGATTTGTACTGCTGTAAGTTTTAAATTAAATTTATCATATTTATAATATAACTCACCTAAACATGTTCTAATATTTACATTTTTCCACGTGATCACCGCACTATTTGCCGCATATATACCGTACTCATTTTCAATAGATAAAGAATTACTATAAAATATTGGACGCTCTGTACTAGGGTCTATATCAATTGTTCGTAATACTAATGAACCAACTAATTTATTTTCTGCCATAATATATAATATAAAGAGATTTGATTTTTATATGATATAATTATTCAATACCGTAAATATCACAAACTATACTCCATTGACCTAAAGCCTGTGTAGTTTTTTCTGCGTATCCATTTACTAAAGGATTTGTTGTTAATGTAGAACTATTTTTTAATTCAACAGTAATATTAATTACATCTTGCCTTGGTTTTTCAAAAGATACTAAACCTGATAAAAGAGATGTTGTTCTACCTATACCCGTAGTTGTTGTAAAATCTACAGCGCCTATACACGATTGAGAAGTTGGGCCTAATCTTGTATTATAACACGATCCAGATGAAAAAGGAAGACCACTTATATAAACTAAAAATTGTGCATCTGTAACGGCCGCAGCGGTATTATGTCTAATTTGAGCCGCCGTCATTTTTAAATTAAATCTATCATATTTTCTATATAACTCACCTAAACAAGTTCTGATATTTACATTTTTCCAAGTAATTACTCCACCATTGCCATCACAAGTTCCGTAATCGTTATCAAATGATACTGGATTTCCTGCAACTATTGTCGTTGGGGCGTTTCGGGTTGGGTCTATATCAATTGTTCTTAAAATTAATGAACCGACGAGTTTATTTTCTGACATTCTTATAAACTAGTTAGATATTTTTTTTTATAATTATTTTCTCAATTAATTATATAATGCCTTATCAGATTAAAAAACTGGAGAATGGTCGTTTTAAAGTAAAAGATGCAAAGACTGGCGAGGTCAAAGCCAAAAATACGACCAAGATTAAAGCACAAAAGCAAGTCAAACTTTTAAATTATTTAGAAGGCAAGGGCATTCTCAAATCTTAATCGGCGAGTCAGTTTTATGAAGGTATTTGTATTTATTATTTTTCTTTTTCTTAAATTAATTAAAAGTAAAGGTAATGCTCCAGAAAATCCAAATGCTCCAACAATCCAGCACTAAATCAAACATTTTTTTAAAAAATAAAAATAAAAAAAATTGTAAAAGAAAAGTTTCAATTAAGGATGGAATTTTGGAGCATTGGAGCGAAGCGCCGATTTCGTCCCCGTTTGCGCGAAGCGCCGATTTCGTCCCCGTTTGCGCGAAGCGCCAATTTCGGCGTAGCCCAATTTCAGCCTTGCCATACCAAACCAAAAATAGCCCAAAATAGGAAATCA
>Ga0209820_1000107_pt1 | contig 18149 bp, 21 predicted proteins | sample PPLLak21cMay2015_FD_187254 | JGI IMG/M metagenome (GOLD analysis project Ga0209820, IMG submission 187254) | Freshwater sediment microbial communities from Prairie Pothole Lake near Jamestown, North Dakota, USA - PPLs Lake P7 Core (1) Depth... | ecosystem: Environmental > Aquatic > Freshwater >...
GATAAAGTTGTTACTGATATAGAAAATGAAGTTAAGACAAACACAACAGCAATAACAGATTTAACAGGAAGAGTAACAAATTTAGAAAATAGTGGTGGTGGTGGAGGTGTTGAATTTGTAGAACCATTTCACATTGCTATCACAAGCGCAGACATAAATTCTGCAGATGCATCAATCACAATTGACCTATCTGCACATATAGATCAAAAAAGTTTTTGCATAGATATAGACGCAGGGAGTATTCGCATCATCAACATTATAGGCACAGATGCTTTAAATGGCTTTTTGGAGGAACTCTATTTAAGAGGTAATATAGCAGGAAGCGTTTTTACAAGTCTTTACATCGAAGGTGTGAAAAAAACAGATCTTCCTGCATTTGTTTGGAGTAATGGGGCTAAATGCCATTACACAATCAATCAAATTTCTGATATTTTTTATTATGCAAAATTCGATGAAAATGGAGATTATATTGATGCAATTTTTTCTAATAACGTTTTATCAAATACAGACTCATTGGAATTAAAAGATCCAACGGAAACGTTTTTCTTGGCATTTGAACCAATCGAATTAATAGTTACTACATATCCAAAACCAAGTACAGACTTGGCATACATACGTATACGATACGCCGGCGCGTCTATTGAATATTATTTAGATGTCAGCTTGTTGATAATCGATTCCTTTTGCAAAGCTAAGGGTGACGTAACAGAGAAGATTTACGCACAAGATAACGTTCAAGATTATCTTGTGTATTATGGGAGGGCTGGTTATTTGCCGAATATATACTTGCCCAGATACTATTCTGGGCAAACACACAGTGAAATTATGTATTTGGATAAAGGCTTGTATAATACAACTCTTTTGGATAGGAATTTTCAGGCAATTTCTGGAAATACACCAATTGAATTTTACTTGTATGTCATCACAGCAATAGGTAGATTTGGAAAATTACTGGATGTGAGGGATTTACCTAAGTGATTCAGTCTGAAGCATCTTTGCAAGAACAATTGGTACTATTACTACGACTTAAAGGGTATTTTGTGTATATGATACATCAAAATGTATCAAAAAACATAACAAGAGGAGATCAAATACACGCTGGTGGTTATGGATATTTTGTTAATTTAAAAAAACAAGGCTGGACAAAAGGAATGCCTGATTTGCATGTTATAGGCAAGAATATAGACATCTACATCGAATGCAAAAGTAAAAAAGGTAAGATAAGCCCTGCACAGCAAGAAGTAATGGACACGCTAGTTCATTTTGGCAGAGAAGTGAGAGTTGTAAATGATATATCACAAATCCAAGATCTATTAGATATGGATTTGTGAATCACATTCTCAGGTGACTATCTGTCAAAACTAATGTATCCTGAAAATTAAAGAAATGTTAACGTGTTTAATACAGAGTCAAACCTCTCTTTTTGTTGCTCTATAATACCTTCTATTTGTTTTATTTCTTCTTCTATTGTTTCTAATTCTTCAACTATTTTTTGTTGTGTTTCTAATGGTGGTAGGGGGATTTGGAGGTCTGATAATATTTCAAAATTTAAATTTGATATATTTGTAGTTGTATTTGCATTTTTAATAAAAAATTGTTTCGCTCCATTGCTATTTAAAAAATAAAAAATATATTTAGGCAAAGTATTTGTTGTAATATTAGTTCTAATTACCCCCATAAAAGCACCAAATGATAGTGGTGCATCAAATTTATTAAAAAATGTTGTCCTTCCAACAAGTGACAAGCTATTTGCAAGTGAAATTAAAATATCATTTTGTATTAAATACTTATCTTGTTTTATTAGTGAAATCGGAATATATCTTAAATTATTTTTATCAATACCATATGATTGTGCAGATTTTGTTGTTACAATCCCAATATATTGATCTTTTGAACTATTTGAGAAAACATCTTTCACAAAAGAAATCCCGCGAATGAAATTGGCAACATCCCCCAACCTCACTATCTTACACTCACCCACTTATACATCCCCATCAAAATAATGTGCAAACCTAAAACTATCTAAATTCACTTGCTTCTTTAGTGAATCAATACCTTGGTTTAAACAATTGATTCCTTTTTGTATATTATCTAATTCTTCAGCTATTTTTTGTTGTGTTTCTAATGGTGGTAGGGGGATTTGGAGGTCTCTTATTTCTTTTCCAGCCCTCATATTTTTTAGACCTACCCCTGTTGATTTTTTTATAAGTTCACCCTGAATATACCTACTTTGTAGTAGGTATAAAAAATATTTGACACGTAAAATTGTAGAATCTTTGATTCTTAATCTCATTAAGACAGAATTTATTATGCCTTTTTCAATAATTTTTGGGACTATTGCTACTTTCCCTAATGTCCCAGCACATGTTAAAAGTATGTCGTTTTCTTGTATTTCAAATTTTTCAAGTAGTTTGAATCTATTGTCGTCAATATAATATTTACCAATAGCAAAGTCATTGTTAATTACATTTCCTTGTTCGTATACTTTATACCCACTTTTAACACAAACTTCTCTTTTTATTGAACTTCCAAATGGCCCTCTCAACAAATCTACAACATCCCCCAACCTCACTATCTTACACTCACCCACTTATACATCCCCATCAAAATAATGTGCAAACCTAAAACTATCTAAATTCACTTGCTTCTTTAGTGAATCAATAGCTTGGTTTAAACAATCAATTCCTTTTTGTATATTATCTAATTCTTCAGCTATTTTTTGTTGTGTTTCTAATGGGGGTAAGGTAACGATAATATTATTGATATTAGAGCTCAAGTTGCGAATGTTTGCCCCTACAGAAATATCTCTAATTTGGTTTTTTACAAATTTGCTTGTTAAAAAAAAGTATAAAAATTTTGGTATTATACTATTCTTAACTCTTAGTATTCCCATAAATCCTCCAGCAAAACACCCGATATTTTCATTGATATATGCAACTTTTCCTATATGATTTTTACTTCCACTAGAAGTGCATATAAAAACATCGTGTTTATTAAGTAGTTTGTCTTTTGGAATTATTATTTCTTCTTTTAAAAAAATTAGTTTTAATTCTTTTATTGATAATGTATTGTTTATATTGATATTATCGGCTGTCAATATTGTATTTACTGTTTTAAATAAAACTCTATCTTCTTTTTTATAAGTAACTCCGCGAATGAAATTGGCAACATCCCCCAACCTCACTATCTTACACTCACCCACTTATACATCACCATCAAAATAATGTTCAAACCTAACACTGTCTAAATTCACTTGCTTCTTTAGTGAATCAATAGCTTCGTTTAAACAATTGATTCCTTTTTGTATATTATCTAATTCCTCAACTATTTTTTGTTGTGTTTCTAATGGTGGTAGGGGGATTTGTATTTTACAAAAATCATTAAATGATACTATTTGTCGTATGCTACCAGAAGCATAAGAGCGAATTTGTAAATTCACTTTTTTAGATTTTAACACAAAATTTAAATACTGTAGATCTAGATTTTCTCTGTTTTCTATTTTAAAAGTAACATACATAGGGCTAACACATACAGTGTTAATACTTTTGTTTAATGCTATAGACCCTACATTCACTCTTGCTGGATTATATGCAAACATTGATGGTAATACTAGTTTATAACTTTCTGTATTTTTTGATGCTACACGTTCCTTAAATCGCTCTTCTGTTTTGATAAAACCATTGTTATTAGTAATGCTGTAAACGGGTGCGTTTATATCATTTTTTATTTTAGCTTCTTGGATTAATTTGCTGAGGGTTATATACTCACAACCCTTCTTACCTACACTGTGAAGCCTAGCAACACAAGCTTGAGGAGAATACCTATTAAAAATAAGGTTATAGTCATTTTGTTTTATATCCTCATATTCTACTTTTTGAAAACCTAGAGATTCACCCAACGAATTTGTAGTTAATGGTACATCGGTATGAAGTGATTTACTGAAATCGACATAATCGATATATTTCAGGTCGTTTAGTTCGATAGGTCTGCGGCGATTGTTTAATGAGAATCCATCGTTTTTCACCTCGTAAAACCGTACTCCTTCTTTAGAGTTACTTTCATGACATCCGGTGAAATATAGTATGCTTGTTTTCACGCCTGTATATGGCAAAAAAACCCCTTGAGGTAGGGATATAACTGTTTCTAATCTAGCATTTTCTAGTAGAAATTTTCTGATAGGGGATAATGTTTTTTTAAATAGAACACCTTCAGGAACTATTAGAGCCATTCTTCCGCCTTTACGCACGGACTTAAAACAATGTAGCATGCATACTCCATCTCCTGATTTTTTAGCTAGCCCATCGTAATAATATGCTGATGTATTTAAATCAATGTTTTGTGAAAATGGTATGTTAGTTATAACGCAATCATACAGACCTTCGATTCCCATCTTCCTTTCTCCAATTTTTTTGTTTCACTTTTTCTATATACAATATACTATATTAGATATATGAATCATAATGAGCTAAAGAAATTTATCGATGGTGCATGCCAAATATTAAAAATGGGGGCAACAGACAGTAGGCTTGACGAATTTTCGAACCTAACCTATATCAAATTTAAATACCCTCGTGCTTTAAGTGAGTTTTTGGAGTTAGACGACTCTCTGATTCTAGATTATTATCAAAGTTTTTTATCGAAAAATGATTTGTTTGTAAAAACAAATATTGAAAATAAATCAATACTTAGATCTATCATAAAATATTTTAATGATTATGAAATCGATAAAGATTATTTAGGTGATGCTTTTGAATACCTCATGTCTCAAATGATGGCAGGTGATAGGTCTTTGGGAGAATTCTATACGCCACGACATATAATTAACACTTTGGTTAAAATGGTGAATCCACAAGCAGGAGAGACTGTTTATGATCCATTTTGTGGAACGGGTGGAATCCTAGTAAAATGCCTCGAGCATAATAAAGGTGTGACTGTTCACGGGAAAGAGATAACTAGTAACGCTAGGATTACAAAGATAAATATCGATCTGCATGGTGGGGACTCTTCCAACATTGTGAAATGTGATAGCTTATAGTGGGAGTTCTGCTTCATGCTCTTATCCCTTGCGATTATTAGGTAAGTTATGTTATATATGACATAACTTACAATTATTGGTACGAATCATGACTAAATTAAAATCGAGTTTGCAATATAAAGGATTTTATTTTAAAGAAAATAAAGCTGATAGTTCAAAAACTGATTTATTTGCTACTAGAAGTATAACATACTCATCTTTTAAGGTTTTACAGCTAGAAAAGCACATAAAAGAAAATTTTGATGAATTGTATGATGCAGGTGCTGTAGATTTTAACATCCCATATCATCGCGAAGATGAGTCAAGGAACATATGTTGTGATATTCACTCATTATTATTGGGTACATTTGACGTTATTATGCCAAGTTCTTTTTATCATCCTACTTATGGAGATACAAAGAACGTAAATCAGAATGCAGTACTTCTAGAAAGGTCAACACATTTTTCAGACTATAACGTAGACATTGACTATCTCAGATTTTTTTATAAAAATATTTTAAGGAAAGATGCTAATGACAAGAGAATTTTTATGCAATTTTTTGAAATAAAATTTGATGTATGCTCTTACGAAGAAATGCGAGACTCACTGTTAAAACATTACAAATCCTACCTAGCATTAGGGATCACATCTTTAAATAAGATAGAAGGCGGTCTTTCTAGTACACCACCTCTTCCCAAACAACAATTATTAGGCTACAGATCCAACTGTATTTGTAAAGAACAACATGTAGAAGAAATTCCAAGAGTGAAGGTGTAGAACTGTATAGCAGAAATTTTCTGCTATACGAAACTACAATACATCCCTCCAATCCAACCTTTCATCTCTTGCGATTATTTCGTAGTCAGACAATCCTGCATCTTTGTCTTCACTGTAATCTTCTCCATATTCGTCATCGTAATCAATCTCAATCACTTCACACCTCATCAAAAAAATCTTTCTTGTGCTGTACTCTAATTACATATTTTTCGTCTAGTTCGTGTGTATATAACTCCAATTCTTCTTCTGACAAAGATTCTAGTATTCCTTTGTCCCTTACAATATCGGAGTATTTGTAAACTTTTGATTTAGGATATTTCTTTGCTGAGAACCCATTCAGTCTGACATCTTGTAAATTCCTAGATTCCAGTTTTCGAATTATCTCTCTTTTAATGAGCTCAAGCTCGTCCTTTCTGTCTCTCACCTCTTTGTCAAGTCTAATATACTTTTCTATATCTACTTCCATCTCTGCTCCTAATATCAATTTGTAATTATTATCATATTCATGGACTTTCAATTTTACTTGTGTGTCACCGTCTAAATATCTTTTGTTCACATCACACAGCATTTTCCAGTACTGGAGGATTACTTTTTCATGCTTTTGAACAAAAAACTTATCTTGCTCCCATATCTTGGAGTAATAGAGCTGATTATTAGATTTTGTGTAAACCAAAAATCTCATGTTGTGAAAATCTGAACAGCACAACATCTGCACTTGTGCTTGCACATTATATGCTTTGCAATATCCCTCATTGACCCAATGATTAATATTACTAAGATCAGGTTCTTTTTTCACTGCACATTTGATCTCAATAATGGATTTTGTGTCACTATCGTATACATCTAACAAAGCTCTAAATGGAATGTCTATACCTCCAATATTTACAATCTTTCCGCAGACTTTTTGTTTTTCAAAATTTGCTGATTGAAAATGATCATTGACTATCTCGTCTTCTTTGTTACGTCCTTCACAAAACATATAGTTGTCATCAGATGGAGCATCTACGATCCTTCTGATTGTCTGAATAGAGGCATTGTACATTCTAGTATATGGGTCTTTATGATCGAATGACGCTGGATCAATTACGCTTCTTAGCGAAGAAGCTGTGATGCACAACCCGTGTAACCTTATGTTCACTGTTCACTGCCAGAAGAAACATTTTTAGGTTCTTTGTCAGCTGTATCAATAATATTTATAATATTTTTTTGAGTCTCTATTTCTTCAGGAATATATATTCCTGAAAATTCAGATGCAAAGCATATATTGATTGCTCTAGACACAGCACCTTTTTTGAAAGCAAAATCAGGAGCTTTCCCCATAACCATCCCAGTAAATGGTGTAATCTCCCCTCTTGTCACAGGAAACATGAACGTCTCTTTCTTTGGCAAGTGAAATATTACAGTGCAGAGATCTTTAGATCTATCCCCACTTGGGTCTCTTACTATTTCAGGCAAATTGATTCGTTCGGTTACTAGCCCTTGAGAAAAACAGTATCCTATTTTGAAATTGTAATTCAGACAAGTATAGCATGAGTTCTTATCGCTCGTAGAACTACCTGATTTCGCGTTGATTAAATATACTTCATTATTTAATGGCATGCAGTGAAATCTTGCACAAAGATCTAAAAGAGATGCTATTGCTTTCGGAGAACATTCATAGTCAAGGGTGATTAGATAGGACAAAGCATTTCTCAGTACTTTGTAGTGTTGAGCTACAGATTTTTCAGCATTTTTCTCTGCTTTAGCCAAACTACCCATCACCTTCGTTTGGATTTTTAGTACCTTAGAGTAATCATCTTCATGAAAATTAGGTTCTCCAAGAATTTCGTCTAGGTTCAGATAACCAAGCCATCCAGCAACTGACACTACAGTGACTAAATTTTTTTTCACAATATCCAAACTGCGTGTACTTGTATAGTCCTTGTGCAGATTACTAAATTGTTTAGTTAGCTCTTGATTTCTAGTAGTTAACTCTTGTATTGTTTTTTTCGCTTTGTCAAAGTCTTTGTCGGTATATTTTACAATCTCTCCTTCAGTGCAAGGTTGAGCTTTGTTTTCTACAAGTCCGCTGTCTTTAGACAGAGATTCCGCAAGATCAGTGTAATCAGTGTAATCATATGCTTCAGTCTCTTTTTTGTAATTATCCATAATCTATAATTTAAGAATAAAAATAAATAATAGAAGAGAACTTGCTTTATTAGGAATATTATTATAATTTTATCGTAGAGTGGATTATCATCTCCATGAATAATCCGCTCCATGGAACACTTTTTGGCTATAACAAACTGTGTTCTCTTCTTAGTATTATTCTATCATTTTTATGTGAAAATTCAAGAAATTTTTGTTGGTTCTTATTAATATCTATAATATTATTAACAAAATAATAAACATATGGACTACAAAGGGACACATACATATGTCTTTTTTTTGCTTTGCTTATTGTTTTAGTGATTTTTTTTCCATCAATCATTTTTATTAACAGTTATTCGATAGGAGCTGCAGTTATTCGATAGGAGCTGCAGTTATTCGATAGGAGCTGTTTTCACAACTCCCATCGAAAGTTTATTTTTTACGAATTATAAAGAAACATCACCTAAAAAGCATTGAACTTTTACAACTGCTATTATGCAACTGCTATAAATTTTACAACTGATATTGTCAATTGCAGTTAAACAATAACATAAAAAAAAATAAAAAACAATAAGATAAAATAAAATTAAGAAGCAAAAAATCCCCTTGCAAGCTCGATAGCTTCGGACTTACCAGCATCAGGAGCAAGTTTTGCATAACGCATCGTCAGTTGGATATTTTTATGATTCAGTAAAGCTTGGATTTTCATGATATGTACACCTTGGATAGCTAGGTGTGAAGCGAAAGTATGTCTAAAAGTATGTATTACCACCCTGTTCACAGAGTCTTTCTTATCTAGACTCTGGTTAAATAATCGATCTAATATTTTTCTTAATTTGACGGTTATTTTATAATGGAGCCCTGTATTTTCTTTTAAAATATATGCATTTGGATCATCAGATGAATCACAGAACTCTTTTAGCAGGGTAGCTAATTCTTCTGCAAAGAAAGCTTTATAGGTTGAGCTATTTTTTGTATCCCTAATATTGATATAGGACTCTGCCAAATTGACATCCTTTTTTCTAATATTTAAAATTGATTGCAACCTTGCTCCAGTGGATAATGCGATTAACACAAAAGTATATAGGGTTTTGTCAGATTCTAGATTGTGAAGCAATAAAGAGATCTCCCCTCTTGACAAAAATCTTTCTCTTGTTACTTCACTTTTTGGAAATTTACATTTTAAAAAGGGATTAGCCCCTTTGTAATAATCGTTGTTGATTGCGTAGTTTACTATAGCATTTAATATCTTCAAATAGGAATTCACAGAAGACTTTGAAACTTTGTGTTTTTGCAAAAGCATTTTTTGCCATTCTTGGATATGGGTTCTGCGAATATCTAATAGGTACATTTTTCCTAAATGGAATTTTTGAACTTTGTTAATGTATGTTTGTTGGGAAATTTTAATGGAACGTGAATATAAAGACCTAGATTCAAAATAAAGTTCTGCTATGTGATTTAGTTTGTATTTTTTTGTAATTGCACTATTGGGACTTACAACTTTTTTCACAGACTTTGTCATATTTTTTTACATGAAAGAACTTTTTAATATAAACAATAAAATTAAGATTTAGCAAGTAATATATATAGTTATTCCTTTGTAGGAATAACTATACTAGCAAATCCACCCCCAAAAAATGGTAGCTAAAGTCTAACTATATGTTTTGTAACACACTTTTAGGTACACTTTTGCACTAATTCGTGATTTTTAGAAGTAAAAAAAGTATACTTAAATAAGAATTATACTAAAATTAGAATGAGATATATTTGCGGAGAAAGAAAAATGAACATGAAGTTGTTGCTAGGGAGCAGAAAGCTTGCAGTCGAGATAGACAAAGAAACGGAAGAACAACAACAAGAGAGAGTAGCAAAAGCCCATACAAAAATAATAGATTTTTTCACAAACAAATTAGAAGGTGAAACAAAAAAATCTGATGACAAAGAAAAAGCAATACATTTAGGCGATGATAATATTGATAATATCTTTCATTTAGACTCTTATAATATCTTTGAAGACTTTAAAGAATATGCTGACAAAGAAAAAGAAATATATTTAGTCGAGTATAGTTATCGATGGTATTTAGGGCTTAGAGCAAAGAGTATCTTTGAAGAAGAGATGTATGTTTTGCAAGACTTCCTGAACCATATTTGGAATTGTTACGGTGTATTTTCAGCTAACAAATTAAGTTCAATGCTATACATAGAAAGCATTCATATCCGATATAATATCGGATACTATCTTAAAAAGATGCGGATTGACAATTTCAAACATTACAATTTTATACAAAATTTTTACTCGTACCACAACAAAATAATAGAAATATATCTACCCACCAATGTTGTTTTGACAATCAGTGATAAAGGTTTGTATGAAATTGTTAGGTTCGGAGCTTATGACTAAGACTAGTGAGGAAAGAGATGGGGAGTGACAAAGAACTTTTGCCTTTAGATACATTTTCTAGAAAACAAAAATTGAAGGACATTCCTATATGTGAGATGGCTAAGGTAATAAGAAAAAAAAGCAAAGGAAAGGGAGTGTTAGTAATGATAGATCATGGTGATGAAGGCACTCAAATGGGTTGTAGTGGTCTAACGCGTGAGCAGGCTCTATTATTAGTGAAATACTGGTCTAATAAATTGATCAAAGAACTTGATAGAGAAAAGTAAACACCCCTGCCCTTCTATCAATCTTGCACTAAAATTGGAAGAGGGGGGCAATATAGCGGAAGAGGGGGGGCAATATCCCTATTTTCCATCACTATCAGTTAATTAGCTTGATATTTTTATATCAACTACCTTTTTACATCCAATTATCCGAGCCATTTTCTCGATAATTTCCATTTTCTGATAAAATATCAGCATTCCTATAGACGAATTTGCACAATTAATGTATAATATAATTGCATCTTCGTTTTTTGTTTCACGTGAAACATTAAACTTCTTCTCTCTAAGAGATGAGAATTCTATCTCACTGGAATATTCTTTTGGAAAGGCATCTTTCCAATGCCTCAAAATCATCATCCTTTCATATCCAATATCTTGGGCTATTTTCTTACAAATGTCTTTTGAATATACGGAAATATGGGTTGCACTCCGCCCTTTTCTTGCATATCTAGGTCTATCCCTGCCCATTCTCAAGTTGATCATCTTTAAGCCAGTTCTGAGTCTTCTATTTCTGAGACTCTTGCTATCAGATCTCATCATGGTATTTGTCAAGAGTATCGAAAGTGACTATGTCAGGATCAAAATGCAGTGAAACTGTTCCAACCGGGCCATTACGATGCTTTGCTATAATAATTTCAGCTTTATTTGCTATTCCGTTCATTTCCAACTGCCATTGTTCGTGCGGTTCCGTCCCTTCTTTTGGCTGACTATTCATTTTATAATAAGCTTCTCTATATATAAACATTACCAAATCTGCTTCCTGTTCAATAGAACCAGACTCACGCAAATCTGATAATTTAGGTCTTTTATCCTCTCTAATTTCTACAGCACGTGATAATTGTGAAAGTGCTAAAATTGGGATATGCAGTTCTTTTGCAAGTGCTTTTAGAGATTGCGTAATAGTTGAAACTTCCTGCTCCCTACTCCCATATTTTTTGCTTACTCCAGTAGAAAGAAGTTGTAAATAATCTACAATTATCAATTTTACATCCTTTGTTAAACACAAGCGTCTTGCTGAGCTTTTCATTGCATTTACATTCAAAGCTCCCGTATCATCGATGTCAATTCCTAAATTGCTTACAATGCGTTCACTCTGTAATATTCTCTCCATTTCTTCATGCTTTATCCTACCGATACGCATTTTAAATGAATTTACCCCTGACTCCATAGCAATAACTCTGTTTGTCAGTTGTTCTGATGACATTTCCAATGAGAAAATCAGTATGGATTGTTCCTTTTTGCGGGATTTCTCCTCTCCATCTTTTTCTAGTCTTTTTGTTTCTATATCTCTTTTTGTTTCTATCTCAAATAGTGCTTTGCTAGCTTTTACAGCAATATTTAATGCAAGCCCAGTTTTACCCATTGATGGACGTCCTGCTAATATAATCAGATCTGATGGAGCAAATCCACCAATGAATTTATCAAGATCAGAAAAACCTGTGCTTATGCCACTTGGTATTTTGTCCTCACTTTTAAACAACCTATGGATCTCTCTATACTGTCCACTTGCAATATCTTTGAAATTTCTCAAATTGCCATCAAGGTTGGTATCTTTTCGAACTTCGACAGCATTCTTTTCTATGGAGTCTAGAACTTCGTCAGTACTCAACGTACTATCACCAATATCTTTCAGGGTTTTGTGTGAGTATTGATCGATTTTCCTTCTAAGGAATAAATCTTTTAGTTTTAAACACAATTTTTCAATATCTAAATGAAATACACCAAGCTCTACGTTAGACATCAATTTCGCAAAATATTCATCTAACCCTTTGCTTTGTGGCAAATTTGCATCTGCAAGATGTGCAAAATCAGATGGCTTTAATAAATATCTAATTGTTTTTGGATGCAATGGCATATCTTGTTTCAGGGCTTCTTTCAATGCTAAGAATACAAGCTTATTCTCTCTGAAAAAGAAATGATTCTCATTAACAATTTCTAATACAGGCTGAAAATATTCAGGTTTAATATAAAAAAATACATATGCTAATATCAACTCTTCTAGATCTGCATTTGCATTTTTATTTTCATTATTATTCTTTTTTTCCATAAAAGGATTCTTTTTTTCCATAAAATGATCCATACAATAAAAAAATCAATGAAAGGAAAGAAAGAAATAAAGAAAGAATCAAAAATTAATTTGAATTCCAGTTTAATACACTGTATAATCCTATAGTAAGGAGGAAGTTGTACCTGTCAAAGTTTCGAACTTTCTCTTTCATTTTCTTAAGTATAGCTTCTTAAGCTGAAATTATCAAATATTTCCGCAACTTTTTTTATTCTAAATCCGTTTATATTGTAGTTCCAATATCTTTTCGTGTTCATGCTTGAAAAATATTTCTGGGTGACATTCTTTCATATATAGTGAGACATTCTCATCACTGAAATATATATGCGAATCATAGTAGTTAGTTGCTTTTCTCAAATCTCCTGCTCTGTTATACCTAAGATCTTCTTTATATACAGCTCGATGGTCAATACGTTCACTATCTTTTTTTATCGAATCATAGTCATAAATTGGAAATCCTTTCAGATTTAACACTTTTTGTATTCTAAATCCGTTTTTTGATAAAGCTGTCTTCATATTGTAGTTCCATTTAGCTTTGTTTTTTATCTTGTCTGACGACTTGTAAGTCAATTTGAAGGCTATTTTTTCTGTCATTTTTCTTATCTTCAAAGCATCCTCTTCACTTACATACTCTTCTCTCCAAGGAGCTTTCTTTGTCTTTACTTCATAGCTTTCTGATAATTTTTTTTTGTAATGTCTATCTATTGCTAGATCCCTAGCTTCTTGAATATCTCTAACTATCTCTGTGAGAACTATAGGTTCCACATCCCTGTGAAAATGTTTCCTTAAGATTGCTCTTTTGTCTAAATTATTATTTTTTACTATATACTTTTCCTTACAGTACTGCTCTACTAACTCACTTGCAGTCCTAGGATATTTTGCTATTAATTCTTCGATATCTCCATCAAGATATCTTATGAAATTTACCAATCTCTTTTTTTCTAAGGGGATATTGGGAATATTGTCTATATCTTCTTTTTCTGCCCAAATCTTCTTACCTTCTTCTGATTTCCCTGCCAAAATCCATCTAGATTTTTCGTCATTTTCTGTACTTTCAATCTTCAAAATTCTAAACAGATTTTCTTTTTCTTCCATACCAGCAAGCAATTTTGGAATGCTGTCTTCCAAAATCTCAGGTAATACTTGTAGATCTATTGAAAAATCCATATTGCTTCTTATTCTTAATAATCTTTAATTATATACTATTGTTAACAAAGTGTCAATAGTTACATTTAGGGGCTGTGTAGTGTTCGTTCACTCTGTAAATCAGATTATAATACCCTATCATTATCATCTTGTACCAATCTTCTTTGCTTACATTTTGTGTGAAATCTCTAGATATTCTATTTCTAATTGTTTTGATTCTTTTTACTCCTAGATACTCTAGAAGTTCACAAAATTCCTTTCTATAGCTTCTAAAGATTAGTGTTAGCATTTTAAAAATATATCTTTTTCCCTTCTCTGAAGTGTCAACATTTTTACTAGAACAGTGACGTAGTATCCATAGCTCTCTTCCTTTCTTGGTTTTGTATAAACGTCGTTCTTTTAACTCTATTTTCTTATTAATACACCATATTTCTAACACTTGGATAGCACTAACGTTTTTCTTTAATTTTAAATATTCGTACTTGGTAGATTGTTTGTATTTACTCACTTTCTTTCTTCTAGCTAGAGATATGTCACATGACTTATAAATCTTCCAAACATATCTTCCTAAATAGCTTTTGTTTTTCTTTTTGCAATTTGCGTTTGAATTTAAAATTCTCTTTTTGAAATATATCAGGGGGTTACCTATTTTCTTTAAAAATGTAGGAACTAAACTACTTTCTAGACCTCCGATTTTGTTGTTTTTATTTTTATCAAAAATCTCTTTAAATTCCTCGACACTTGGAAATTTGAAAATTCCTTTTTCCACTAATTTCTCTTTTTCTTTGATAACAAAATTTCTCAAATCTACAACATATTGATCTTCTCCTTCATAAGTTTTGTCAAAAATCTCTTTGAATTCATCCACACTTGGAAATTTGAAAATTCCTTGTTCCATTAATTTTTCATATTCTTGACCTAAAAATTCAGCAAATTTCTTATTGTAATGCTCGCCCTCAAACTTTTTGTTTAAGTTTCTTAAATCCTGACTTCTTTCTTCACTCTTTTGCATATCGAGGATTTTTTTCAAATCCGAGTTTCCTCTCATTTGTTTGTTTATCGTATTGTGGATTTTCTTCCTCATAGTGTTAACGGCAATCATACACTTGTGTGTTGATTTCTTTGTTTCACCATCTCTATCGATCCACTTGAAAAATCTGTTTCTAAATATTAAAAATAGTAGTTCTTTGTCAAGCCCTTTCTCATCGTACATCTTATTGTATTTTTCTTTGCTAGTGATATAGTTCACGAATCTCTCTTGATCTAGTGATGCAAACCATTCATATATATACTCTGTAGCAATTATACAGCTCCACCATTCGCTTACCTTGCTTTTGTCTACCCTAAGCATCCTTATCACTGTAAACCTTTGTAATTCATCTCTTCCTAAAATATCTTTCACTTCTTTGCTGATTTTGTGATACTGACTCTGACTGTACAATTTTTCCCTACACATCATAATCCTTAAGAATTCAGGGGTAATTGGAGTAATTTTCTGACTTAAAGTTATATCTCCAATGCAGTTTGCACACGCCTCTACTGTTGGCTTATTTTTTTTTGTTTTTTTCGCTTGCTTATCTTTGTAAGCTGTGTTACTATATCTACTCATTTAGTGTTGCATTCTTATCATTTGACTTGGCAGTAAAACGATAAGAGGAAATAAAATGTTATAAAAGAGTTTCTTTTATAGCATTTATTTTGCAGTTTTTCAAATAAAATTTTCTTCTTAAAAAATCTTTCAATCAATGCTATAATTAAGATATATCAATCTTGTTTTTTAAAATTAGAATGGAAATAGATATCAAAAAGAGAAAAGAGATAATCAGTGAATTCTGTTGTTCTATTAAAGCTCAATTGAGAAATACTAAAGCGACCGTTCCGTGGGATGATAACGACTTGTTGCAGAATTGTAATACATCCATTTTTAATACTCTAGACTTGATTAGAAATCAGCAGAAAATTTTGTATCCTTATAAAAAGGATTCTGTTATTGCAAAATTGATTACAGACATAGAGGACATGATAGATGCTCAGGTGAGACCTTATCTAGCAGTCTATGGTAATGGGTATAGAGATTGGATCAGGGTGAACAAACAAAGAAGGGAAGACTCAGATCCTCATTTTTATGATGATGTGATGGCAGTACAAAAATTGCAAAAAGAATGTCCATTCATAGATGACGCAGTCAGAGGATTTAAGGACACGCAGTTAGCATTCAGGAATCTAGATTGTTATTTGCAAAAGCAACTAAATAGCGTCGAACCTTCAGACTTCCAAATCGAAATGGAAAAAAAAAATTAGAAAATAGGATCTCTTGCGGAGAAAGAATAAAAGGGATATCTATTAGTGCCGAGGAATTGCATTCTGACCAAAAAAAAGACAAGTTAGTGTCAAAAACAAACAGTAAGACAAAACATTTTGCTGTGAAACTAGGTATATTTTCAGGGGGCGTCTCGAAGACGTCTTCCACTGAAAGTCTTGGCGACCCATCACCTACACTACACAACCCATCTAATACCACTATTACAAAAAGTATTTCTCAGTCTATTCTGTGAGATTCCGTGCATATTGATTGATAATTTGTTATCAATTATTTCGATATAATGGGGTCTCTATATCAAAATAGATATTTCTGAAAAAAAACCATATAATCGTTGTAAATTATTTTAATACAACGCGTTATGACAAAATTATTCTTATATTACATATCTCTCTTGTACAAAAAAGTGAAAGATTCACTCTTAATGCAGAGAGTGAATCGTGAGAATATTATTATCAATTTAGGTGACCCATGTGAAGCTACTAGAGTAGTGAAAATAACTGCTACAAGACTGTTTAAACCCTATTCAGTCACTAAAATGGATATGACACTTAGGTTGGGCAATGTCTCTAACAATATTGCCGAAAAATACAAGGTAGCATGTCCAAAATGGCATTTACACACCATCGATCACAGTAACAAAAAGACAAGAAAAAGAATAACCTTGGAATTTTACAGCTTCAACCCTCCTCTAACTACTTTGGATTATTCTTATGAGCTGTATCTCACAGAAGTTTCTAGACTACTGAAGAATTTGTGAACTATTCACATTCCTCACAATCACTCACAGTCTCTTCACTTGCATCTTGATTCTCTATATTATTTTCACCTTCTAAATTGGAGATGTAATACAAAGCATTTTGCATATCGAGTAATTTTTTTGCTTCCATAGCTCTTTTTTTAACGTATATTTTCACTATGTATATTATAGGTGCTAAATATATGCCAACCTCACCTATATATACTAATATTGCTAATATTTTTTCCATATGTTAATTGTATAACAATTAACAATTATTGTCTAAGAAATTAGTTCAAATACTTTAAAGCCTATATCTAAATTTATATCAGGATTTTCTTCGCTAATTTTATTACCCGCTCTTTTTACCCGTTCAATCGTAATGTCTGAAATCTTTTTATAACCCGCTTTGTATGCATCAGTTTTTTCATCTATCTGTTCTGGTAATTGCACCATAATATATCTCCTATTTCCTACTAATGTAGGGTCTTCTCCATTCTCTATTGCTTGTTTTTTTTCTTCTAAATTTAGTTGCATTACAGCATGCCCTGTTGTACCGCTTCCTGCGAAGAAATCTAGAATTATGTCGTTAGCTTGAGTAGATATTGTAATGAAAAATTTAATTATTTCTATCGGTTTAGGATATGACATTATATTTTTTAAACCAAGGTCTGAGAGCGTTGCTGAACCTAAGCGATTAGGAAATTGATCTAACCAAGTTTTTTCAGTTTGATATTTGTTTTGATCTTCATTTGCATCATAATAATGTTTGATAAAAACTTTATTATCTTTCACATATAAATCGTTAACGTCTTTTTGAAATTTTTTTTTACTCCACATCCATGTTCCATCATCATTGCTATGTTTCTTAGGTAGTAATTCTATACTTCCGTCTTTTTTCTCTAATGATAATTCACCGTTTGGTTTGTAATAAATTGGATAATGCAAATTAGGTCTTGCTGTTTTTGTTCCGTGAGGACCATTGTCTTGCAAAGGCAAGATATAAAACTTCCCTCTGTCGTCTTCTAGGAGGTATTCTTTCACCCCAATATGCTTTAGGTTAAACGAAGATTGTTTTTTATTCTTCCAATATACCAATGTATAATCATGCAAAGTTTGTAATTCTGCTTTCGATTTTGTAGTTACAGAAGGTTTGGTTTTTCTTGGCATATTACAAACAAAATTCTCTTCCCCAAACACCTCATCCATTAGCAATTTTAAATTTGCTTGTTCATTGTCATCAATTGAAACAAAAATTACGCCATCGTCTCTTAGCAATTCACGTGCTAGCTT
>Ga0209820_1000118_pt1 | contig 17722 bp, 15 predicted proteins | sample PPLLak21cMay2015_FD_187254 | JGI IMG/M metagenome (GOLD analysis project Ga0209820, IMG submission 187254) | Freshwater sediment microbial communities from Prairie Pothole Lake near Jamestown, North Dakota, USA - PPLs Lake P7 Core (1) Depth... | ecosystem: Environmental > Aquatic > Freshwater >...
TTTGACCGCTATCACTCCAATCCAAAATGGTTGGATTTTCCAAAGCATCTGTGATCAAATCTGGGCGGAAGTTAGGATCATAATCCTTCTGTTGTTGGCCCCCTACCTCATCCTCCTGCGTTCTCAGAGTACCGCGTCCATCGTAAGTGTGCGCTCCAGGATTTGTATCGGTTGGCGAATCTTTGATCGTGGTCCTATTATTCACGCCGTATGCCAATTCAACAACAAGATTTCCTTCCCCATCAAACTGGCGAAAGGCCCTCCCCTCTGTATCGTATTCCGTTTGTACAGTTTGCGCATCATTCGGATCGAGCATCTGGGTCATGCGGTGATCTGGATCGTAGGTAAAGCCCCAAGTCTGGCCGAGAACATCAACCACCGAGGTAAGGTCACCATTCGAATCGTACCCGTAATCGACCTGACGGTCCGCATAATCCTTCACATAATCAATGCGATCCAGAGAATCATAATAAATCCGAATGAAATGTACTCCGCCATCCGTGCTCACCTGAGCTAATCGGCCATTGGTATCATACTCATATTGAAAGGAATGACCCAGAGCATCCTGGCGTGAGGTTAGACGGCCGTTGCTATCAAACTGGAATGTGGATTGTTGAGGAGTGGTCAATATATAGTTGCTGCCAGAATTCACTAAAGTTGCAAGCACACCTGGACCTGATCTGAAGCTACCGTCTGGCTCTATGTGAAATAGGAATTGATTGCCAAGAACGCTTTGGAACAGAACAAAATCTTGCAGCCCACCGGGATCAGTAGGAAAGATAAGCTGGGCATCGTGATTATGGGTCCAGCCGTAACCAAGCAGACTCGTATATTTGTTCACTGTCCCGGTGGAGTAAGAACGCTGGAAAGCCAGTTGGCCTGCTGAAGTAGGGAACGACAAGTCGGATTGCGTGATGGAGAACACACCGCTGTGGGTATCGATGGGGTCACCACATGTGCCTACACTACATTTTGATATAGATATATCAGAATCGTGCTCTACGCCGCTTCCGCTATTCAATGTTGAACCAGGGTATACATCTGTCTGCCAATTGAACGTGGGTGTAGCATTGACAATTGGAACTGTGGACAAATGCCCCCAAATGGTATGAGTATATCCCGCCCCCGCCGGGATGTGATAACCCGTAGCACTCACAAAACCCTGATAAGTTGTCCTGGTAGCATTATTCCCCAACGCCCCATAACTACCTGTCCGCAGCCTAGTGCCATCCGCTAGCACACTTTGATTATGAGTAGAACTGTCACCAACCACACGAGTAAGGACCCCAAACCCTAACCACGACGTGGGAATACTAGTCTCAAATTGCACCGCATAATACAAACTGATAGTGCTACCGGAAACGTTGCGCACCGTAACATGGATATCCAAATCATCAAACTTTCGATTACCGCCTGTCACACCATTATATGAACCAATAAAGTATATATCGCCCGCAGAACCACCCACCCCAGGCATAATATACAAATCAGGTGTAATACTTACACCAACATGAGACATTGACACTGATACTACTTGCAGATTTGAACCAGCCCCAGGCGTAACCGTAGGGATCGCTTGAGCCCGAGCAGTAATCTGCTCAAAAGCTGGAGATGAGCGTTCTTCTACTCTCGGTTCAGGTCGCCCAAACGTCGGGATCGAACGGCTTTCCTGCTCTACTAACCTTGTAGTATTACCTATCGTAGCAACTGATTCCTGCTTCGCCTGAGCAGCTGCGGCTGTCGGCCCCAGCGCGTTGAACAACATCACCGCGATCAATAATGTGCGGATGACAAATTCTTTCCGTGGTTTAAGTGCAAACATATTGCCTCCTGCGTTTTGCAACCAGGGACACACCCCTGATCGTTATAGATTTGTTTTGGCTGAGGGCAAATTACCCGTAAAGTTCCCCAGCAAGTGTCACTGGACTAAATCTGTAGCGTTATACCCGGACAACTGCTTTTTCTATTAATAGAGAGTACTCAGGAATGTCTTCAAATTCAAGGCTAAAAGTCCTATACGAATATTACATTCGTCTTTTAAAACAAGACGTCGTTCCTTGCTTGTGAGTTCCAATATTCGCAATTCATATTCCCTTTAAATCAAAAGTCCGTCTTTGCCAGACGGACTTTATTTTGAACAACATAATTTTTTGACCAAAGGGACAATCATTTATCCTTTCTTCCAAATGGCAAAATAGTGGTGTCACCTGGTTTTATTTAGAATCCCAGTCTCTGAAAAGACAAATGGGCTGTCAGGACGTCCTGACAGCCCATTTGTTACATTAGATTTTTGATGGTATGAGTAAGCCCCACCAGATCACACTACTTATAGTCAGCTTATAATGCTGGTGTCGATTCCATATCCTCTTGTTCATCTTGTTCGTCTAAGGTATCACTAGTTCGGCTGTCAGACAGAAATTGGACCATTTGTGTAACAACTTTCGTCAAAGTAATCCCCTGCCCCAAAACGCGGCAACTCCCACCCGTCGGGTGCACGCTGTGTTAGGCGCTTCTTCTTTGTTTCAAAACTCTTTTGATGGCCTCGTCTTGATAAGTATGGATTCCATTTTCGTAATTATTCCAGAAATAATCCTCATTGATTTGAGTGCTTTTTCTCCAGGCGCGAACTATATCTCTTATTCGGGGGTAACACGTCGCGTCACTTGTAAATGTTGGGCTGGTAGCGGTCGCTAAAAGCATGTCCATAGGCAATAAAGTATCTTCTCCTAGCAATCGTGGCCAAGGAATGTTTAGGAATCCATTAGTTGTTACGCAAGGTTCCTCTGATTTTATTCGGCTAAACTCTCCGTAGTGATTTTCTTGGGAAATGCGGCGAGTCCATCCATCGAGAAGGTTTTGCGGTATCTGGCTAGTTGGATTCACCAGTAATGCTATACACCCCCAATCAGCCGAAAGATGACCATTTGACGAGTTACGATGCCGCTCTGCTGCCCATAGATATTCAGCTTCCTGTATCAGGTGTTTATGTGTTTCGATTATTGACCTAAACGGGATCGCTATTGCGCTTCCAACACCATGACTGCGCCTTAGGCAAAGTCGGGAAAAGGTCATAGTGTAAGTATTATCTCGTTTCGTAGCTAGGTGACCATATCTTATCGGAGCAACCACAGAAAATTGGTTCGTACAGTTGAGACGAGAATTCCTCCATCGTTCTCGTTGGCTGTTATCCCAATAAAGAGAGCCAATTATCAAAACTCCCACGCTGAGTGGCATACAACACCTCCTAATTCTGTATTACATCAATCATAAGCGCCTAACGGCTTGCGTTACCCGCGGGTGGGCGGGACGGGATCACGCCGCTTTGCCGGAACCAGCCTCAAGCCACGCAACCTGCCTGAAAACGCGGCGACTCCCACCCGTCGGGTGCACGCTGTGTTGGGCGGCGTTTTGAGAACTGTTTTGGGTTTTGTGGAAGCTAATTCCAGCCTCAGTATAATTTTCAATATCTGAAGTAGCATTTCTCCTATTAAAGATCATAGTCTTTTTGATCCAAAAGGTCTTTCATATAAACCTTCTCTACCGTGCCAAGTTCTTGAGCCAGCTTGATTGGCTCATAACGATCTTTTTTGAGCAAATGAATGTGAATTCGATACACTCCATCGCCTTCCCTAATCTGGATGGATGTGCCTATGTTTTCTAGGCGCTCGTAGATAGCTTGAAGATCAAGCTCAACTTTAGGACGGAAATCCACAACAGTTTCCCACTCCTCTGTTGATTGCGTAGATTCGAGTAGAGACTCAAACCGAGTTGCACTTATATTTACTATAAACGAGAACTCGTTGTTCTTATCATCTTTCCCCAATTGAGTATTCTCGTTGATTTCCCCTTTTAAACACCTGTTCATTCCATCAAGTAAAAAGTACAAAGCCAGTCCACCAGAATGAACAACACCTACATCCTTTAAAACTGGGATTAATTGAGGAGTTCTATTAACGGAATGTTTAGCCTCTGCAACTGACTTTTCTAGTACATAACTTATATCCGCCTTCTCTGCTGCCGCACGTTTGGCTGCTTCAGCAACATCCATTGCAACAGTCCACATCTGACCTACAATAGGCTTTATTTCTGTTCGGTGTGTACAATCTGCGGCTTCTGCTAGTGCATTTGCAAAATCATTAGCATTGATCTTGTTTTTTTGGCTCAACTCTCTTGCAAACCCCCGAAACCATTGGGAAAAAGGAACCCCTTGGTGTCCTCTTGCACCTAGTAGTGTGCCATGTGCAAAAAATTGTGCCACTTCGCCTGCTGAGGTAATAGTTCTAGAATTCATCTCTTTATAACCTGCCTTCAGGGTTAGATAAATCCTAGTTCCAGCGTTACCCGAAGGCACAGGATACACATCAATCGCATTCAAATCCTCTATGTGATTTTCAAACCAAAGAATAGCGGCATTAATTAGGGATTTTAAAGCGTGCCCATCCAACTCTGTATGACCTGACATTGGCTTTTTTAATCTTCTATTGGTATGTTTTTATTATTTTGTGTGATTGAATAAAGTTTAGATAAGCTAATTATGAGGGGTTTGTGTTGTTCCTCAATTTGAAAATAAACACTTGCCATTTCTGAGAAAACACGATTAGCTTCACCAGTATCTTGTCGGCTTAGATAATAGCCTAAATCCTTATTTATTCTAATAAAAATTGTGACGGTATTTTTATATGTATGAATTGAATCAAATACACCGTCTCTTTCTAAATCCATCCTGTTAGCGAACAATTTGTCTTCCAATTCGTTCATTTGAACTATTAATTCATCGGTCAGTATAGGAACTGAATGTAAATTTTCGGCAATTGCTCGAGCAAGATTTCTGACTCTATAAACCAATTCGACAATCTTAGGGTAAACGGTTAGCCTGCGCTCTGAAAGTTGATGTACAGATTCAGTCTCAAGATTCAGTAATGCCTGTTGCTCAAGTTCTTTTATTTTTTGCTTGTACTGTATTTCTATTAGTTCCTTTTCGTGGGCAAACTGTTTCGCTAGTTTATCTTGATCCGCTTTTATTTGTCTCTCCAGTATTCTACGTTGGTAATAGGCAGTAATACTCCAACCGAGAATTGTTAGGAATAATGAAATGAGTGTACCAATTTCTGCAAATGTCATATTAAGGACTCCTTACCATTCTTTAGATACCCTTGAATAAAGTATAACAATAGGATAGCCGCCCAACGGCTTGCGTTACCCGCGGGTGGGCGGGACGAGATGACGCTCTTTTGCCGGAACTAACCTCAAGCCACGCAACCTGCTTGAAAACGCGGCGACTCCCACCCGTCGGGTGCACGCTGTGTTAGCTGGCTCACGTTCATTGTTTCTAATATAGGCCTAAAAAATTGTGCAAGGTACTTAGACGAGAAATGATCTAATTTACAGAAGTAAGTGATCTATCCCGACCCTTTGTCCAATTCTTTTTTTAGTTTTCTTTCTTGTCTCCAGAAATAGAACCTGCTTGATAATCTTCGAAATATAGACGGCGGTTTCATTTTCCCAATTCTATAGTGATATTTAGGATTGTACACACCCTCAGAATATTTTGAATATACATTTCCTTCTGCGTCAAATACATTGACACCTAAATATTGATTAGGGACGGAGATTTCTCCGGTTACCACATCTGATAAATAGAATATTGCCATTTTTCCGTCTTCCAGCGTCAGTGGGAGAGTGGGCGAGTCAACCTCCCATTTTTCATACCAAAGATAAGTAGACAAACTCAAGGTTGTTGAAGGGCAAATTGGCGAGGGGATAATCCCTGTAACGCGGCATGCGGACGGATAGTATTGTAATCTTCCAGTCATTGCTGTGTAATCTCACGCACCTCCTCTAGATCATCAAAGAGATAGGCATCCAAAACATCTTCCCGGTAGATCCGGTTGAAGCGTTCGACATAGGCGTTCTGGGCTGGCTTGCCAGGCTGGATATGGCGTAATTCAATCTGTTGCTCCCGAGCCCAGATTTCCAATCGCTGGGAGATCAACTCCGGGCCATTATCCATGCGCAGGTGAGCAGGTTTGCCTCGCCAAAAGAGGATCTGCTCCAAGACCTTCACCACACGTTCGGCGGGTAAAGACGTGTCCACTTCAATCCACAGGGCTTCCCGGTTGAAGTCATCCAGCACATTCAAAGTGCGAAAGGTTCTGCCATCGGACAGCGTGTCGCTCATGAAATCCAGCGACCAGGTCTGGTTGGCTTGGCTGGGGACCACCAAAGGATGAACCGTCCGAGCGGGCAGGCGTTTTTTAGGCTTGCGCTGCAAATGGAGCGAAAGAGCTCGATACACTCTGCGGATCCGTTTGTGGTTCCAGGGATGTCCCTGGTTTCTCAAGTAATCTGTCATCTTGCCACAGCCCCAGCGTGGGTGGTTCTCGGCCAGCTGGCGAAGCTCTTGGGCAATCTCAGGGTCTTCCACTTGCCTGGCTGGAGACCGAAAGGTACACCGATTGAGATTCACCGTTCGACACGCTCTGCGTTCACTCAGTCCATGGGTTTCGATGGCATACACGGCCAGTTCCCGACGCTGGGCTACTTGAGTAGTTTTTTTTCGATGATATCCTTGAGCACTTCGTGTTCCAGGCTCAGGTTCGCATACATCTGCTTCAACCGGCGATTCTCTTCTTCCAATTCCTTCAGACGTTTCAGTTCGCTCACCGACATACCACTATATTTCGCTTTCCACTTGTAAAAGGTGGCTTTGCTGAATCCATGCTGGCGGATCAGCTCGTCCAGCGCCACCCCCGCTTCCGCTTCCTTGAGGATATTCACGATCTGGCTTTCGGAAAACTTCGACTTCTTCATGGCTACGACTCCTAGCTCTATTTTGCCATGAGTTGTCTACTTCCTCGTGGTATGATTTTACGGGAGGCTTACCGGCGGACTTACGCCTTCCTCATTTTTCCAGCGTGAACCACTTGGTACTCTGTCGATATGTCGTTTATCTTTTCTATCCAGGATGGCCAGACTAATTTGCTCGATTGTTATAGGTCTGATTCCGATATTTGTTATTACTAAACGGTAAGCCTGAAAAAAATCAACCACTTCGAGGTGCACGTTTAGTTTTCGCTTGTCCTTGCTTACTTCTCTGATAGCCAAGTAAGTAGAAAGGACTGATCCCCAGAGGGCGAGAATGAGAGTAATGACATCAAGAGTGCTCATTTGTATACAATGATACTTCAGTCGCGTTTTGAAGAAAATGGTTATATATACCAGGTTATCAGAGCCAGCTAACTGCTTGCGTTACCCGCGGGTGGGCGGGACTTGTTTGAATATAAAAACCTTCCTTTGGTAATCGCGTCGTGAAATAAAGGTTGTGCGATGGCAAAAGCTTTATTTCTCATTGAGCCCACAAAAGCGTATTACTACATAGGGGCTCTTCCCTCTCAGCGTCCCACCTACCATATTGGGTCTCCGCAATAAAAGATGGCCTTCGCAGCAAGTATTATCTCGTATTCAAATTACTTGTAACAGATATTGGCTAACACAATATCGACAACAGTTTTACTCTTGTCTGAAAAAAGCCGGCAAACATAACAGAGATACAACAAGCACAAAAAGCCAAATTGCTAGAGCAATAAATGGATCTGTACTATTCTGACTTCCTATGGTTGTACCAACTTCTTTTGCTATTTTGGTAATTGCTTCATTAGCTTTTGTAACAAGCCCGGATGCAGTTCCTACTTCACTCAAGCTAGTACCTAGAAAGCTACCAAACACTGCTGTGATAACCTTTGGGGCTAAGAAAATCAAGATACATGCACCAAAGAACACGGCCCAAAAGAAGTCAGCCACAATAATGCCGGGTTCATACTTTGAAAACACAAGTTTGGAACTAAACAGTAGGATTGCTGTAATTATCAGCAATGCAACAATCGAAATAATCCACAAAATCGCCAGTGCCTTAGAAAGATTCTTTTCTTCGCCTATAAAATCAGCGAATTTCTTCAGTCGATATTTCCAAGAATTATTAGTTTTCTTGATAACTTTTTTTCTTTTTTTCGCCGTTTCAGTCTCGGTAGTGACACTACTATTATCAAAAGGTGCATCAAATAATTCTGATAGTTTAATCGTTGTATTCTTTGCAACTAAAAGAAACTTGGTCTCAAAGAGTTTCATATTCATCTCCTCTATATCCAAATTAGGGGAACAATTGGAAGGTTTCGTCGAAGTTAAGCATATAACAAATCACATCCATCACAATAATTAGTAGATCATTTGGTGATCGTAGACTAAGAACAAAAAATCCAGATCACTATACCTATATCAAGAATTGAGAAATCGACGCTTAAGGCAAAATCTCCACCAAATCGTGATATCGTCTTCACGACGAAGCAGGCTATATCACCAAAGAAACTTATCTAGCAACAATTAGGCATAATCTATCAATAGAGCTTCTCAACTAAAGTATGCTCTGAATGAACTTGTGTACATCCAACAATCCAAATCCCATACCTTTATTCCAAACAGGTCGGTAGTTTTGTGTACTTAGCTTTAAGGCAGATAAGATTTGCACTGTGTTTAATTGACGGTCCTTCTGCTTTGCATCTACAGCCTTTTGCCTAGCAGAAAGTAGGAGTGCAATAGCACCGGTTACATGTGGAGCAGCCATACTAGTTCCGCTTAACGCACAGCTACGTGTTTTTTCACCACTCAGAGCTGCCAATATCTCCTCACCTGGAGCGCATATATCAGGTTTTTCTCTCTCATCCCTAGTAGGTCCATACGATGATGACTGGGCTAGGCTAATTGGGTTTTCTTTGAATACTGATCCTACTGAAATAACCCAATGCGATGTGCCCGGAATACTTAGTGTGTATCCTTCACTTACATGGTTCAAAAAACGGATAGGACGTTCATTAGTCCTTTCGACCCAGGCATGAATATATCCTTCTGTGTTTACTTCCATACCCCTAACACGTAATTTCCATTCACCTGATAATATCGTGTGGGAGGCGCCGAGATCAACAGAGATTAATAATTTGTTGTCCCCATTATCGCTATGAATCGCATCATAACTCATTCGGTATTCATTGCCACGAGGAAATGTAGAACTTACAACAGGGTTTGACAAGCTAACCCAATCGGATTTATGTTTTTGGGGATCTATTAGGCAAAACGAGAATTTATCAGCGGCATCAAACCAAAGTTCTATCTCATCATGGATTTGGTGAATTCTATCTTCGTCAGAAGAATCCCACCTTAGCGTTTCCTCACTACCATCAGCAACTTGCAGGAACGCATGTCCTAATTTATCGCGCTCATTCCCGGCTGACTTTACAACAACTATTCCAGGTTCCTTACCGTTACCTGTGATTGCGTCGAATGTAACTTCAAGATTCGAGGAGCCGTCGTGAGCTCCAGCATTCATGCCTTGACTCACGTTTATAACTACCGGTAATCCTATCCAAGAGGAAAAATCTCTGATAAATGCTAATGCACTATGATGGCTGACTGAGTATCCTAGGCTAAAAGGATACCCAAGTTCATACTCCGCTCTAGTTATTACTACAACTATTTTGGCTTCGGGAGCCATTCCACCAGAAAAATACGAAGTAGACTGTCCGGCGGCTATGCTTGCAACATGTGTTCCATGATCTTTAACTCCAGGCTTGAGAAACTTAGGCACGGATTGATCTCGGATATAGCCAGCTATTGCACTCTCTGTATGCAACGTACCTGTATCATAATTACCAATACCTAAACTTTCAGGTGTGGGTCCAGACTGGTCTCTTTGATCCCATATAGCCAAAATACGTGATTTCTTATTCGTTGAATCCATGAAGGCTTCATGAAGAATATCGATTCCAGTATCAATAACTGCAATTAATGCCTTGTCGCCCTTTTCTGCATAGGTTTGATGGGCCATTGAGCCGCGGACAAAGGGAATTGACTTCTCACAATCAGGACTCATGGCAGGGCGACTGGCCTCCACACTTATGACGTTCGGATCTCTTTCTAGTTCAGCTATTGTCCGTACAGTGCCAGTTCCTGCAAAAATCTCTCCGATTCGCTCAAAAATCTTAATGTCTCGTATGTGGTGATAGTTCCAATCTTTACTCTTAGCTCTTACAAGCATAGGGAGCACGGGAAGTTCGGGAATGGCTTGAGAATTTTCGGATGGGTCAGTGCTTCTGTTCCTACCGAGGACTTGAAATCTATGAATGAGATATGAATCGATTGCGCCCCCAGCCCTTTTCTTAGCAATATTTTCATACGCGACTTTATTCATTTCGATGATGTCATGCTTAATAGATTCGGTGAATCTATCACCATCCTCATCCCATTCTCCTTTATCAAAAATGTGATCAGGCGGTATATTATTTCTTTCGAGGGCTTCTCTTAATAATTCATTTTGCTCGAAACGACCGGTGACGATATAAACAGAGGTGCTTGCATTCCTGCTAACTAGATTTGGTAGTCCTTTCAGAATCCAATGAAATCCATCGTAATTGGTTCTCTTATCACCACCAAGTCTGAGGTCTATTATAATTATTATCTTTCCCGTAAAGGATTGTAGCGCTTTTTCCAATCCGTTGATGGAAGACACACTTCTGAGACGAGAAACAACATCAAACTCATTAATACGAGATAAACTTCGTTTGACAGCCTCTCTCCAACGCCTTTCGTCTTCAACATGAATGGCAACATAGTCCATAACTATTTCCTCCGGATAGGAATTGTTAACTACTTTCTTCAATTTCTGTATAAGGTAGTCTTGAAAAGAACATTGGCTTATCAAAGTCCCGAGGAACCAGAACAGTGAAGGTCGTACCTTTCCTTACTTCGGTTACAAAGGAGATATCACCTCGGTATGACCTCATAATTGATCTTGCCCATAATAAGCCCATTCCACTGTGTCCAGGCTTACTACTATTAACTTTAATGGTAAACAAGTCTTTTGCTATATGAGGAGGAATACCGTTGCCATTGTCCATAAAATGGACTTTTATGAATTCTTTTTTTCTCATCAAGTAATCTTCAGTAGAAATAACGATTTTGCCATGTTTCCCCTGAATTGCATCAATTCCATTCTGAAGAATTACCAAAAAAACCTGCTTAAGCTGATTTTCTGGTGCCTTAATGATCGGGTTCTTTGCATCCAGATGCAAATCTGGGTCTATTCCAGCATTCCACCAAGACTGCCATTTACTTTGTACAGTCTTTTGTAATAAATCATGCAAATCAAGGGAAATTAGAGTAGGTGGCTCCACCACTTGCCTCTGAGTCTCGTTAAGTGCCTTAAGATACTTGTCAATACCTTTCTTAATTTCCTCGGCTGCAACTATTATTTCATCTGAGGCTTTTCCAAACCGATTCCGTGCAATATCAGAAGCCATAGATTTAGCATACCCAAGTCTGCTTTTAGCATAGTGTATGTCTTCGCCATATACGAGCCCAATATTAATAAGGTTCTGATTTTCTGTGAGAAAATCTAAAACAAGACTGAGATGATCTTTGGTATCCGTAAGCTGGTCTACTTTCTCGATGTTTTCATTATAAAGTATTGCGTTATTTAATATACTCGCGGACTCATTGGCAAATATTGGCAATAAAATGCGTAATTCATCAGGAGCATCATATTCTTCAATAAAATCTAAAGTCATTAGACCAATACATTCTGTCGTGACATATAACGGTATACAAATCCATGTTCGTATATCAGCCGTTGTTGGAAACCTTTTCCAACCTGGGTGCGTACTTGTAGATGTCAAATAGTATATGCGCCTCGATTTAATAATTGAAGCAATCAATTTATCCTGCTCAACCGGTCTCACGAGGTTTTTGTCTATTTGTTCTGGTTGCATATTGTTAGTTGCAATAATTTGACGTTCCCCATTTCTTATTACTTGCAGTGTTGCACGTGTGTAGGGCAACCATTTGCGTAACTCTGTTAGTATGCTATCAGCAGTCGACTTGACTCCATGGGTCAAATCGATTGAGGAGGTAGTATTGTAAAGCGCAATTGTCTGAGAGTGCAGTTTTCGCTGATCTTCGAGCAGTTTTGCATTTCGTATACCTGCGAATATCTGGTTGCTAAGTATCTCCATATTACTTTTGAGAGATTCCGAAAAAGCCCCTCGTTCGACATGCTCTACACTAATTACACCAAACGCCTTATCACCCTCTTCCATAATCGGAACAGCCAATTGTGATTGCGTATCAGCATGAAACCTAATATATTCGTGCTCATAATTAACATTGTTAGCCAATACAACCCGAGAATCCCGAATGGAACGACCTATTATTCCAATTGGGTTTTTTCTTAAATCAATTGGCCCAAGTTGTTTTCTAATTTCTGGAAGGTACTTTTCTGGATAGGCGGCGACTACGCTTAAGAGAGCCCTACCTTTATCAAGCATCCAAATGCAGGAAAATGTCGATTCAGTATCGTGATATAAATTTGACAGCCGCCAAGCATACTTGGCTGCCATAGTAAACGCTCTTCCTGTTTTTAAATTAGCGTTCATTTCTTGCCCGGCCTGATTCAATAAGGAAAGGGCAGTAGCCTGAAGTTTCGTTTCTTCCAACACCTGAATATCATGAATGGCATTAGAGACATAAGGTGCCAAACTCATAAGCTTCTCACGATCCTCAATACTAAAAGTCCTTTGTTTTCTGTAATCTAAGACTGAAATAACGCCGATTGGTTTTTGTGCAAAGACAAGTGGTACTGATATTACAGCCTTAAAAACATCTGCTAGGTGAGGAATCCGCCGATCATATGTAGAATAATCATTAACTATTATAGGTTTTTTACTGGAAAACACGACCCCGGCCATTCCTTGGTTTATCCCTACTCTAAAGCCTACAGGCAAAATATTCGAGTCGATTCCACGTGTCGCAACAAGTTCCAGAAAGTTTCTTTTCGGTAACTTCAGGTAAACTTCACAACCTTGAGCATCTGTAATATGAACAGCTGAGTCCATGATTTTTTCTAATCTCGTTTGCAAGTCCTGGCCTTCAGCCACCTTTACTGCTGTAGTGTAAGCAGCACTCATTATCTCAGTCTGTTCTTTGAGAGCATGGCTTCTTATTAGTGAAACCAAGAGAACCATTAAGAAGATAACCAGACGTGGAGTAAAGGTCCTCAGAAATACATTCGACGAAACTGGAACATCATTCCCAAAGAGATAGATTCCCAGCATAGTACTTGAAAATATAGTACCAATAAATATAAAAGCAGGTATCTGTTCCTTACGACCAACTTTATCAGCTGCTACCAGTATTGGAAGATAAAAGAATAGGTACATGTCAGATAGCAACTTATGCGTTTGCCAATAAAATAGAGAAACAAAAATTGTATCTCCCACAACCGGAAGCCAGCTACGAAATATTCTGTTTGAAAAGCGCGGATCATTTGAAATTTTTCCGACGATAAGTGCATAGATGCAAAACGTAATTAGAATTGACAACCAATAGAATTTGTTTGGATTGTTTGGTGCGTCGGTGAAGTAACGCAAGGCTGCGGCTACAATAATCAAGGCGCGAATCGATGTATGTAGCGCGATGCTAGTACGAAACAGCTTTATGATATTTTCCAACCAACTTCTAAGTACTGTAGCTTGCATATTGTACATCTCATTCTTAGCATCAACTCAATTTTGGCTAAATGAAGAAGATATATTTTCTATAGAGTATTACTATGTGACAAAGACAATGTCCTTTTTAATTCCCACATACTGTGGTTAAAAACTGATGTTAAGAAAAACCAAAACTTTCCACAAAGATTCCGTAAAAGAGAGAAGTTATGCAAGTGGATATGAAGAATCCAAATTATCCTTAAAAGATTATACTCGAAACCAGTAAGTTTATTAGTTTTCTTATATATGTCTGTTGAAAATGTTGTGAATTCACTTTGTTACCCCGATCTTTCGGTTTCCTGACGAGTTTTACGGAAATTTTTTCAGGCGCGCTTATCCTCTGTACCAGAAGAACCTCTAACCTTAGAAATTTGCTCATCTAGCCAACCTAATACAGATTCAATAGGAAGAAATTTAGTCTGTAGGCGCGCTGAATTTTGAACCAATTTGACTAGTCCCTCTTCATATCCTTTTTCTCTAAGGATTTTAATGCGCTGATTTAGGTCAGCTTGATTATCAGTCTCTATACGCATAGGTTTATTCCTTAATCAGCTTAGGAAAACCATAGCACAGTTGCTTCTCAAATTCAACCAAATAAGTAGACTAAACTAACAGAATTTGTGCTTTCAAACTCGTTACAACCATCAAACATAACCACCTATATTGTCGATACAATTGTATAAGAAGTTCAATAACAGAATAGCATAGATTCAGTCTAGAATGATTGTCATTTTGGAAAGCTAAAAAACTTGATAGGCACAGCGATTACACGACTTATATTATACATCAATGATAAACAAAATCCTCATTAGGATTTCGTGACAAATAACTGCAAAGGAACATTGTCTGACAAACATTTTGGCAGTTGTTGTGGGCATAAGGTGAGATACCATCACTATGGAATCTTCAAAATCGTTTTAATACTTTATTAAAGGCAAATGGGCCGCAAGAAAGTCCTCACGGCCCATTTGTAAAGATTAGATTTTTGTTAGTATGTGTAAAAACCCACCAGATCACACTACTTTGTAGTCAGCTTATGAGGCTGGTGTCGATTCCATGTCCTCTTCTTCGAGTAAACCAGCTTGTTTATCTTGTTCGTCTAAGGTATCACTAACTCGGCTGTCAGACAGAAATTGGACATTTTGTGTAACGACCTTCGTGAAGTACTTTGTCTCACCCTTATCCTCATACTTCTCTGTCTTAAGCCTTCCTTCGATATAGACCAGGCTGCCCTTTTTGAGATACTCCTGGCAAACCTCGCCGAGTCGGCCCCAGGCTTCGACGTTCACCCATTCCGTATATTCCTTGGATTCGCCGTTGGACTTCCAATGCTGCGAAACCGCAAGACTGAAATGAGTAACTTTCTTGCCCGAAGGTGTATATTTTCCTTCCGGATCCTTGCCTAGACGGCCGATTAGTTGAACGCGATTTAATGCTGGCATATTTCCCTCTCTTTTTGATGTTTTTTTTCTGAGCTTTTAGATGCAAATGTACGTGTCATGATTAGTCTCCTGGGATCTAAAAGAACCGTATTTAGTTGTCAACGAACAGAGTTACGGAGTTATGGAGGTATACTCCATCCGTTTACTCTCCTGCGGCTTCTGCCGCCGTTTCCGATGTAGTTTCCGTTTCACCTCCTGTTTTCTTGAGGACAGGCAAGCCTGTCTTCATCTCAACCACCTGATAGCCTTCGGGCACGGCATCCAGCGTGCCTTCCTTGACTTCCTTCGAGAAAAAGAACAAAGTCCGTGTCTTACCGGTTGAAGTCTGGGACTTCTTTGTGTGCAGATAGTACGTTACACCCTTCGAATTAGTAAACGCGTAAGCCATTAGTTGTCTCCTTTTTCTGAATTGTACCGTAAGTGTAGCACGGATTTTCTACTAATGCAATCAGGAGTTGCGTGTATGCTAACCGTCATTACTCTCAGTGAACTGCATTCTAGCCGTCATTCTTTCCCAGGGACAGTTGGTCTCGTGCCCACCATGGGATACCTACACGAAGGGCATCTTTCGCTGATCCGCCGGGCCAGGGAGGAATGCGACCACGTGGTTGTCTCCGTTTTTGTCAACCCGACCCAATTCGGGCCGAAAGAGGATCTCTCAAAGTATCCGCGCGATCTCGACCGCGACTTGAGCCTGATGGAACCCCTCGGCGTGGACCTGGTGTGGATCCCCACAGCCGAGATCATGTATCCGGATGGGTACCAGACCTGGGTGGAGGTGGAAACGGTCACACGTCCACTGGAGGGCGCCATGCGACCCGGTCACTTTCGAGGGGTCACGACGGTCGTCGCCAAGCTGTTCAACGGAGTCCAGCCGCACAAAGCCTATTTCGGTCAAAAGGACGCGCAGCAGGCAGCTGTCATCCGCCAGATGACCCGGGACTTGAACTTCCCGATCGAGATCGTCATCTGCCCCATCGTACGCGAGCCGGACGGGTTGGCATTGTCGAGCCGGAACGTCTATCTGGACGCCGAGGAACGCAGAGCCGCGACCGTGCTGTATCGTTCGTTGACCGCCGCAAAAAATGCTTATGAAAACGGCGAGCGCGATGCCGAGAAACTGCGCCAGACCATGCAGGACGTGATTGCCACGGAGCCCCTGGCGCAAATGCAATACGTCTCCTGCGCGGATTATGATACGCTGGAGGAGCTGGAAAAAGTGACGGGAACAACGTTGCTTTCGATGGCTGTGTTCCTGGGAAAGACAAGGTTGATCGATAACTTCGTGTTGGGATGAAAGCGTAGGAGCGACGTAACGTCGCCCCTACCAGGGAGCAATCAATGAGACCAATCGCCGGGTGGCAATATTTGGCACGCCTCTTCTTTGTCTTTGCTTTTTCTTTGCTGGCCGCATTCGTAGGAATGATCACCTGGTTCAGTTATCGACAAACCATGGACTATCTCCATCCCGCGCGGCATACTGCTTCGGGAGCATTGCTTCAAGCCAATGGGATTGAATTCCAGAAAGTTGAATTGCTGACAGAAGACAATGTCAGACTTTCTGCATGGTATACACCGTCCCAAAATGGAGCTGTTATTTTGGTCGCCCATGGATATGGGGATAAGCGCGCTGAGAATTTCTACGCGCTCTTCGCCAACCATGGCTACGGCGTAATTGCCTGGGATTTCCGCGCCCACGGAGAGAGTGATGGCGATTTCTGTTCGCTCGGTTATTATGAGGTTCTCGACGCTAAAGCCGCCCTGGAGTTTGCGCTCGATCAACCGGGCATTGAACACATCGGCGCATGGGGCGGCTCGATGGGCGCCGTGACGATGATCCGCGCCACCGCCCAATATCCTGAGATCGAAGCGCTCGTCGCGGACAGCCCATTCGTCACCCTGGAAGAGGAAATGAACCTGCGGATCCCGCTCCCTGTGATGCGCCCGTTGATCCGGTTTTTTGGCGAACGGGAGTCAGGCATCGACCTGGACTGGGTCCGGCCCGTGGATGACATCGCGCGCATCAGTCCGCGCCCGGTGTTTATCATTCAGGGGACGGCGGATGGGATGGTGCCGCCCGATTCAGCTCAACGTTTGTACGATGCAGCCGGCGAGCCGCGCCAGTTGTGGCTGGAAGATGACGTCCCTCATCTGAACATGTATGCTTATTACAAGACACGCTATACCGATCGGGTCATCAAGTTTTTCGATGAATATCTGTTGAAAAAGTAGTGGACGGCAGTTGCCGTCCACTACAAAATTTACGGACCCCATTTCATTTGCAGGGCAAAGGGTGCGAGGACAACATTCGGTCTGCCATCCAGGTAAACGATCTCTGCCTGCCCGCCCTGATACACTTCCTGCGTCGGTGCGAAGGCTGCGACGACGAGACTCGCATCCGGCGCCCACAACGCTTCATTCAACAACAGGAAATCCTCTGCGCTGAGGACGGTCCGTCCGGTCACGCCATCCGAGGCGGAACGCACAAGCTGCAACGGCGCACGCGTGATGATCCCCTCCGGGCTGGGGACGGTCGCGAAGAAGAAATAGAGCTGACCATCCGGCGCCAGATATGCCTCATCGGCGACATTGTAGTTGCCGCCTCCGGCGTCGCCCGGGATGAGCGTGGTCACTGCCCCCGTGGCAGCCTCCACTTCCCATAAACCGGAGTTGAACATGCCCATACTGGGG
>Ga0209820_1000124_pt1 | contig 17394 bp, 24 predicted proteins | sample PPLLak21cMay2015_FD_187254 | JGI IMG/M metagenome (GOLD analysis project Ga0209820, IMG submission 187254) | Freshwater sediment microbial communities from Prairie Pothole Lake near Jamestown, North Dakota, USA - PPLs Lake P7 Core (1) Depth... | ecosystem: Environmental > Aquatic > Freshwater >...
ATTTAATGGGTTTTAATGGTTACATTACTAATAACCCTATTTTTTTTAGAGATGTAGTTCTTGGTGAAATTAAAAACAATTTTTAAAGGTTTAATGATCAGAGTTTTATCTTTGTTTGACGGAATATTACTTGACTTTTAATTTTACAAATATACCATTAAATAAATATAAATTTTTCATACAAAAAATGCCTCATATTTATATTATAAAAAATAAGAAAAATAATAAATGCTATATAGGGCAAACAAAATATAGCTTAAATTATAGATTTAAAAAACATAAAGAAAAATCAAAAAGATATAAAACAGCCTTGTATAGAGCTTTTGATAAATATGGGTTAGATAATTTCTATATAGAAAGTTTATTACAGGGTGAATTTTCTCAAAATGAGTTAAATAAATTAGAGGTAGCTTTTATAAAAAAATACAAAACTTTATCACCATCTGGTTATAATTTAGAGATAGGCGGCAACAATTCTCCGATGTCAGAAGAAACAAAATTAAAGTTAAGAAAAATACACAAAGGAAGAAAGATATTTTGGGCAAATAAGGTTAGTAAAGGAGTTAAAAAGTTATGGGAAGATAAAGAGTATAGGGAAAAACAAATTAAACAAAGATGCCAAAAAAGGGGGAAATATAGGGAGGGGATAATAAAACCTTTTAGGTTAGATTTACCTATCGAGGATATGAGGATATTGTATGATCAAGGATGGAGTATTAACCAAATAGCTAAAAAATATAAAGTAAGTTTTGAAGCAATTAAAAAAAGATTATACAGAGGACAGATAATAAGAAAAAATGGGTATAAAGATTTTCCAATGGAAGATATTAAAAAAGACATCCAATCAGGATGTACTAAAAAAAGTATAATGCAAAAATATAAAATTAGTCACCTAACCTTAAATAAAAGATTAAATGAAAAATAAATCATTTCGTGTACTTTCCTTATTCGACGGAATTTCTGGTGCTAGACAAGCATTAAAAGAGCTAAATATTGATTGTAAGTATTATGCTTGCGAAATTGATAAATGGGCAATTAAAGTAGCGCGAGAAAATCATTTCGATATTAATCATTTTGGTTCTTCCTATTGCGGTTTAGATGTTAAAGATTTTTTATCTGATGAGTGGGAAACTACAACAAAAGAAATACAAGATATTGGCGGATATACAAAACATAAAGAGCTGATTAAAAATACTGACTTGTTAATTGGCGGAAGTCCCTGTACCGATTTATCAATATCAAAAAGAAATAGAAAAAGTTTAAATGGATCGCAAAGTAGTTTATTTTTTGAATATGTAAGAATTTTAAAAAAAATTAAACCAAATTTTTTTATCCTTGAAAATGTTGCGTCAATGTCTAGTGATGCAAAAAATGAAATAAGTAATAATTTATTCGGAATAGAGCCTATTTTAATTAATAGCTCTTTGCTTACAGCTCAGCAACGTAAGCGTTTGTATTGGTGTGGTGCATTGCAAGAAGATGGGAGTTATAAAAAAATTAATATTAAACAACCAGAAGATAAAAGAATTTTATTGAAAGACATTTTAGAAAATGGTGATACTGAAAAACTAAAAGCTTACTGTATAACCGCAACTTATTCAAGAGCTTGTCCAGAAGACTATTTTAAGCATGGTCAAAGACAATTAATTTTTAAAAAACCAGTTAGAGTTGGTCATTTTAATAAAGGTGGTCAGGGAGATAGAATTTATAGCTCAAATGGTAAATCAGTTTGTTTAAGTGCCAATGGTGGAGGCAGGGGAGCTTTAACTGGTTTATATGAAATAAAAGATTTAGTTAGAAAATTAACGCCAACGGAGTGCGCTAGACTACAAGGATTTCCAGATTTATATCACGATGGGATTTCAAATACACAAGCCTATAAATGCTACGGTAATAGTTTTACAGTACCTGTTATAAAACATATTTTACAAAATTTATTCCTAGAGGTTTAAATGACTAAAGTTGAAAAAATAGTTTATTATATAGCAATATCTTTGTTAATGTCTATAACAGTGTTTCTAGAAGAACCAAAAAGTTTTGAAGTAACATTTACACTTTTAATACTTTGTAGTTTTAGTTTATGGCTGATTAACTTTCTTGGGTCATTAAATTGCGTGACAAAAAGAATTAAAAATCAGTTGCAATTTTTTTATTATGTAATTTCAATATTTATCATTAACTTTTCATTTTGTTATTTTATCTGTTAACACCAAATTTTAGTTTTCTTTTTACCTTTGTAAGTAATAGCTAAACCATTATCAATCATTAATTTACTTACTAAAACACCGTCAGTTTCAATGTCAGCAAGAATCCTGCCACCATATTTGTCCCATTTCGGGTTTATAATTTTAACTTGTCTATCATTAAATAAAATTTTTTTTAAAAAATCTTTAGCAATTAAACCTATTTGTTTTTCACATTCTGAATTACCTTCAATCTCAGGTGCATCTATTCCCGCAATTCTTATTGTATAGCCTAAATTGCTTATTAAATCACTTTCATCTTGCATATCAATTCTAACTGTGTCTCCATCAATTACTTCAATAACTTTTCTAGAAAAAATTCTATCTTCTGCAAGTGCAGGAAATGTAATTATAAACATTACGCCAGAAAATATAGCTATCGCAAAAAAAATAAAAATTAAGATATCAATAAGTTTTTTTTTCATATTATTTTATTATATTAAATATATTCGACAATCCATTTGCCGTTTACTAATTTTGCTTTACCAACTAAATTATTATTTTTTTCTTCAAGTAAACAAAATTGCATATGAACGCAACCTTTTTCTACTAACATTTTATCAAATTTAACATTAGTTTTTAAAATTAAATCCATAGTTTGTTCTGGGTTTTTGTTAGTAATTATAACATCAACGGCTAATCCTTGCATATGCTTTGAAGTCGGAGAGCCTTTAACTAATTTATTTAATTCTAAGCATCTATAACCTGAATTAATTTTTAATTTTAAATTAGAATCTATATTTATTAATTTATCTTGTATCTCTTGACATTTATCTGCAGTTTTTAGTAGACATTGTAAAATAGAAAAATTTTTAGGTGTATTGTCTATTTTATTTAATTCTGCTGTTTTTGAATAATAAAAATCAATTGGTTTAAAATGTTTTCTAGCTATTTCTTCTAATTTTATCATTTACAATATTCTTTAAATTTAGCAAAATTAATAGATGAATTATTTATCATATATTCAGCAAATTTTTCTTCTTTAGTTTTAATATCATTCTCATACATTTTTTTAATAATTTCATCAGCATAATTATAGATTTCAGCATTTGCTTTTTTTGGAGGCTCATAAATTATACAAAAAGTATCGTTAACTGTTCTTAATTTCGTTGAACATGAACTTAGCGTTATCAACATTATTAACATTTTTGATTTTTTTTTCAATCTCAATAATTTTAAGTAATTTATCATTAGAATTATTAATTTCTTTTAATTGTTGGTTTTTTCTTCCTAACAATTTTCCGAAGAAAATAGCGCCTACAACTGAAAAAAGCAAGGAAAAATATTTTAAGAAATTAGTTATCATTTTTTTTGTTTTTAATTGTTAAAAAATTAGTAATTACATTTTTCATTGGTTCAATAGCAACAAAACCCCCCAATACGGCCGAATAAGTAAAAAATCCTAACCAAATATCAACTACAAATTGTCCTTGATGTGTCTGTATTAATTGATAGCAAACAGATAGTGTTCCGTATATTACAAAAGGGACAGTACTAACAAAAGCTAATCGTTTACTACTAAATTTTTTTGTATCTCGAAAAAATTCGAATATTTTGAACATATTATTTTATAAAAAATTTTATAATTGCTTCATAAATTGCCACACCAGCAAACATAGCTATTATAATTGACCCTGAGGTAAAAGCAATAGCAATACCGATAAAAAAAACAAATCCTTGATGTGGGTTTTTTTCAAAATGTCGCAAAAGTAATTTAAACAAAATGGCGATTTTTTTTTTCATTATTTTAATTTAATCATTTTTTTTGGTTAATTGTTCATAAATTTTAGCCAAAAGAATATCTGAATGTTCTTTATTAATTTTTTCATGACGCTTTAGAGAATTTAGAATATTTTCAACATCATTTAATTTATTTTCTAGTTTTTTTATTTCTTCTTTAAATTCACTTTTGATTAACTGATTGCCCATTTTATAAATTAAACCAATTAAAAAAGGGATAGCTCCAAGCAATAACCAGAACATTTTATCAAAAAAAGATGTAAAATTCATAACTTAGATTCTAATTCATTGGCCAAATTTTGTAATATTTTAGTTATATCTTTTTTAGTGCATGAAGTATATTCAATAACTGAAAAAGAAAAACCATAGCGAGGCTTTTTATCTTTATCTTTAACCAAAGCTAGTCCAACGTCTTTAATTTGTGAATAAGAATTTTTAATAAATAAATCTACAATCGGTATGTCAATTGATTTTGGAAAAAAAACCACTTTACTTTTAACATAATTTAAAATTAAAAATGTTATATCGTCAAATTCATGAGGAGTTTTAAAAAAAGGATTAAAATCTAAAATAGAATAAGTTTCGTTTTTATAAGACCTGTAAATTTCTAATGTTTGAAAATTTTTCATATTTTCATTTATTTTATAAATTCCTAAAAAATAATCATTATTACATTTTATTATTTCATTTTGCATTGTTATTAGAATTTGTTTTTCTAAATCTATGATTTTTTCATTTTCAGTATTTTCAATAAATCCTGTTTTGTTTTTTCCTTTTTCTATTTCAAAACAAATTTTAAAAATAAAAGTTATAAATAACAAAAAAATAAATAAAAGTGCTATGTAAATTTTAATTTTCATTTTTAATCCTTATAAAATAATTTTGTTTCTCCAAGATTTAATAAAAAAATATCAGCTGGAGTAATTTCAAAAGGATTACCATTTTCAACTTTTGAAAAATCATAACCTTGATCTTGTAAAAATAACACTTCTAACCAAGAGCAAAAACTAGCTTCTTTACTAAAATTATTTTTTGAAGTAAATAATTTTGAATCTAAACCGCTAAACATAGCGAGTCTAATAGAATACGGAATATTTCTGTGTTTTAATTCAAATTCTTTTGCTCTAGTGCGATCTACTGTTTTTAAAGTTTGTATATAAACTTTACCCTTAAAATTTTCTAATTTATCAAATAAATCGTTTTCTTCAGTTCCCGATTGTAATGTTGATTCAAAAACTCTAGCTAACCAATTGCCAGTGTCATTATCATAAATAAATCTAGAAATATGACATACATGATCAATAGGCGGTTTATTTTTTATTTTAAAAAATAACTTACTAAAAATAAGAAAAGGTTTATGAAGCCATGATTTTTGCAATGAATTATCAAAAAATAGTAAATGTATTCTATCTTTTTCGAGTTCATTAATTTTATTTTGAATTTTCTCTTGTTTATTTTTCATATTATTTTAAAGCTAAAAATTTTGGAACAGTAAATTGTAATTTTATTATTCTATCGGTTGTTCCATCTTTTATTAAACCTAATCCTTGAGTACCTATTGCATAAATAAAAGCATTTCTACTATCATTTATTACAGCCATTAGTCTTTTAATATCAAAACTAGGCCAAGCACTAAAATCAAGGGTTTGTAATATTGGATTAAATACAACTGGATTAGTATTTACTTGTTTTACCATTAAATTTAATTAAAATCTATATCAATATTTTCAACTTCTTCAATAGTTGAACATTGATTAATTTGATTTTCTAAATCATTTGCTAATTTAATATAATTAGTGTTTCTAGTCTCAATATGATTTATTAAATTTTTAGCTACTATAGCATCTAATTTAACATAACCTTTTCTTTTATTATCTACTTGAATAATTATACAAGAATATCTTATATAATCTTCGTTATTTTTTAAAATACAATTTAACAATAAAGAATTAGGCTCTGTTGCTGGTTGACCAGTTGAAGTAACTTTAAATTCAAAAAATACTTCATTTTCAGTTATAATATCTAAACCAAATTCATCAAATAATACTTCAAAAGCTTTTACGCAAGTCATAGATTTTAGTAATCTTATATCTCTATTATTTTTTAACTGCTTTATTTTTATTTGTTTTGTTTCTGTTAATTCTATATTAAGAATTTCAGCTTCAGTTGCAGGTTCAAATAATTCAGGAAAGGCAGGTGATTCACTTTGTTGAAATTTGTAAATTATTTGTGTAGAAATTTCTTTTAAATATTTAATCATTTTATTTTAATAATTTAATTGATAATCTATCCAGCCATTTGTTAAAATGCCCAAATTAACGCCTGATGTGTCTGATTTTATAGATATTTGTGCATTATTATTAGTTTTAATAAATAATGTACCAGTTGTATTTGCTTGTTCACCACCACCTGGGGTATCAATCCTTACTGTAAAATTTGTTGTTGTAATATTAAAATCAGAATAAGATGGATCAACAATTAAAACTGTTGCGGTTGATGAAGAACCAGCTATAAGATATATAGTTATTAAAGATAATAATGATAAACCAGTTGGAATAGTTAAGGTTAAATTAGTTGTTGTTGTTGGCGCAGGGTCATTAATTTGTCTATTCGTTCTAATTAATTTATGAAAAAAATATTTTTCGCATTGACTGAAAGGTAAAATAGCTCCAGCTAATCTTATAATAGATCCAATCCTTGCTTTTTTAGTATAACCACTTGGCATTGTTGGACTTGCTAAACTTGTAGAAGCGAGAAGTTTAGAAACTAAGGTTGTTGGATTGTAAATTAAAAATATATGATAAGTTGTATTTGTAATGACTCCAGTGTCTAACATTCCGTTATTAGTTCCGAATACAATATCTAATTGACCAGTTCCGCCAGCATAATAAGTTTGACCAGATCCATCATCAAAATTAAACCAACCGGCAGTAGCATCAATATCATTTGTTGCATCGGTTGTATTATTTGATAAAGTAATAATTTTATTTGGAGTTAATGCTAAAATTCCCTGTAATGTGGAGGTGGCTTTGGTTAAATTAGTTGCATTAAAATATGCTTTTTCAGGATTTAAAACAATCCAAGCATCATTAGCAGAATTTCTTTGAAAATCATAAATGCCATTAATTAAAAGATCGCTTGCTTCAACAGCAATTTCAGTTTTAGTTGCACTTAATTTTTTAATTACTGCAGTTGTTGTTGGGTTTGCAATAGCACTTATTTGTAAATAAGGAGTTGTTGTTGTATTTGTTGCATTTATTTTTGCTGTGAATTGTTGGGTTGTTGCATAAGCAGTTATTGATGGCGATGGTGTTAATGTATAAGCATCGGCACTTCCAGAGGTAGTTCCTAAATAGGTATAAGTACCATCTTGCACTTGACCCAAAGCAATTGAATCTGTTCTTGACGAACCATTACCTAAACCAGTCAATTTATAATTTGACATTGGAATATTGGCGGAAATTGTGGTTTGTCCATCTTTTGTAATACATTGTGATAAACCTGACGCTATTCCGTCAAATTCTCCATCCATGCGGCTTGCGGTTATTTTATAACCATTAGCTTTATCATTTACCCAATTATAAATTCTTTCAAATGTTCCTGACCCGTTAAATGCCATTGTTTGTCTCCTCGTTTAGTTGTTCTGTTGCTTGGGATCTGCCTAAACCTGCGGATATAGGAGCAGTAAAATTCCTATCTGTTAAGTTTTCAGCAAATTTTTGAATTAACATTTTTTCTTGTGGTGTCTGTGCTTTTGTATATATTTTATTTAAAACTTCTACAGATTTGAAAGGATCAACAATAATTCTTGCCAATTCTTTTGCTGTTTGTTCGTTTAAGCCGTAATATCTTTTTTTAATAGCATCGGTTGCGGTTAAGATAACATTAGAAATTCCAAATGTTTTAGCACTTACCGCACCTTTTGCGACTTTGTCTAGCAATTCAGCCCCTTCTTGTATATTAAAATCAGTTCTTGAACCACCTACAATTCTTTGTTTTGTATCAAAAACTCTAATTTCATCATTCATTCTTTTTGCAAAATCATTAAACTCTTTTTTATCATTAAATACGGCTTCTATTTTTTTTCTTTCTAGTGGTTGTGAAAATATTTTTCTGGCAGATGAATTAGCATCTCCAGTTTTCATAGCTTTATCCATTAAATAATCTTTAACACCTATTTTATAAGTTTCTTTTTCCCCATCGCTTAAACCAGAAATATATCTTTTAACTTCTTCGCCATTTCTTAATTTACCAAAACTTAAACCTTCTTCTTGTGCGTTTTTTAATGCAGATAAACCAGCAAAAGTTTTATCGGCTTGTTTCATTGTTGGAGCAACATCGTAAATTACATTATTTAATTGTTGTTTTAAATTAATATAGCTTCTAGCTTTATTATTTTCCCCAGTTCTTTTAGCGGTGTTTATAATATCATCAACAACTTGCCTTGCACCGTGTAAACTCTCGATAGAAACATCAGGAATATCTTGATTAATACCATAATCTTGCCTTGCTTTTGCAATAACATTTTTTATTCTATCATCATTAATTAATTCTCTAATTTTACCAACCCTTACATTATTTGGTAGTGGCGAAGTCATAGCTTGATTTAAAGCAATATTTCCTTCTTCATAACCTTTTTTAAATAACGGTGAAGCAACTTCACTTCTTGTTTTAACAATATTATCAATGCTATCAAAATAACTTTCGCTACTAATATTTTTATTTATTAAATCAGCAACTCTTTTTGATGATGTTATAGATTTTTTGTTTATGTAATCAGCAATAACTTTATTACTACCTTGAGTTTTACCAAGTAGTCTAGTTAATCCTAAAATATTTTCATCGCCTTGTTCAGGTAATGCGGTAATTCTTCCTTGTTCTATTTTAGTTGCTAATTTACGAGCTTGTGTGCCTGCTTCTTCGGGCGTAATAACCTTAGATAAAACTTTTTCAGGTGTATTGGGTTTAAATTTTTGAATAATACTCGGAAGAGCTTTACTTGTTTTACCTACTGCTTTAACAGCTTGTTGACCAGCAACTCCGCCTAAACCACCAACAGTAGCACCAGCTCCTAGATCTGTTAAAGATTGTGGTAAATTGGTTATATCTTTTGTTTCTCCTAATGCTGTTAAGCCACCTATTATAGATCCACCTGCTAAGGCTTGCTTTGCTGTATTCGCAGCTAAACCTAAACCTTTTAATATTCTTCCTGGTCCAATAATATCGGCTGCTAATTGAGTTCCGAAAGATTGTTTTGGGAATTGTTCTCTTGCTTGTCTTAATTTAGATAATTGATTACTTAAAGCTTCATCATATAAATCAGCATAAGTTCTATCTTTTACAAATTCAGGATTATAATTAGTTAAACCTTTGACAATTTTTCCAATTCCCGTATCTGCAGTTAATTTAGCAGCTGCGGCGGCAGTTCCAGCATAAAGTCTTGGAGTTAAAGGAAGATTTGTTGCAATAGTTGAAAAAGCTTCACCTTGACTAATAGGTTGAGGTTGTGTGTTTTTTTCTAAAAATTGATTAGGTTGAGTTGGTGTTCTTGGTTGAGTTTGTTGTTGTTCGCCAAATTGATTATTAGCAAATTGCATAACCTCATCAGGAGTAGTTCCATCTGGAACTTCAAACCTTGCTATTCTACCATCTTGTAATTGTATTTTAGCTATTGGCATTATTCAAACCCCAAAAATTTAATATTAGATTTTGCAGGTGTATTAGCTGGTGGTAATAAAACAGATTTTTCTATATTTTGTTGTGGTTGACTTGATTGCCTTTGATAACCTTGACTTGCACGGACTTCAGCTCTATATTTAGCTTTTTCAATAGTGCTTTTTAATATTCCAATATTTTTTATTAATTCTTTTTCACTTATATTTTCATTTAATGCAGACAAAGCTTTAGTTGCTGATTCGCCTTCTTTTTCAGTAATTTGACCACCACCTTTTAAGTTTTCAAATGCTTGTAGGAATTGTTGCCCTTTAACTTGGTCGAATAAAGCTTTTGCTCCTGCCGCATTACTGCCTGCAATTGGATCTTTTTTGCCAACATAAGATAAAATTGCACCACCGCCTTTAGCACCAAATAAATCAGGAACGCCCGGGTGAGTTGCTAAAGAATCTAATAAATTTGTTAAATTGCTAGAATCGGCATTAACCTTGTTAAACTTTTCTTGTGCCTTAACATCTTCTTCCGCTTTTCCTTGGGCAAAAGTTGATTGTCCAGCAATTGATGGTTTATAACTTAAATCGCTAACATTTCTAGCTGTTTGTTCCATTCCTGTTTTTTGAGCTCCAGCTTGTCCATAGCCTCCTAATGTTTCAATAGCTCCTGTTGATCTAACAATACCACCTTCGCCAGCTATATTTCTTTTAACGCCAAGATATTGAGCTTGTTGTTCTGTTGGTAAAGTTTTATAATATTCAAATTCTCTAATCGCTGAAGGAATATTAGCATTTTGAGATTGTGGCAATATCATTGATAAATAATAAGCTTCTCTACTTTCAGGACTTAATCTTGAAGCTATGCTTGCTAATTCAGGATTACCTTTTTTAGTAGCGAAACTAGCAAAAGCTTCTGCATCGCTTGCATTTAATTCAACTAATTTTTGTTGATTTTTATATTGAGCGTATGCACCAATTCCAGCAGTTAACCCTTGAGCAACAGCTCCAAACGCCCCCGCTCTTCCACCTCCAAAGTTATCGCTATTCATAGCAAATTGACTAACACCTTGTGATTGTGCTAAGGCATTTTCTAAAAGCTGTCTATTTACATTTTGTCCTTTTCGTGCTAATGTTTCGACTCTTACATTTTGTCTCATTAATTAACCCTCTTAAAATCAATTCCAATTTTAGAGTAATCAACCATTTTATAACCCTCAGGGCTTATGCTGACGGCTTCAGGATAGGTTTTTTCAACATCTTGAGCCATAACACCTTCAAAGCGTCCAGCTCCATGATTGCTATTTTTATATTCAAAAGAATAAATAGGCAAGTAATTTATTACTTTATTTTCAAATTTAATGTTAGTTTTTAAAGAAACATCTGAAAAGAAATTACTGACTCCTCCAGCTGCACCAATTCCTTGAGCTAATCCGCCAACTAATGATCCTCCAGCTTGCCATTTAGCTGCGTTTGCTTGAGCATTAATTTGTCTTCTAGCTATTCCTTCTTGTGATTGTCTATTTAAAGACGCTTGTTCAGCTCCCATTAAATCTAAACCTTGATAATTAGTTTGATATTGACCAAAATTAGTTCCCGCTCCTACTTGAGTTCTACCAAGTAAAGAAGATATTTCATTAAATCTTGCTTGTCTTTGAGCTTCAGCCGTTTGTATACCTGTTAATAAACTTTGCAAAGATAATTGGTTTAATTGTTCGCCTTGTTGCCTTTCAAAACGGTTCATCTCACTTTTATAAGCATCACTTCCAATTGGAATGCCCCTATTAGCTAATTCAACCGCTAAAGCTTGTTTTTGACTTCTTAACTCAGGTTCTAATTGTTTTTTACCCAATTCAAAAGTCGCTTGCCTAACTGCTTCATTATCAGTTGTAGGTAAATTTCCACTTAAGGAGCGACTTAATTCACTTGCTAATCGCTCTTGATCAAGTCTTTGTGATTTAGTAAAATCGGATTCGTTTAAACTAATTGTGTTTGTGTAAGGATCATAAATTTGAGATCCTTCGGGGGTTATAATATTAGGATTATTTAATAATAAATCTTTTTGCTCAGTTGATGATAACCGTGAAAATAAACTGTTATTAGTTATGGCTTGAATCTCTTCGGCAGACATTGGCGTTCCATCTGCTTTTTTATATTCGCTTCCATATTTTCCAGCCATGTATCCACCAGTTGCTCCTCCAAGTGCACCTAAAGGTCCAGCTAAAGAACCTAAAGCGGCACCATATACAACCCCGCCAAGCCTAGTATCTCCGCCAGGTAATTTTGATGCAACGCTTCCAACTGCTTTTTTAATACTACTTCCAATTCCCATAAATTTTTAAATTATATTACTAACATTAACACTATAATCTGTTCGATACCAGCTTAATTGCTGTCCTTTTAAATTAGCCTCAATCCTCATTGACAAATCAACTCCTTGTCCTGACGAGTAAACTAATTTGTTTTGTGTTTCATTTTCACTAGACCATTCTGCAATATCCCATTCGGCTTCATCCCAAATACTACCACTTGCTTCAACCGAGTTAGTTTGTTTGCTTTCAGTTCTACCATAATCAAAATCAACAATACTATTAATTATTGCAGATCCATCAATTTTTATAGTATTTCTATAACTATTTACAATTTTTTCTGCAGGAGATCCTAAATTATTGTAAGCTGTTTGTGCTTTACAGTTAATATAAGTCCCATTATCTTCTAGTCCGTCATCAAATAAATAAACTTTACCATTTCCACCAAAATAAAGTTTTTGATTATACAAACCCCAAGTAATAGCATTTAATCCTGTAAATTTCCAACCTGCTCCAGTAATTGTATTAAAACCATACTGAATATATTTTGTATTTGTGGCAACTGGAACATTAAAAAATAATAATGCACCCCTAGGATAGGATATTACTTCCCAACCGTTATTATTTATATAATCTTGAGCTACTTCTAAAACTGCACCACTTAATTTTGTTTGTTGTGTAGCCTGACCTTCATTTTGCAATACTGTTGAAAATAACACGAAATCTTGATTTGTTAATAACGCAACATCACCAGCAACTTTTGTTGTTGATCTTATTGACATTGGAACACCTATTTTATAAACGCCAATTAAAGACCATTGATTAGCTTTACTTGGATCATCTCCTTCGTAAAGAACCGCATAACCATTAGACATAATAAAAGCACAATAATCATCAGCTCCAGCCCCGCCATCTCTTGAAATTGTTTCCATTCTAATAACATTTCCACCATTAGGGCATACATAAGATAAATCGAACTTTGAAAATGTCCCCGATATGGCATTTACTGCTCCGTGCCAAAAATAAGGCAAAGTTGTATCCCAAACATAAACAGTATTTTTAAAAATATTAATTCCATTTAAGGCTGAAGCAGTTCCTCCAGTTGGATTAATAGCATTACTTGTTATTGTAGAGCCGTCAAATTTAATAGGTGCATTTTCTCCATTAACTAATAATGTGTAGCCATTAAAAGCTACCTGTTGCCATTTATTACTTGAATATCCAGAACCTAATACACTTGTGCTTGAAGGATTTGTAATATCTGTTATTTGGTTATTGTGGCAAGCTAAAAATTTTCTTACACTTTGAGAATAATGTTCAATTAAAGTTTCCACATTACCTGTTAATCCAGTGCAATATTCACTATATCCATTTCTTGATTTAACAGAACCTTGTTGTGGTATAAAATTCTCTAAAACAACAGCATCAGTAGGCTCCATGTTGCTTTCACTATCACGAGTATTTAAACCGCCATAAGGAGCGGGTACATTAACTCTTAAAGCCTGTCCGTTTCTTTCTTGTAATATTGAAGGTGAAGTTCTTACATTTATCACGATTAAACATTTATTGGTTTAAAAGCACTAATTTGTGCATTATACATTTTTAAAGTTGGAGCAGAATTTATTGTTCCTCTTGAGCCATTAGCCTTTATTCTTTCGGCAATCGCTTTTTCTGCAATATTTTTTTCGTCGGCATAAGCACGACCATTATTTTTTAACCATCTCCAAGTTGTATCTAATCTTATAATATACTCATCAATTATTGGAACATCGGTATCAGCTAAAAATTCAGCTTGCTCTACATTTGAAGAACTTTTAACAGTATATTTAGAAATATATTCAAAAACATAACTTTCTACAACAGATGGAGTTCGGTGAATAACTATTTGATTATTTTTAATTCGATAATATTCTATTGTTTCGGCTTGAGTTAATAAAGAATTTTTTAGTATCCTCCAATTTTCAGGAGTTAATCCTCCAATCATAGCCCAATTTTGGCTAGCATTCCAAAATGTATTATCAATCATTCTATCAAAATCAGTTGGCAAGTTATAAGTTGCTTGATTAACAACACTAGAAAAACTATATTCTTTTTGTAATTCTTGCCATTGATAATTTCTTGCCAAATCTGTAATACTTACCTTTGCAACTTGAAATATTTGTTTAGCAACATCATCATTATTACCAATGATAGCAGAGGGAATATTTGTTGATTTAGTTTCTTTTAAAATATCTGTGCAAAGAGTAAGTAAAGTCATTATTCTAAATTAGTTTGAATTATTTCGTTTTCTTCTTTATTTTTATTTCCTTTTTTATTAGAATTTTGCAATTTAGCTAATTCTTTTTTAAGGCGATTGATTTCATCGTCCTTACCATCAGTTTTTTCTTTATTTTCTTTTCTTGCTTGATAAATTGCAAATGCTTTTTTGTATACCTCATTATACTTATATCTTTTTTTTACTCCATTTACATTTATAATCATGTCATTTTTTTCAACATTTTTACATACAACAGCAAACGGATCATCTCTGTTAGAAATTTCAACATATAAATCATAAATAAAATTACCACTTTCATTTAAAACATCAATTGTTTCAAAATCTTCATTAGTAATTTGTCTTTTTTTATCAAAAAATTGGATAATAAGTTTATCTTTTTCTTCAACTCTGTGTTGATTAATTTGTTCTACAATGTTCATAATAATATTTAAAAGTTAAATCAAAGGGGCTTAACTGCCCCTTTGACAATAAAAACTAAGCAGCTAAAGCATCATCCACAAAAGGACGATCAATTTCAAACTCAGCTAAGCCAGACGATGGAGTTCCAACCGCAGAAGCACCTTTTGCGTTTTTAACTCTATCACCAGCAACAACGGCATCATCAACTGAACCAGCGGTTGCAGTAGAATAAACATTAGCATTATCTAAAAAGCCTGTTAAAGCTTTTCCGACAGCCTTTCCTTTAATTTGATACCAACCATAATTACTAGCAACACAATCGGACATTGCAATTGCAACTGACCCAATATCATTAGCAGCTAATAAAGAAGTTGAATAGTCATCAGGATTATAATGAACCCAAGAGCCAACTGCTGTTGAAGCGACTCCTTTTAAGTAGATAAATTCACCAGCACCATAAGCAGTAGTGTCTTTATCGTAAGCTTGAATAATTTTTCCAAGAGGAAAATTTTGAGTTGTTGAAGTATCGGCAATTTTTTGCTTGATAATTTCTTGTTCCATTGAAACAAAATCAGACATAATATTTTCTCCTTAAAATTAGTTTTTAGCAACACCATGAACTCTAGCAGAGCTAATAGTCAAATTACCATACAGATAAATTGGCGTAATAAAATACAATTGGTTAACTGGTCTTTGAGTGTCGCCTTTTGTGAATAATGGATTATTTAAATGTTGAAATTTAACATAATCAGTATTTATAAAATACATATGGTTGCTAGGGCAGTTTGGATCGTAAACAACAGCAGATGATTTATAAGCTAATTGTTCAAAACCTAATTTACCTTCTCCAGTATTTGTAATTCTTTGAATTTGCTGCAATGAATTTTCAAAAAATGAAAAGTAATTGGTATCAGCAAGAATTAAATCAGGATAAGCTCCTTCTTGAACTTGGCAAGACAAATAAAGACTATTCATACCAGCTTGAATGTTAGTTGCCGAAGCATTGCCACTAGCAGAAGTAGAAAAGTCATAAACTTGGTTTCTCCAGAAAGTATTACCAGAACCAGCACGATCGATACCGCCTACAGTTCCAGTTGTTGGATCATCAGCAATTAACAATTGTAAACCGCCAATAGTTTTTCCACCTGAAGCAGTGCCATCACCAAATAAAGCAGACCCTAATTGATTTTTAATAGTATCGAGTAAAACTTGTCTTTTACCTTCTAACAAATTAAAAATTCTTGATTCTCCAGCATTTTGCAAAAGTTCTTTTTCAGAAATTTGATCAGTTCCTGAAATGAATTTTTGAGAAAATACAGCAGTTGTAAATTCTTCTTGTGGAGTAGTGTCAAGAAGATCTGTTGGATCTTGCCATTGTACAGTTGAATTAGAAGAATAAGCAATGTTTTCAATAAAGGTTTTACCGCCGTTTTCATGAACGATTTTACCTTTATTTTGTAAAGCTTTTAACAATGCGTTATTACCAATTACAGAAGAGGTAATTTTTTCTTTCATAAACTTATCTAAAGTAGATGAAATTAAATTTGTATAATTTGAATTTCCAGACATATAATTAAATATTTAAAATTTATAATGTTTTATAAATATTTTCGGATTAAAGCTTTTTGTTCTTCCTCATAAGTCATTGGCTTAGCATTTGAAACAGGTTTAGAAATTTTTTGTTGCTTTTTAGCTTCATCAAATTTTTCCTTTTTTTGCCCATTTACTTCATTTAAAATTTTTGCTCTAATTTTTTCTTCATAATCAGGTTGCAATCTTTCAAGTTTAATATAGGCAGTTTTAAGTGCTTGTTTTCTAATTTTTTGAGGATAATAATCTTGAATACCATTTTTTTGTAATTCATAATTATAAAAATTAACAAATTCTTGTTGGTAATTTGCAATTAATTCTTCACTATGTGAAGTATCTTCTAAAAATTCAGCCAATAGTTCTTTTGATTCTCTTTTATTTACTTCGTCCTGTAATAATTTATAAGAATTTTGTTGTATAATTTGAGCTTTTTTATCAATCATCTCTTCAGGAGTATAATATAACTCGTCTTGAACAGGATTTTGATTTACAAGTTGGTTTATATCAAAACCAACTCTTTCAGCTAAAGCTTTTAAAGTTTCAGCGGGATTTGTTTCTATTCTTTTTAACAATCCGCTTACATTTTCAAGCTCTTTTTTTGTATTGCCTAATTGGAGATGTAGCCTGTCTTCTCTTGCACGCTGTTCCTTAGCAATTTTTATTGTTTTTTCCCTATCTTCAGGGTCTTTAAATGTTTTGACAGCTTCGATTAATTCTTTAGGTAATCCAGATAATTCTTTATCAAGATTTAACTCTAATTTTTCGTCTTGGCTCTCATTATTTTCAGTTTCTTCTTCTTGTGATGTTTCAATTTCTTGATTTTTATCATTAGAAGTATTTTCTACAATTTCATTTTGATTTTCAACAGCTTGTTGCTCTTGATTATCAACGTTTTGCTTGATTAATTCAAGCATTTCGTTTTTGTAGTTTTCTGTTAGCATAATAAAATAATTGGTTAATAATAATTGTCAAGTACTTTTATTTATAGTCTTTAATATGATGCCCTGTTTGTTTTAGAGCGTCAAAATAACTTTTTTTAGTAGTATAATTTTTACCATCGGCGTGGTTATAAATTGAACCATATTTATTGATATAGCCATCAATTGTTAAATCTTCTTTTAAACCTTCGGGAAGTTTTCTTCTAGGTCGATCTTCAATATCCATCCAGTGAG
>Ga0209820_1000125_pt1 | contig 17222 bp, 28 predicted proteins | sample PPLLak21cMay2015_FD_187254 | JGI IMG/M metagenome (GOLD analysis project Ga0209820, IMG submission 187254) | Freshwater sediment microbial communities from Prairie Pothole Lake near Jamestown, North Dakota, USA - PPLs Lake P7 Core (1) Depth... | ecosystem: Environmental > Aquatic > Freshwater >...
ATAATAAATATTTATTAACAATAGAAAATCACGGTTGTAATTTAGAATTTGAAAAAATAGAAAATCATTATTTAGTTTCTATTCTAAATTATGAAGGTTTTTCAGTTGTTGAAGTTACAAAAGAACATTTACAAGAAATTAAAAATTGGATAATTGAAAATGAAAATTAATGAAAAATTTAAAAATTTAATACCACCACTAACAGCAGAAGAATTTAATCAATTAGAAAAAAATTGTATTAAAGACGGTATATTAGAAAGCATTAAAACGTGGAATGGTACAATAATTGACGGTCACAACCGTTATGAAATAGCAAATAAACATAATTTGCAATATGAAACTAAAGAAATTAATTTTGAAAATGAAAGTGCAGTAATAGAATGGATTATATTATTACAACTTGGTAGAAGAAACCTTACTGAAAGCCAAAAAAGTTATTTAAGGGGCGTAAGATATGAAAATGAAAGTGCAGTAATAGAATGGATTATATTATTACAACTTGGTAGAAGAAACCTTACTGAAAGCCAAAAAAGTTATTTAAGGGGCGTAAGATATGAAAATGAAAAAGCAAAACACGGTGGCGAAAGAGCAAAAGACCAAAATGGTCTTTTGATAACAACAGCCGAAAAACTTGCAAATGAATATAATGTAGGTCAAACTACTATAAAAAGAGATAATGAATTTAGTAAGGGCGTGGATTTAATCTCTAAAATTGAACCTGAAAAACGTTTTGAAATATTACAAGAATTAAGCGAACTTACTAAAAGTGATGTACAAGAATTTGCAAAAATACCTAAACAAGCCGAAAGTGAAATTAAAAGAAATTCTATTATTATCAGTGAAGAAGAATTAAAAGAACAAATTGAAATTAAAGCACAAGAACTTACAAAAGCAAAATTACAAGAAATAGTTGAACAAAAAGAAATAAAGAAAATTGAACGTAAAAATTATATTGAAGCACAAAAAGAAGCAATTAATAGTGGAGAAATAAAACTACCAGAAGGCAAATTTGAAGTAGTAGTTATAGACCCACCGTGGAATTATGGTAGAGAATACGACCCTGAAAATTCAAGAGTTGCAAATCCTTACCCTGAAATGACACAAGACCAATTATTAGAATTAGAAATACCATCAGCAGACAATAGTGTTATTTATTTATGGACTACTCACAAATTTTTATTTGACGCAAAAGAATTATTAGATAATTGGGGATTTGATTATAAAGCAACGTTAGTATGGAATAAAGAAAAAATGGGAATGGGTGCTTGGTTTAGAATGCAATGTGAATTTTGTTTAGTTGGTATAAAAGGCAAACCGTTGTGGAATAATACAAAGTGGCGTGATGTAATTACAGAGCCGAGAAGAGAACACAGCAGAAAACCTGAAATATTCTATGAAATGATAAATGAAATTAACGCTGGTAGAAAATTAGATTATTTTAGTAGAAGTTTAAGAGATGGGTGGACAGTTTATGGAAATGATACACAAAAGTTTTGAAACCTCACTTAAAAAAGGTGAGTATGGAGAAATGATTATTAAAGATTATTTAGAAAAAAAAGGGTGGATAGTTTATTGCCCTTTTACTAAAAATAAAGCACACTATTTTGACCAATTAGCAACTAAAAATAAAGAGCAAGTTATAGCATTAGATGTTAAAACAAAAGCACGGTTAAATAAGTGGAATGCACAGGGTATTGATAAAAGGCATTATAACGAATATATGAATTTTGTTAATACAATTAATGTGCCTTTTTATTTAGTATTCATTGATGACAAAACTGGAGATGTACATTCACAAGAATTGAAAAAATTGAAAGACCCTATTAACGTAAATGAAAAAATAGTAGCGTGGGAACTTAAACAAATGAATTACTTATTTAATATTGGCGAACACCATATAAAAGAATTAAGTAAATATGACCAACGTAGTTATGAATATAAACCTATAAATTAGAAACCGTGAATTAAACGTGAAAATATGGCTAATAGTAACCCAAAATTAGAAAATCTTAAACATTTTGCAAAAGGTAACAATGCAAACCCAAATGGGAGACCCAAAAGACAATTTACACTTGCAAAAGAATTAGGATTTACAAAAGACGATATTAATAATTGTTATAAACTTTATATAGCAAAAACACAACAAGAATTAGATGAAATTCTAAAAGACAAAGAAATAAGCGTTTTAGAAGTAATTATTATAAAAGCAATTAAAAATGATATTTCAGAAGGCAAAATGGAAAATATAGAGAAGATATTGAATAGAGCAATAGGCACACCAAAGAACGAAATTACACAAACTAACTTAAATGTAGAAGTTGCAGAAGTTACTGAAGAAATGCAAAATGAATTATTAAACACATTAAAAAGAATGATTGAATAATGAATTTAAATGACAATGAATTACAAGAAATAAAGAAAAATGGTTTTATTACCAAGTTAAATAAAAATAATGAAAGATGTTTTTGCTTTACGGAGGAACATTTTAATAATGAAGTTATATTACCAATGAGACAAGCCCAATTAGAATTAAGTAATATGGCAAATAACATTGTTAAACACATTAAAAAGGATGATTGAATAATGAGTATAGGAATTTATATAACTTTTTTAGCAATATTAATAATATTGTTTTTACTAAATATGTTAGTAAAAAACTTGCAACAAAGAGTAAAAGAATTAGAAAAAGCAGTAGGACAAAAACAAGTTTATGTTAATGGTGTATTAAAAACTTGTTATGATTTTTCAGATAAAACATTTGATAATGAGCAAACTAATGAATGAATATATAACACAACAAGAATTTGACGAATTAATTATTTGGCTTAGGGATTTCAAAGAAAATACATTATTTGAAATAGATAGAAGTGTTGGAATACTAAAAATCAAATATCCAAATAAAGTAATTACTTTTGATACGTTTAAAAATGAGTATGGTGAAAAAATACAAATATTCTTTGATAATGTATATAATGAAAATATCTTTAAAGCAAAAGGTTTGCATATTGAAATAAACGAATTGATTAGATATGTAAGTATAGTATTTAAATATTTAGAAAATAAGTATAAATGAGCAAACTAACACCTAAGCAATATATAGATAGTTTAAAATTAATTAAGGAACTTGCGACAAAAGATGTTGCAAGTTTTTTAATGTTTAATAATAAAGAATATCAAAAGCCAAAACATTTACAGCCGATTATAAACGAATTAAATTTAATTTGCAATGGTGCAGTTTCTAAAATGATGTTTAGCGTACCTCCACAGCACTATAAAAGCGTTAGTATTCTTAATGCCATTGCTTTATACCTTACTAAATATCCGAGTAAAGTAGTTGCTTATATTAGTTATAGTAGTAGTTTCTCGCAAACACAAACAAGAAAAGCCGTTCAAATATATAAGCATTTTAATCCAAATGCTAAAATATTAATTGACACTCAAAAAGAGTTTATTTTAGAAAGTGGTGGTGGTTTAATTACAAGTTCAGTTGACGGTGGATTAACTGGATATGCTATTGATTGGTTAGTTATAGATGACCCTATTGCAAGCCGTTTAGAAGCCGAAAGTCAAACGTATAGAAATAGAAATATAGATTGGTTTAATGATGTTGCTAAGACCCGTTTAAGACCGAATACAACCTCTTTAACAATAGTACATACACGTTGGCATAATAATGACTTAATAGGTTACTTAATTAAAAATGAACCTGAAATTAAACATTTTAATTTAAAAGCAATTAATGATAATAATGAGCCTTTATTACATAGTTTAGAGTTTTACGAGCAAGTCAAAAAAGCGAATGCATACGGTTTTTATTCTTTATATCAAGGCGAGCCGATTGGTAAATCAAGTCATTTATTTAAAGATTTTATTTATACTGATGACTTGCCTTTAAAATATAGTGTTAGTGTAGGTTTGGACTTAGCATATACAGCAACGTCAAAAGCAGATTATAGTGTTTATGTAGTTATGATAAAAGATAATGAAACTAATAAATATATAATTATTAAAGCAAAGTGCTGGCAAGCCGATATTAATGAAACTAAAACTATTCTATTAAGATTGAGGAATGAATATCCAAATGTTAAATTTGGTATTGAAGCGAATGGTACACAAAAAGCAATTTATGATATGTTAAAAGATGTTTTACGACCATTAAAAACTATGGAGATTAAAGGTGACAAATTTGTAAGGGCGCAGGAATTTAGTAGTCAATGGAACTTAGGCAATGTTTTAATTTATTCAAAAGGTGATATTGATAATCAATTTTTTGAACAGATTACTGAATTTAGTGGATTAAAAGATTTGCACGATGACTTTATAGATGGAGCCGTTTATGCTTATGAATTAGCAAAGAAAAAAGAAGTTGAGTATAGAAAGTTTGGTTAATTTCTATAACAATAAAATCCACAATTCAAAATTATTTATTTTAATGTTAAAAAGTTTTTATTAACTATTGCAAAAAATTACACATTTTTGTAACGTGAAAATAAACCAATACATAAAATCAATATTTAAAGCCCCTAAAGCACCCAATAAGGCAGTTGAAGAACGAGCCATACAATTCTTTAAACAAACAATTACAGCTAATAATATAGGTAATTTGTCAGTAACTCAAATGTTAAGCAATTATTCATTTATTTGTATGAATAAGATTGCGGAGTTAATTGCAAATCAAAAATATTACGTTGGTAGTTATGATATAAATAACGAAACTTATTCAACTATTAATGCTGAGGATAATTGGTTAATCAATATTGTAGATAATAATTCACAAACAATGCAAATTAGTTTTAACGAATTATTAGAGTTGGTTACATATTGGTATTATATTGAGGGTAATGTTTATCTATGGTTTAGAGTAAGCGATTACTCTGGTGGCACCAAAGCAAAATATCCAGTTGAGATAATTTTATTGCCCTCAAGAGAAGTTGAAATTAATGCAGGTAGTTATAATTTAATTGATAGTTATTCATTAACTTTAAATAACAAATATATTACTATACCTGCAACAGAAGTATGTCATATTAAAACAATGTCAATACCTACCTATAGTGATAATCCTACTTATTATTACAAAGGTATATCAAAGTATTACAACGCTTTAAAAGATGTTTTAGGTGCTTATTATACTATGTTAGATAATGCGAATACCGAACTTAATAGACAAGGCGTACCGAATATTGTATTAACTAACGACCACGACCCTATTTCAAAACAAGAGCAGATAAATTGGCAAGATGCACTTAATCAAAGATATGGTAATTATGCACCTATTGTATTTGCAGGAGAGCAGAATACAAAGTATGAGCGTATGGATATTGGTAATAATATTATTGCACAAAATACTGGAGCATTTGCAGGTGGATTAAATACCGAATTAAAACAACTTATTACTTCAATGTATGGTTTGATGTTAGATTTTGTTAATGGCACACCAGCATATACATCTAATTATAAAGAAATGAAAGCAACTATTTATGAGCAAACAATAGACCCGCTCACAAATAGGTTTTTAAGTGCAATAAACAAACATTTAAAGCAATATGATAATGGTTTGTATTCAATTCAATACACGCCGTTTAAATACGAAAGTTTAACCGATAAGATTAGTATTGCGAATACTTTATTAATGGGCGAAGCAATAAGCAAAAATGAATTAAGAGAGTTATTTGATTTTGAAGTTGAAGACGAGTATGATAATGAAATTGAATTAGAACCTGAAACAGAAACCGAAGTTGTTGAAGAAAATGAAATAGATGAATTAGATGAAGCCGATAATGAAACTAAAAGTTTAAAATCTTTAATTGAAAATGAAATTAGCAAAAGTATAAAAAAAAAAGTATTGAGTTAAGCGAATTAGAAAAAACAAAGATTTGGAAGGCATACGATAAAACTAATACTATTTATGCAAAGAAATTAGAAAAAATTTATATTAGCGTGTTTTCTTTAATTCAAAAAGATGTAGTTAAAAATATTAACAAACCCTTAAAAAAAGATAACATAAAAGTTGAATATAATTATTATTTTGATTTGAATTATTATTTAAGTATGATTGCAAATAAAACTAAAAATGCAAAAACTTCACTTTTTATGGAAACCTTAAAAGCGTTATTAAAAGAAGTAAATTTAAGTGAATTAACTGGTGACGATTTTGCAAAAGAAATCACAAAAGTTTTAAAAGATAGTAACAGACTTGATAAAGATACACTTGAAACTTTAATTAAAGACACAGACGAAATAATTAAAAAAGCAAAAGAAAATAATACTGATTTAAGCAAAGAGGAACTAACAAAAGAAATTGCGAATACTATTAATAATAAGTTTAATTTAGTATATAAGGCAAGTAGAGTTAATGCAATAGGTAGAACAGTTGCAACCTATACAAGTGAAAACACTAAAAGAGTAATTGCAGATAAATATAATTTTAAGTTAATGTGGATTAGTCAAAGAGATAGTAAGGTACGTTTAAGCCACAGGAAAGCAGATGGTAAAGTGCAAAATGATAAAGGGTTGTTTAGTGTAGGTGGTTACTTAACACCTCACCCAGCGGGTAGTGGATTACCTGCAAAAGAAGCGGTAAATTGTAGATGTGTAACACGTGGAATAAGAAATTAAATTGAATTGGAGTTAATATGTATTTAGATAATGTAAAAGCAAAACTAACAATTAATGATAACATAATCAAAGGTTATGCTATTGTTTTTGATAGTGTAGATTTACAAAATGAATATTTTACTAAAAGTACTTTTTTAGGAGTTGAAAATGACAGCAGAACTATTTTAATGTATAATCACGGCTTAGATGAGACATTAAAAAGAGTACCTATTGGCATGACAACAAAATATGCTATTGATGATTATGGTTTGTCTTTTGAAGCAGAAATAAAAAGTATTAATCCAGATTTATGGAAGGAATTACAAATTACAGATAATCAAAAGTATTTAGACGCAATAAAAGATTTAGTTAAAAGTGGTAGTTTAGGAGTTTCAAGTGGTGCAGTTGGGCATAGTGTAATTAAATCAAATAATGAAATTAAACAGTGGCTGATTGGAGAATTAAGTTTAACACCCACGCCTGCAGAACCTAAAACATTTATCAAATCTAATGAAATAGAAATAGAGGTCAAAGCAGGTAGGGTACTTTCACAAAAGAACTATGACCGTATAATGAATATTAAAGCAGAAATTGATAGTTTAGTTAGTGAAGTTGAAGCAATAAAAGAACAACAAATTGAAAAAGCAAATAGTGAAAGTGGAATGAAACCCGAAGTAAAAAATGAAATAGATATTAAAGAAATTGAATTAGAAATTAATAATATAATTAAAGGAGCCCTATATGGAGCAAACTAACGAAATAGTAAATGCTATTAAAAGTGCAGTTACTAACAGCGTAGAGCCGTTGAATAATGATTTAACAGCGGTTAAAACTAAATTAGATGTAATTGAAAATAATTACAATGATTTGGAAAAAAGAGTTACTGAAAGTGTTACTAAAAGCACTTTGGTTGTTAATGATTACAACTCAAATATTGATAAATTAAGTCCATCGGTTAAAGCACTTGGAGTTATGAAATATTTAGTTGAAGGTAAAAGAACATTAAATACTAACAATGACCGTAATGCGGTATTAAAAGCATTAGACAATGTTAAAAATGATAATGGTATTAATGCCTATGCACACTTAACAGCACAAAAGAGTTTAGGATTAACTTCAATGACTGATGGTGGTTATTTAGTAAGTGATGTAATGTACGAAGAAATATTGCCTTACTTATTTCAAAAAACAATATTTGATAAAATACCTACAATGAAAGTACCGATGAGCAAAGGTGCAATAACTTTGCCTTACGATACAATAGCAGGTGGTGACCCTGAATATGTAGAATTACAACAAGCAGGTGGCATAATTGATTTAAGTAGTTTTGGAACTTATGAATTAAAATCTAAAATTATTAAAGGTCATTTAGCAGTTGGTAATGAATTAATTGATAGTGCAGATTATCAAGTATTGCCTTACTTAGTGCAAAAATTACAAACTAAATTATCTTTAATGATTGACTCACAATTTTTAAAAGGTACAGGTGGAGCGTCATCATTCTTAGGATTATATACTCAAGCATTAAGTGGCAATAAATTTAATTCGGCTGGTACATCTTTGACTAATGTAATTGCAGATATGTTAAAGTTAATTAACAAAATTGATAGTGCTTTGGCTCAGAATATTGAATTATCACAATGTAGAATTGTAATGACAAGTAGAAGTTATTATTACATTTTATCATTGGCGACAACAACAGGTAACAATGCAACAATAGCAACTGAATTAAGCACAAGTAACACAATTTATGGAATACCTGTAATAGTTTCTAATACAATATCTAACACAATTTCAACTGACAAATCTGAAATTTGGTTAATTGATGGTTCAAAAATTATGCAAGGTATTCAACAAGAATTGAAATTAGAAGTTACAAGAAACGATGTTTATACTGACGCAAATGGTACTTTAAAATATGGCAAAGAAACTGACGAAACTATAATAAGAATTGAAACAAGACAAGATATGATGTTATCTTATCGCGGTGCAGTTGCTATTATGGAAAATGTTGCATATTCATTATAATAAATATAAATAATAAGGATTTTAAATTATGTCATACGCAAGTAAAATAGACGCCTTTGCTAATGTTAGATTAGCAGGAATTGGTTTGGGTAGTGCAGTAGCCGCAGGTACAGGTGACGCTACACAAGTAGTTGGAAATGTAGTAAATAGACAAATCGAACAAGGGTTTGTTGATAGTGCTTTGGTTGTTTTGGATTGGAAAACGTCTTTAACAGCAGATAAAACATTAGGTTTTAAAGTTACAGTTGAATACTCAGAAAACAATTCAACTTGGAGTACGCCAGAGTTTTTATTTGGTGCAACAGGTTCATATGAAACTGTAGAAACTGGTGCCGATACAAATAAATACGGTCAATGGACTTATAGATTACAATTAAGTCCTGAGGAGCAATATTTTAGAATAAGTGTAACTCCTGATTTAAGTCATTCAGGTACAGATACAGCAGTATTTGGCTTTGGTGCTTTGTTAGGTGGTTCAACAGTTAATCCTATTTCACAATACGATACAGTTGTAACATATTAATAACATTTGGGGAGCGTAAAAACTCCCCTATTTTTTAAATTAAAATTATGATTAAATTATTAATAATAAAAAGTGGATTGGGTTTTTATGCAGGTGATGAGTTTAGCATAGAAATTAGCAAAGCACAGAGATTAATTGACTTAGGAATAGCAAAAGAAATAAGTTATGTAAAAGCACCTAAACAGCCCTTAAATGAATTGCAAAGTGAAATTGATATAACTATTCAAGTTGAAGATAAAAAGCCCTTAAAACGAACTAAAAGCACTAAAAAATGAGAATACCAGCAGTAGATAACTTAATTATATATAGAAATACTAATTTTATACATCAATTAGATTTTGAAACATTAAACATTAATACTTATACTTTTTACTCAAAGATAAGAGATAAGGATAGTAATTTTATTGTAAATTTTACAGTTACTAAACCTACAAATCATATATGCCAATTAGCATTAAGTAAAGCAACGACTGAAAGTTTAGAATTAGAAACTTATTATTATGATATTATACAAAGTGTATCAGGGGTTGAGGAGTTAATTTTAAAAGGTATAATTACGGTTGAAAATACAATAACTAATTTAGAGTAATAACGTGTCAGTAACTAAGGTAAAAGTAGAGCAAAAAGTAACTAAAATTAATCCTATTCAAACAATTACTAAAATCAATTTATTGAATAATGTTAATACTGTTATTGAAGATAGTTTAGGATATATCCGAACTACTTTTATTGGTACTGATACATTTAAAGAGATAGGCGTGGTGCCGATTAACAAAATGATTAGTCATATTATGTTAGAAGTTACAACAGCAGGTACAGGAACGGCTACAATAGGCACAAATGCAAGTCAGGGTATATTAATGAGTGCAAGTCAAAATGATTTAAGTGTTGCAGATATGTATATGAATATTAATAATATCAAAACAACTACAAATGAAACATTTAATATTTATTTTACTAATAATAGTGCAAGTGGTTCAATAACTATCTATTATAATTAAAATAAATAAATTGAGGTTAAAATGGCAGTTAAAACAAATACTTTGGGTACGTTACAAACAACGTATGAAATAGGTAAAGCAAATAAAACAAAACTAAAAAATAATAGTGGAGTTTTAGAATTAAGAAATACAGGTGATAGTGCTTATTTAATATTTAGAAGTTTAGAAGCGAATAGCACGTCATCTCCAAATGATAATGATGTTATTACATTTTTTGATGTTAAAAGTAGTGATGTATTAATTGAGTTTGATTTTGATGGTGCTTCGGCTCCTGCTGGTGGAACTAATACAGGTAAATATGGTTTTTGTTTTACTACGGGTGGGGCTTATACTCAGGGTATAGTTTATTATGATACAGGTTCGGCTTTATTAGAAGTTAAGCACGTTACTAAATTAGCAACAACTACGGCAGTAAGTGGAACTATATCTTTAAATGCTAATGGTATATATTACAAACAAGCAGGAACGTGGACTTTAAAAGGTGATGGTGCTTCAAGTGGAACAGGTAATAAAAAAGCAATTAAATTAAGTTTTGCTTATACTGATACTTCTGTTAATTCAACTACAAGTTTAGCAAATGGAACTCAAATTGATAAGATTACAGTTGTTAAGTTAGTAGCGTTTAATGGTACGGCTCCTACACTTGCAATAAAAGTTGATGGTGCAACCGATTTGCCTATATTAGCAACTGCTGATAATGATTTAAAAAGTACAACAACTGATGTAAGTTTAGATGCTTATTTAGTTGAAAGTGCAAATGCTGGTGTAGTTAATTTATCAATAGTTTCAGATAGTAGTTCGGCTGGTAATGGTTATGTTTTAGTAGAATATTCAGACACTCAAAACGCATAATAAAAAATGTTTAAATTAAAGACTTTAGTTTTAGATATTGCAAATTTTGCTAATAATTTAGTAACCCTTGCAAAAATACAGCAAATAGGTGCTTATAAAACACTTGCAAATATTACTGGTTCAACTGCAAATATTAGTGAAGTTAATATTGGTTACACTCCAAACGGTGCAGTTACTTTAAGTGGAGACGTAACTTATGCTAAAAGTGATTTTGCTGGTAGAACACATTTATTATTGAGTGCAACTGGTTCAACAAGAACTTTTACAGTAGGTACAGGTTTTACGGCTGGAGATTTAATTTGTTTATTAATAGACCAAAATTCAGCACAAAATGTGAGTGTTACGATTGGCACACGTTCAATTACAAATAATCGTGGCAATATAATTAATGGTTTATATGACGGCACAAATTGGCACGTTTGGAGTGGTGGTGGTGTTTTTAACACAAGTTCCAGCACATTTACAAAAACAAGTTTTGGTGGTAGCATAAACGCAGGTGGAAGTAATACTACTGCCTTTGGTAATAATGTTAATGCAAGTGGTAATGATAGTAGTGTCTTTGGCTTTTCGGCTTCTGGTACAGGACTTAATGCATCTTCGTATGGACGTAGTTCAAGTGCAATAGGTGACTCGTCAGCATTTGGAGCATATAGTTCAGCAAGTGGTGATAATTCAAGTGCTTTTGGAATAAGCTCTACAGCATCAGCGACAGGTGCTAATTCTTTTGGCTCAAATGCGGTTGCTAATGCTATTTCTTCATTATCTTTGGGAAGACGTGCAAATGCCAATAGTTTTGCTTGGCATAGTGCAATAGGTAATTTTGTTTATGCTCGTAGATATGGTAGTACAAGATTGCATTTAGGTACAACTACGAGTTCATCAGATGCAACAAATCCATCACTTAATAAAGAATGGTGTGCGTGGAGAGGCACAACAGCAAACAACACAATTACTGAAATATTCTTACGTGGAGTTAGTAGTAATAGATGTGTATTACAAGCGAAAAATGTTTTAAGTTTTAAAGGTCAATGTGTTGCATTTAGAGATAATTATACAGGGTCAGCACGTTGGAGTATTGAGGGTTTAATTAAAAGAAATAACGGAAACAATACTACATTAGTAGGTGTTACAGCAACTTTAACACATTCTGACGGCACAGGGGATACATTGGTATTAACAATAACAGCAGATGATACTAATGAGGCTTTAAAAGTAGAAGTAACAGGAAACGCAAGTGAAACTTGGACTTGGGGTGTAGAATTAGAATTATTAGATTTAAGAATTGCATAATAGGAATATTTAAAATGGCACTCAAAAGAATTAAAATACAAAATGAAAATCAAGTTATCGGAGAATATCATAAAATCAATAATATATCAAGTGCTTATGATACTATACAAGTTGAGATTTATAGTTCAGAGCAAGATAGATTAGATTTCAAAAATGGTGTATTTGATAGTAGATTTAAAAAGACAGATAGTTACACTTGTTATCGTGCAGGTTTAAAAGATGTAATTTTAAATAATGGTTTGGCAGAGGGTACTACAAATTTATATGATAGTATTATTGCCTATGGTTATCAAAGTTTAAAAGTTGAAAGTGATTTTTATACAGCAGAATATTTTGAAGATTGTTAAATTTACAAACTAATTAATTAAATAATAATAATGATTGACTTAAAAGATATAATTACATTTACAAGTTTTATAATTGGAATAGTTGCAGTTTTAATTAAAAATGAAAATAGAATATCAACTATTGAAAATAAATTAAGTAATACATTAGATAGTATTAGTAAGCAAATTGACGAATTAAAAAAAGAAAAACAAGACAAGTCTTTAATGAAATTAGAATTAGAAAATATTAGACAAGAAATACATCACACTAATAATAATATTAAACAAGAGATGGTATATTTAAATGAGTATTTAAAAGAGATTAAAGAATTATTGAATGAAAAGAGAAATTAATAATGGCAAAGAAAATAAGAGTTTTAGATAATGTTTCAGGTGTTGAACAAATAATGAATGTTTCAAGTTTAGCAACTAATGGCACTATTTCAGGTTCCGATTTAATGTTAATTGAGCAATCTAATACTTTGAAAAAAGTTAGTATTACTGATTTAAGTACAGAGTTTGACAGCACGCCATTATTAGATAATGATAGTATTCAATATAATATTTCAAATGAAATAAGTATAAAATTAAATGCAAGTACAAGTTTAACTTATGATACAAATGGATTAAAAATTAATCACAATACTAATCAATTTTCTGAAATTGCAAATGTATTAAATTTGAATGAAAATTATAGAACTAAAAGTTTTACGGCTTCAATATATGGCACAGGTTCAACATTAAATTTTACAATTAATCACGGCTTTGCAACAAAAGATATAGTTGTAGAAATTTGGGAAGTTGCAAGTAATCAACAAGTTTTTGTAAATGTAGAAGTTACTAATACTAATAATATTACAATTAAATTTGATGTAATACCTGAATTATTTAGTGAGTATAGAGTAATAATTTTAGGGAGGGCATAATGAAATTTTATTCATTTACAACGTTATTAGATAATGATGTAGCATTAAGTGAAGTTCAACAAATTAGTGCGAGTAGATTATTAGGCAATGCAACAGGTTCAACAGCAAATGTAAGTCAAATAAGTTTAGGTGCTGGATTAGAATTTAGTGGAAGTACATTAAGAGTAAATAGTAGCATACCAGTTGCAAGTGGCACTTGTCAATTTTTAGGCGTAATTGAGCCTGCGACAGATACTTATGTTTATAAAGATAATGTACCAAATAGCAGATTAAATACACCAACAGGAATATTAAGAGTATTACATTTTAAATATAAATTGTATAAAGATAGTGATAATACTTTGGAGTTAGACAATTGGAACAATATACAAATTGAGAAAATCAATAGAAATGGAACAGTTAATAAATCAAGTTTAGATGGCAATTTACTAAATCAAGTACTTCCATTTTGGAATACAGATACAATATACTCTTTTTTCCCAAAATTCAATTTCAATAATACTACTGGGGATTTAGATTTCTTTATTGATTATACAAATGGTTTTACTGATTATCCTTTTGATGTCCGTTTAGTAGTTGATGTAGAATATTACGATTATCCAATTTAATTTATAATTTATGAAAGATATATCAAAAGTAGAAATCAAAATACAAACAGATTATTTAAAAAATAAAGTTACTGATATTAGAAATTTAAGGGAGAAGGAAATGTCAAAGAAAATTAGCAAAATGACTAATCAAAAAGATTTACCAATAACTATTGATAATGTATATAATGGAGTATTTGGGTTGTTAAGTAATCTAATTAAAAAAGAGCCGATTATTTATACTCAATACTTAAATTATCTTATAGAGATAGCTACAAACTATGACAAAATACCGACAGAAATAGACCAAAACGGCATAAAAAGTTACTTAATAGAGAAATTAACGTTTGATGTATTAGAGTTGCTTAAAAGCGAAGCAAACAAGACTAATTATGGAATTGAATTAATAACTAAATTTATTGAAAGTTTATTTGAAATTGTTAAAAGTGTAATTGAAACTAAAAGCATTGATTATGCCGATTTATTTAGTTTTGGTTATAGTTCATTTAGAAATTACAAATCAATTATGAATGAATTTAATGACTTAGATAATAACGAAATTAGTCAAATTGCTGGTTTGGTTGCTTATAAAATTATAGGATAAGAAATGAATTACTTTAAAATAATTTTAGAGTTAATACCTAAAAAAGCAATAGCAATTTATTTGTTGAAAATAGCAAAGCAAAAAGCAATAGACACTAAAAATAGTTATGATAACATTGCTTATGAATTTTTATTAAATAGTTTAATCAAAATAGGTTTTATAAGTGAAACAGAAGCAATTAACGAAAAACTTTAATATAAGTGAATTTAGATGTAAAGATGGTACTGATGTACCTGAAGAATTAGAAAATAATGTTCAAGAATTAGCAAACAATTTACAAGTCATTAGAGACAAGTTTTGTTTGGAGACAGGTGTTAATATGCCCTTAATCATTTTAAGCGGTTACAGGTCATTAAAACACAATGCAAAGGTAAAAGGTGCAAAGAATAGTCAACACTTATTAGCAAAGGCAAGTGATATAACTATTTCTGATAAAACTTTGTTAAATCATTTATATATTTTAATAAAAGAAATGATTGATATGGAATTAATTACTGCGGGTGGTATTACTTTTTATAAATCAAAAAACTTTATTCATTATGATATTAGAGGAGTGAAAGTAACTTGGAAAACTTAATAAATATAGCAACCGATATATATAGAGCATATTTTACTAATGGTCAAAAAATACTTTGGTATTACTCAAATATGAAAGCAAATCAAACAGGCATTAAAATCAAAACATCAGATTATTTTGAACTGGAAGACGCTTATAATAAATTGAGAATAAATGGTATTTTATTAATTGAAAGTGATTTGAAATTAATAGATGTTTTAGAGATTATTAAAGATAGTGAAATTGTATTTAATAATGAATTGAATAACGAATATATAATTATAAAATGATTAATATAGATACAGCATTACAATACTTAAATATTGACGCTTCAAATACGGCTGATGTTAGTTTAGTAGAACAATTTATTAATGATAGCACTGCTATTATTGAATATGAATGCAGAACTAAATTATTAACTTCAAATGTTAGTATTCAATTCAAAGGTGATGGATATAAATTTTATAATTTGAATTGTTATAAAGTAAATAGTATTATAAGTGTTAAGTATAGAGCAACAGCATTTGATAATTGGACTACATTAGCAAATACTGAATATATATTAACAACAAATAATAATATGTATTCAATAGTTTTTAAAGATGTATTGAAAAAAGATTATGAATATGAAATAATAACAAGTCAAGGTGTAGCATTGTCAGATGTACCCGCAGACTTGCAAAAAGTAGCAAAAGAAATGGTATATATTTCGTATAGAAATCAAAGTAAAGATATTTTAGGTAAAAGCAATATTAGTGAAGCAAATTTAGGGACTTCAATAGGTACAAGTTTTATTGATATGCGACCAGTTTGGCGTTCTATTTTAAAAAAATATACTTATAAATCTATAATATAAAATGGCAGATTTAACAAAAGATTTACATAGAATATTAAAAGATAGTGAGCAAGAATTATCGGTTTTAATGTATCAATATTTAAGTTTTCAATTTGGTGAAAATGTAAAAATAAAAGATGTATATTTAACTAATGAAAAATCAAGTGCAAGTTTAGAAGTTTCTAAAAATAATACGAAACATTTAAGGTTTGGAACTGGTACTTTATTAAATTCTTTTTTTGACAAACAAACTTTTAATATAAACTACTCTAATGGAGTTTTTAGCGGTCATATAGGTAGTAACTTGCCTTATGCAGATATACACGAATACGGTGGCTTTATTAAGTCAAAAAAAGACGGAGATGTATTTATAATGGCAAAAGGGTTAATGAAAAAATTTATGCAGACTGGAGACGAAGCATATAAAATAATGGCTTTTTCAGTTATGAAAAATGGTGGAATTAATATGCCTCCACGTCCTTATTTTAATCCTTTTATAAACGAAATGAATAAAGACGGCTTGCCTAAGTGGTGGAACGAAGTAGAAAAAAGACTAAACATATTTATTAATGAGGTGACTATTAATGTCTAATCCTATTGAATTACATATAATTGATAGCATTTGTGAGCGTTTAATATTTGACGATTTATCTGAAAGTAATTTTATTATTGAATATAATATTGCGAACTTTAAATTAGTAAATGATAAATGTAATATATTCATAACAGCATTAAATAATAATCCAAATTACTCAGAATTTGAGAACACTCAAAATACTTTTTTAAATGGAACTATTGGTTTATTTTTATATGCAAAAACAAAGCACGGAGTTAATCCAAAGGCAAGAGAAATAGACGCAATTAAATATAAATTTGCAAGTCAATTATTAAGAGTAATTGAAGCAATAGATTTACCAAATTATGAATATGAAGTTGAAGACACTACTTTAAAATATAAAATGAATTTAGCAAATCCACGTATTGCTTATACTATTTCAGATAATTCTGGAGTGAGTGAATTTGCTATTAATTTTGAATGCTTATATGAAAGATTATAAAATGAAAATATTAGATGTAGTAGTAATATTTAGAGAAAT
>Ga0209820_1000129_pt1 | contig 16943 bp, 10 predicted proteins | sample PPLLak21cMay2015_FD_187254 | JGI IMG/M metagenome (GOLD analysis project Ga0209820, IMG submission 187254) | Freshwater sediment microbial communities from Prairie Pothole Lake near Jamestown, North Dakota, USA - PPLs Lake P7 Core (1) Depth... | ecosystem: Environmental > Aquatic > Freshwater >...
GTGCTGCCTGTGCCAAGTTTTGCGTCCGTTTGATTGACTGCAGTAGTGACTGCCACAACCGGTGTAACCGCCACGCCGCCTGCAGAACCTGCTTCGGCTGTGGTGGTGGTTGTATTGTCGGAGGTCGCGCTCAAAGTGGTCGCATCCGCGCCTGTGAGCGTGACGGCATTCTGAATGTATACCTGTGTCAGATTGGTTACGACATGAACGGCGATCGAAGCACCGACGCCGACGGTCGCGTCTCCGCTGCCTGCCTTTTCACTCTTGGCACTTGCGCTGCTGGAGGTGTTATTCTCCGCGCTGACGTCCACGTCCCCGCCGCCCAGCGTGACCTGCGCGCCGCTCAGGATGAACGCCTGGCTCAGCGTCACGGCGACGTTGATCGCCAATGAACCGGCAACACCGACTTTATCCGAGCCTGCGCCCGAAGCCGACTCTACCTTGTAGGTATTCACGGTATCCGGGTCATCGCCCGCGGTTTCCGGTGCTATCTCCGTCATGCCGGTTTCGATGATCAATGACCCGGCATCGATCATTGCATTCTTTCCAATTTGTGCCAATGTCGTAGCGGTGACAACGTTCAGAGCTACCGCTACTCCAACCCCCACGCCGCCATCCGCCGAGGTACCGTTGGCTACGGCGCTCGCGTCCGTGTTATTGGTCGCCTGCAGAGTCAGCGCACCGCCAGCGATGATCTCCACGCCGTCAGCAATATAAGCTTGTATGGTGGAAACAGCGACATTCAACGCCACCGCCGCCGCGACATTAACAGAACCTTCTTCGCTCTCTGCCTTCTGCGGAGTCTCGTCCGGTGTTTCGGCGTCATCCGCATCGTATTCAGTTGCCAGCAAATCCATGAAGCTGATCAAGCTGTTCAGCTGTTCGTCGATCCCGCCTGTGGATGGGTCCCCATCTTCATCCGGGGTACTGCCTTCATCTTCTTCGCCGCCATTTGCGCCGGCAGTGGCGTCCGCGCTGCTCGCGCCCGCGCCCACTGCGCTAAAGGTCACCGTCCCGCCCGCTTCGATGGAGCGTGCGGTTGAAGCCACCGTTTGATCGATGGCCAACGTCACTGCGATCGCGGCGCCTACGCCAACACTGCCGCCCGCAGCTTCTCCGTTCGCGGTGGTCGATGTCTTGCCCGTATGTTCTGCTTCCGCAGCCAGGTTCCCGGCAAGGATGATCTTTCCGCCAGTGCCAAGCTGCGAGGTGGAACGATTGACAATGACAGCAATCGCCAGCACAGGCACGACCGCAACATTCCCAGCTGCGCCGGAGGTCGCATCGGTTGTCGCCTCATTATCGGCATTGGAAGTCAGCGTCAGATCGTCTGCGCCGGTGATGATCGCCCCATTTTCAATGGATGCCTTGCAGATATTCGTGGAGACAGTCACAGCAATGGAAGAACCCACGCCAACCGCAGGAGGATCACTGTCCTCGTCGCCGCCTCCGCCGAACGCCGCAAAGATCGTCGCGACCGTCGTCTCATCTTCATCATCCGGAGCGCCATCCGCTTTTGTGACGACGTTCGTATGATTGGTCGCCGCGATCGTGAGATCGCCGCCATTCACTGTGACGCTGGTGAACCCGCCGAGGAACGCCTCGGTCACATTGACCGTGACATTGATCGCCAGTGCACCGCCGATGCCGACATTGGAAGCTCCCTGTCCGGCATAGGCTTCGGCAGAGTAATCGTTCGTCACATCGGTTGGATCGTTATAGTCTTCGGAGAGAGCGGAGATCGTAATGTTGTCTGCACTGACCGTGACAATGCCCGGTCCCGTCCCACCGATGAAAGCCTTGTTCGTATTGACCGCGGTGAGCAGAGCGAGTCCTGCACCCACGCCGGTCGCGCCGGTGTTGGTGATACCGCTCGCCACGACAGAGATATTATTTAGAGCCTTCGATATAACTTCGAGATCGCCATCTACATTGATGCCGCCCGTGCTGGAGATCGCGGCGGTGGTCACGTTGACGAGGCTGACAAAAGCCAATGCTGCCGCGACCTGGACCGTCGACCCGTCCTGACCATCCTCATCGTCGCCCGCGCCCTGATCGAGCAGGTCGATCAAATCGTTGATCTCATCCTGAACAGCCTGCGGGATGTATTCGTCCCCACTGCCATCATCCATACCGAGAATAATATTGAGAGGATTGCTCGATCCGCCTTTGGCAGCGGACTCAGATGCGGTCGTGATGTTATTGAGGGCATTCGCAAAAATACTCAAGCCTGAGCAGTCGATCACTTTGGCGGTATCGAAAATGCCTGCAGTCGTGACCGTGTTCACAACACTGACAGCCACCGCCGCGCCGCCAGCCGATGTATCTCCAGCGATATACCCATCAGCCATGGTCTCCACGTCTGTGTGGTTCGTGGCAGAGATCGTAATCTCTCCGTCTGCATCCACAGTCGCCGAGCCTTTCAGTTTGGCTTCGGAAATACTGGTGACAACCGATACTGCGAATGCCAGTGCCGCAACGTCGCTCTCCGAGTGCGCCAGGCAGGACAACAACACATCAGAAGAAGCAGTCAGGAGTGCAAAGCCACCGGCAAGCAGGCTGGAGGTCCCATCCACGATCGTGCGGGCGATCGAGGTCACCACTGCCACTGTCACCTTCAAGGGGGTCACCAGTGCGAAACCATCCAACTCCAGTTCCAGCGCCGAGTTGGAAGATAATGTTAAGTCGCCGCCCGCGTCCAGAGTGGAATTCGTTACATAGACCTCTGACTTCGTCTCCTTGACATCCAGTACGCCCGAGCCGATGTCAGGGTTCTGCTGAACGGAGGAGGCAACGATCGTCAGATCCTCGCTGGCTTGAATGGTGGAATTGTCGATGTCGATCAATGTGACGACATTCGCAAATGGATTAAGACCACCGTACGTGACATCCGCCCTCAGTGTCACATTCCTGCCCGTGATCTGCGCACCGCTGACCGTGATCGTCTCTGCGTTCAACGTCAGGTCCACGCCGGGCAGGTTGACATCGCTGGTGATGTTGATGGCATCCAATCCATCGCCGCCCTGTACGGTTAGAGAGCCAAGGCCAGTGGAAGGTCCGCTCAGCGCCAGGCTGATGACATCATTGCCGCCGATGCCGTCGATGATCACATTCGTTTTATTGGCAAAGATGATCGTCTCGAACCCAAGGTCAAGGCTTCGGATTTCGATCTGACCCGGAGTAGCCCCGTCCACGATCGAGATCTGGTCATCCGAGGTGGTCGTAGTAAAAGTAGCATTGGCTGCAGCAGTCGTATCGACGATCGGTTCGATGCCCGCGTATTGCAGCAGAGAGCCATCGAACGAAATGGAACCGGAGTGAGCATCTGTTGCCTGATACACAACGCTCTGGAGAGAACCGTTTTCGATTTCCAGTGTGTCATAATCCAATCCACCATCGAAGAACAAGCCATCTCCCGGAATGGGATTGCCCGCGCTGAAATCGACCCGCAGCACATCATTACCTGCCTGCCCCGCGGCATTGATCTTTCCATCAGCAGCACATCCGGTGACGAGGATCTCATCATTTCCACTGCCGCCGTTTACTGCAAGATCGACAACCTGTCCATCGACGAGAATTTGGATCTGGTCATCGTCCTGTGTGCCTTCAATTGTGATGTTACTCGAATCCTGTATCCTGATCCAATCCAGCACACTTATTCCACTAAGAGAAAACGCGGACAGATCTTTGAGGAGGATACTGCCATTAATGACCGGAGTTCCCCCATTGCCGGATGCCTGCAAAGTCAGTCCATTCAAGCCCTGGAACAAAGACCCATTAACAACAATATCTTCATCGTACATCCCGCCATCGACATAAACACGACTGTCATCGATGCTGATCAATGATGCGGACAACAGCGCGTTCTGAATGGGAGTATCACTTGTAGAGCAATTGGGATCGCCTGCACAATCTCCCGCTGCTGATAAAAAACTATAGCGGACACCATTCACAAAGAAATAGGGATCTGTATCCTCTACAGGTGCAGTTACAACTTCATCTTCCTCCGAACTATCTGCATTCTCGGAAATAGAAATAGTCTCGAGGTTAGGCTCCAGCGTCGCAAGTTCCTGCGATTCGACTATCTCCGGAACTATGATTTGAGGCTGTTCAGCCTGTAGATCGATCTTCTCCGAAGCATTGCTGTCTGTTTCCTGATCAGACTGTGTATTCTCAGTAGAAATCGGATCAGTACTTACATTGTCATCAGTTTCCTGCTCGACTGGAGTGACCTCTGCCGGGGCAGGGTCAACACTTTCCTTGGATTCGGGTTGTGTAACTTCGACTACAACGGGCTCCGTGTCCGCTTCAGTGCCCTGTGATTCAGTTGTTTCGACTGGGGGAGCAGGTGGATTGTTATCATCGGCATACACTGTTGTTGGAGAAGCGAATGCAACGATGACGATTACAAACACAGTCACCAGAACCCACATGAAGGGGGGTCTCTGGTATTTGGCTCGTGCAGCGATGAAGGCGTTGATAGTCACTGTGCAAATATCCGAGATTAGATGAATTATTTCATACGCGCTATTCCAATCATTCTAAAAGAAAAGGCAAACCATAACCGGTAAAGTACTTTTCAAAAGGTGCCCGTACTATTTATTTTTTGCAGCGATAGTTTTTAGAGGCTTTTGGTCTGTTCCGTGCTCTCTCCAAAAATTACAGAAGCATTTTAAATTCAGTTTGTGAATTTAAGCACGAGTTATTACATATCTGCAAACTGCGCAATTACAGATATGTTAGGGTCCACATATCAAATACGGTCCCTGATGCTACAATCCTGTCATTCATTCATCCTGTAATTCAGTGCCAAAAAGTCTATGCAACCCTTCAAGATAAAAACTGCTTCCACTGCAATTGCCGCCATCATTTCATTAATTATTATCGTCTCCATAATCCTATCCCAGCTTCCTCCTCTGGATTGGGCAGTATGGTTCAACACCCCATCACAAGTCAATACAATCCCAACAGCAACCCTTATGCAGCCAGAAATCCAAGTACTGTTGTTGCAAGGCGAACAGGCAATGAATGAACGGAACTACTCGCGGGCTGTCGTTGCTTATTCCCAGGTCATTGATTTAAACCCCGCTCTTGCACCTGTATACACTCAACGCAGCGAGGCTTACCAGGCACTCAATCTCTATCAGCTCGCTATGGATGACATTGACACTGCCATTGAACTTGCCGGTGAAAACAGCGAACTGCTGAAGCAAAGGGCAAGCCTGTTGGTATCAACACGCAATTATGCAGAAGCGATTGAAGACTACACCAAGATCCTTGAACAAGGTCCAGGCGATGTCGAAATCTATTCCAAGCGCGGTATTGCCTATATGCAGCTTGACAATCACGATCAAGCCCTGGCTGATTTCGATCATGTCATTCGCACTACACCGGGAGATGCGAACGCCTATTATTATCGTGCATTACTTTTCGAAAATTGGAACAAGCTCGAGAAGGCGCTCGCTGATTACACCAAAGCCATTGAGCTGGCCGGAAATAATACCGGGAATGCATATGCTCGACGCGGTATGGTCTATTCCCGCCTGAATAAGCTGTCCAAAGCCCTGGCTGATTTTGAGCAAGCCACTGCTCAGGGGATAAAAAGTGAAGAGCTATATAACGAACGCGGTCTTGTCCATTCGAAATTGGGCAAAGCCGAACTAGCTCTGGAGGATTTCAACACTGCGCTGACACTCAATTCCCAGAACCCCAACATTTATTACAACCGCGGAATTATCTATATTAATCTAAAAAAATATGAACTGGCAGTGGCCGACTACGATCGAGCAATACAACTTGATCCGGACAATATACTCTATTACAACAACCGCGGTACTGCCAAGTATCTACGCAATCAAATTGAACAAGCTGTTGCTGATTACGATCTAGCTATCAAGCTAAACCCTGAATATGCTCTGAGCTATGAGAACCGCGCGAACGCATATGCACAGAACAAGCAAAGTGATCTGGCTATTCAAGACTACACCAAGGCAATCGACTTGAATCCAGCGTACTCTGAGGCTTACTACAACCGCGGGGTGATTTACTACCAGCTCGGGAAATTTAATCTTGCGTTAGCTGACTTCAATACGATCATCGAGAAAGAACTGTCAAACATTGCGCAGGCTCTCAACATGCGTGCCATTATCTATATTATGCAGGATAAATATTATCCTGCGCTGGATGATTTAACTATGGCTGTTGAATACGATTCCGACTTTGCCAGTTCCTATTATAGACGAGCCCTTGTCTACAAATGGATGGGAAAAACACCGGAAGCCATCGCTGATTTGAATCGATACATCCAATTGGAATCAAATCCTGATCTTCTTAAAACGGCTGAAGAACTCCTCAGGGCATTAGGAGGGTGATTTTTACATCATCAACTTCGGTCTGTATTGCAGCGCCTCTGCCAGATGCACGGACTGGATTTCCTCACACCCCGCCAAGTCCGCGATCGTGCGCGCCAGCTTGAGGATGCGATGATACGCCCGCGCTGACAGATTCAATTGCGTCATCGCGGCTCGGATCAAACGCTGACCTTCCTCTTGCAGTCTGCAGAATTGCCTGATTTCCCCCACATGCATATCGGCATTGCAAATAATGTCGATATTGTTATTACGAAAGCGCTTGGTTTGAATATCGCGGGCTGTCTGCACACGGGCGCGAATCGACGCCGATGTCTCCCCTAATCGGTCGCTACTCAATTTTTCATAATCGACTCTCGGTACTTCGATGTGAATATCGATCCGGTCAAGAATGGGTCCTGATATTCTTTTTTGGTACTTGGTAACGACAGCAGCGGCACACGTACAAGCTTTTTGTGGGTCCCCGCTATAGCCGCAGGGACAGGGATACACACAATCGAACATATTTTTCAAGTCCGGCAAGCGAAAGAAAGATGATCTTGAAGGTAATCCTCAAATCAGATATGGTCAGAATTTATACTCTCAGATCCATTATCAGATAACGAGTTTGCATGAAGCCCTGATATGACTTCGATTTACTTACTAATAGAGTAGGCTGAAATTCGCCTGAACCTTCTGATAATCTTCGATGATGTCGAAGGATCGATGATCCTCGCGCAGCATAGACCTGGCGGGTCGCAATGGCTTCTGTAACGTACATTGGGCGATGGCTTCAGTGTAGTAGTTAAAGACTAAACCACTTCGGACCAACTTGACCCGAAGCGGCAGGAGGGCAAGCAATTTCTGTACTCATGTGTGGGAACAATCATTCCACGCTTTTAAGCGAGGCCACCATATTAATACTTTTGAATTTTCTACCGATCATATAACCAACAAGTATCGTACAAACAAGAACAAGCGCGCATCCCACAGCGACGCTGACTGGGGAAATAAACAGGCCAATCTCCATATCCGCGGTGGTTGCCTCCTCCAGTATCACACCAAGCAATCCAAAGCCGGCGAGGACGCCAAACGGCAATCCAAGTATCGTAATCCAGAAGTTTTCGTGGAGTACCAGCCTCTCCATTTCTTTTTGATGGAATCCCAAAACCTTTAATGTGGCAAGCTCGCGAATTCGTTCGTGATAGTTCATCTGGCCAAGCACCATCATAACGGCAATGGCCAGCAAGCCGGCAAAGGAAATCATGATCATTTGAAGGCTTCGCAGAAGCCCCATAAGGATCAGTTCGTTGGTTTCCATTTCGGCTTTGGTTTCGACCAGGGAAATGCGCGAGTCGTCTTTCAGGGCGCTCAAATCTAAGTCATGTCCCCTGACCAGAAGTGTTCTGACGCGAAAGGGGAGCGAAGAAATCTTCGAAAACGCGGTTCGGCTGATATAGATTTCGTTCCCGACGGGGAAATCCACGATATCCGCAACGTTCAGTTGGAGTACAGTTCCATCAAGGCGTTCCGCAGTAATCACATCCCCAACCTCCGCGTGCAGCGCCTTTGCCATTCTGGGTGTGATGAACGCCCCATTATCCGGCAATGAAACCTCCCCGCCGTCAGAACCCATAAAGCGCAAGCTGCTTTGCTGATCATCCATCACAACCAGGTAGGGATTCTGCACACTGCCGTTGCTGCCGTAAAGATAAACGCTAAAAGCCATGGTGGCGTCAATGGACTGTGCATCACGGAGCATTTCATAAATGTCGGCAACCGTTTCCAAAGGAACTGGAGTCCTCAACTTGATTTCCACATCGTACTGCATTGTTTCGTCAAACGCCTTGTCCAGCATGGCATCCATGGAGTTCGTCAACCCGAGGCTGCATAAAATCAGGGCGGTTGACCCGATAATCCCCACCAGCCCCATCAGCATGCGCACCTTGTTCCGAAACAGGTTTCTTGTGACGATTTTTCCGCTGAAGCTTAAGCCGCGCCAAAACGGTGATATCTTTTCCAGTAAAATGCGGTGCCCTTGCGCCGGGGGCGTAGGCCGCATGAGCGCTGCCGGCATTGTCTTTAGCGACCTTTGGCAGGAAAGGAAGGCCGCTCCACCGGTCACAAGAGCAACGCACAACGCCGCCCAAAAGAAGTGCGGGGAGAAAACGTCAACTCCGTTTTCCTCGATGGTGTAATAAGCGATACCCATCCTATAGAGAGACTCCGCGATCAGATGCCGGGAGATGAGCCATCCCAAAATAGTGCTTGGAATGGTAATCAGGATTCCATAAAGCCCGTAGCGCCCCATAACCTCCGCTTTGGAATAGCCGAGGAACCGCAGTGTTCCCAAATGCTGGCGCTGATTTTCCATCATCCTGCCCACCGTGATCCATGTAACAAGTGCGGCTGTCAGGAAGAAGGCCATCGGGAATAGCATCCCTATTTCCTTAATGCCCTCCAAGTCGTTTTCAATATTGCTGGTGCTTAACTGGTGAAGGCGGCTCAAGATATTCGCGCCAGGAAGCGTTTCCCGGATTTCCGCTGTGATTTCTTCTTGGGAACGCTTCGCATCCTCATTCATGGAGATGACCATTTCGTTGTAGGGAACCTGCGGCAGCGCGGAAGCGTTGGTATAGGCGAAGCCGTATTTATGGTAGTCAGGTATGGTCAAGCCCTCCGGCGCGTAATAGATGTATTCCACGTCCCGGATAATTCCCTTTATCAGCCATTCCTTTTGCTGACCACCTGCCTCGAAGCGAAGAGAATCGCCCGGAACAAGCCCATTGGCTTCGGCAAAGCGGCTGTCTAGTAAAAGGGCGTCCGTTTCAGTTCCATCCAACAAACTGCCGTCCAGCAACTCCGGGATATTAATTCTCGCCTGCTCCTCGGTGGCATGCAGGCGCACTGTGGCCTTGATCTCGCCACCCAGGCCGACTTCCAGCATTTTGCGTCGCTGTACCATCTCCACATCCGGCAAAGTCTGTATCCGCCCCAAATCCGATTCGGAGACATCAGCCTTATAGATCCAGAAATCGGCCAGGTTAGCCCTCATGTAATAGTCGGCTAGATCATTTTCGACCGTGCTGGTATAGAGGTTAACGCCGCTTAACAAGGCGATACCAAGGGTACAGATACCCACGATGGTAAGAAACCACCAGCGGTTTTCACCGATATCCCGGAAAATCTTTTTTTGCAGCATGGTCACCATTTAATTCCTTCCAATTCTGCTGGGGAATCCTGCACGCTTTCCCTGACCGCCTTGCCGTTTTTCATTTCAATCAGCCGGTCGGCCATCGGTGCCAAAAGAGAATTATGTGAAACAATAATCACGGTTTTCCCCATCTTGCGACTGATGTCGGACAAAACGCCGAGAACGGTTTTGCCCGTTTCGGTATCCAATGCGCCGGTGGGCTCATCGCAAAGCAGCAAATCCGGATTTTTGCAGATAGCCCTTGCAACGGCGACACGCTGCTGTTCGCCACCCGAAAGCTGCGCCGGAAAATTATGAATCCTGTCTTGTAAGCCCACAATCCGCAGGGCCTCCTCCGGCTCAAGCGGCGATCTGCACACCTGCTTTGCAAGCTCGACATTTTCGGCCGCGGTCAGATTTGGTATTAGATTATAGAACTGAAAAACGAAACCGATTTTGTAGCGCCGGTAGTCGGTCAATTCAAAATCGTTCATGGCAGTAATATCCTTTCCCGCGAAAAAAATTTTCCCGGCTGTGGCAGTATCCATGCCTCCCAGCAGGTTCAGCACGGTACTTTTCCCAGCGCCGCTTGGGCCGAGTACAATGCAAAGCTCGCCCCTGTCGACCTGAAACGATACCTGGTTTGCCGCATAAATAGTGACCTCGCCCATCCGATATTCCTTGCTTACATTCTCAAAAATAATGTCCGCCATATCGATGCTCCTTAAAGTTATGAACTTTATTATTATCCATAGTTCACATATTACTGTAACCATCTTGACTTGTCAAGCGTAAGATGCTATATTATTTACATAATAGGTTTATATAGTTCATAAATTCGAGGTATTTTCCTTGGACGGATTTGAAAAAAGAAGAAACGATAAGAAAAAAGCCATCTTGCAGACGGCTTTGGAGCTGTTCGATCAATATGGGTTTGACAAAGTAACGGTAACCGAAATTGCGGAAAAAGCGCATGTTTCGAAGGTATCCATCTACAATTTTTTTGAGAGCAAGGATAACCTCCGGCGAATCATCATCAAGGATATATTGGATGAAAGCATTCGAAAAGTACAGAAGCTGATCGAAAAAGAAGCAGATTTCATCGATAAAATCGGGGAATATATTCAAATCCGAACCTGGTATTATGGCAAGTATAGCTTGCAATTCTTTTTTGAAGCCGTTGAAAGCGACTCGGAGCTCCGGCAATACATTGATGACTTCAACGCATCCAACAAACGGCTTGTAATGGAATTCATAGATGAAGGCAAACGGTCCGGAGTTTTTTCAGCGGATGTATCCGACGCCTCGATCGAGATAGTGATCGATATGTTTCAAACGTATTTATTAAATAATAGGGAAATCCGCAATACGTTTGAGCGCAATCCCAAATTGGCGCAGGAGGTAAATATGCTGTTTCTGAACGGGCTGATCAGGGGAAAAGATAATGGGAAGGCTTGATGATCCAACAAAAACCAAACATGAACTGCTACAAGTTTAGTTTTTGTATCAAAGCAGTCCACGCCTGAAGAGCCGCGTTTTCGGGCTTTCCGCCAGGTCTCAGCCAGTCCCTCACCCCATCATGATTTTCGGTCTGTACTGCAGCGCCTCAGCCAGATGCACGGACTGGATTTGTTCACTCCCCGCCAGATCTGCAATCGTCCGGGCGAGTTTCAAAATGCGATGATATGCCCGCGCCGATAAATTAAGCTGTGTCATTGCCGCTCGAATGAGGGTCTGACCCTCGTCTTGCAACTTGCAGAACTGCCGGATCTCTCCCACTCTCATATCCGCGTTACAAACAATTTCTGAATTGTGACCAGAAAACCGCTTGGTTTGTATGTCTCGTGCCGCTTGGACACGGGCTCGAATCGATTCGGAAGTTTCGCCTAACCGATCGTTGCTCAATTTTTCGTAATCCACACGTGGAACCTCTATATGGATATCAATGCGGTCCAAGATGGGACCCGAGATCCGTTTCTGATATTTAGTAACGACAGCAGACGCACACCCGCAGGCCTTTTGTGGGTCGTTTAGCCAGCCGCAGGGAACAGGGATACACACAATCGGACATATTTTTCATGTACTATGAAGGACAGGCGATTAGTCTTGGCGGCTAATTATTCGTTTGCAACCCCAAAAACCTCTATCGATCAAGTTCAATGAGGCGTCTCAATAGAGTCGCATAACATATGGGAATAGCCGTATAAACCCAATAGAATACCCGGGCCTGGGAAGGCTGGACTGTTAAGATAAGGTGCGAATTCTTGGTGAATGGTGATCTCATTGCTTCCAAAACTGTAAAGGTTGATCAACCGCGTCTCTCTGTGGAGCAGAATGGAAATCAACCCTTATTTTGCTCTTTCCGTGCCTGCTCTCGAAGGGCAATAAAATCATGGCCCTGCTTCGTGACGCGAATGTAGCGGGAAAGGTCGTCTTCGGGATGGTCGCCTTTTGGGAGATCGCGCACATCTACGACATTTGCGTCACGGTCAAACCGGATATAACCGAGGATTTTAAAGTAGGTGAGTTCCGGAGCTAGCCCCACTCTCAAATCGGGATCAAGCCAAAAAGCGCCGAACGAACCCGTACTGAGTTTTTTCAATTGACCAAACGCATCCTCCGACATGGAGAGTACATAAAGCTGCTCGATCAGGCTCTTGGTTTGGTTGACTTCCACTCTGACCCGCTCCAATTCGATAGCCCCGAACTTAACTCGCTGAACGTCGTCCCCTAAGAACCGATCTGCCAGAGCGTGGAGGGGTTTACGAAAGATCAGAATCGCAATCAAACCTACAACCGGCCAGGAGAGGGGGATCGGTCCGAGTGTATTAATCCATTCGAGTATCATGGGTCAAAAACTGAATCAGCAAACAGGAGGCTTCACATTCCTAGGACCAAAGGTGTCCCTTCACACCTTCACCGCCGACGCCAAAACTGCAGGCATAGGTAACTCCAGGGTGTCTCCGTGCTGGAAGGCGCGGGCTGCCTTCGCGATCGCAGCGCGAATTGCTTCCAACGCTTCAGGAGTTTGGGCGCGCAGCAGGCCGGCGGTTCGTACCGTACCGTCATACAACGTTTCAAATACCGCGTCGGGAGAGTTGAGCTGCCATACTAGAGGGATCTGGATGACATTGGGCGTCTCGAAGCTAGCTTCGTACAACACATGCTCGCACTCGGCTGGATCGCTGAATCTGAAAAAAGGGGGACCGGGCGGCAGGGGGACATCCATGTTGCCATGGGCTTGAATTGCACGAAGCACGATGCCCAATCCTACCGCCTGATCGGGATTGGCCCAGACGGTGAAGCCAAACTTGCTGCCGGGGCGGAGGACGCGGTACACCTCCCGCACGGCTTGCTCGGGCTTCCCTACATGTAATAAACCGAAGTTCATGGTCACTGCGTCGAAGGTTTCGTCCGGGAAGGGCAACACCTCTGCGTCACCCTCCCGAAACTCAACGTTTGGATAGCGTCGCCGGGCTTCGGCGATCATTGCGCTTGAGAAATCCATTCCGACGACATTTGCGCCTCGCTGTGCCGCTGCTCCAGCAATATAACCTGGCCCGGTCGCCATATCCAGCACGCGTACGCCGTTCCTTACCTCGACTGCATCGAGAAGAGGATCACTTGTCTGTGAGGTGAGCTTACCAAAATCCTTGCCATACAGCGCGGCAACGCTTTGCCAACCGGCATGTTCAAATGCCCGGAATGCGTTAGGGTCAACAGATTGATCAGTTGTCATGATACATTTCTCCTTGCTACCGTATAAATAACATTGGTTTCCACACGATCCGCAGCCGCACTCCGTTTGCCAGCTTGGCACCCATCTTGTCAATCGTCCACCGAAGCCCGTGAGAGCGAATGGCGGGCGAAAAAGGCGGCCAGGCCCGCCGCCATGCCGCGAGGATTCTCGATTTGCAGCAAGTGCGTCGCCTCGGAAAGCACAAACGGCTCGACGTTGGGCAACCAACCGAGCAGTAGCTGCTGTCGCTCCCCCCAAATCGGATCAAGCTCCAGACTCCCCGTGCTCACAACCGCCAACGTCGGCTGGAGGATGCGCTCAGCGTCATCCTGCGTGAATGCCCACTGCTGCAAAGCAGGCATCTCTTGGCTGAAGAACGTATCTGCGTCAGCCACGTGTTGGTCGAAAGCCCCCGGCAGCGCCTGATCCAACACGGCGCGATAGCCCGGCCCGCAGACCCCCCGCAAAAAGGTATCAATGGCCCCCGCCTTGTCGTCCGCGCGGTAAAGTTGGATGGCTGTCCCAACGAATCGCCTTGATGTCTCGGCGCTTGGCACGGAAAACAGCGCTGGTTCCAGGATGGCGAGGGATTGCACCGCGTCTGGGGCATCCAGAGCTAGTTGTAGGGCGACGTTCCCGCTCGAGGAGTGGCCGACGACGTGCGCCCGCTCGATCCCAAGATGACCCATCAGCAATCGACAGTGGGCAGCGTGCCGGGCAATGCTGACCGGACCCGCGATGTGGCTGCTGCCCGCACTGCTGACGCGATGATACCTAAGCACGCGGTAATGATCCGTAAGGGCCGGCTCATCCAACAAAGGCATGAACCAACTGGCGAAGTGGCCAGGGTGAATCAGCACCACCGGCTCTCCTTCTCCCCGGACCTCATACTCAAGCTCAATGTCCCCGAGGGCTGCCCGATTCATCTGATGCAGTTTCATCATGATGCGCCTCCTTGACGCTGAATTTGCAGGAGCGAGACTTACGTCCTTAGCCCGACGACCGGTTTGCTCACAACGCCAGGCCCAACTGTCGCAAGAGAGTGCCAGCGTTGTAGTACAGCGCGGCCTGTTTGATCCGCCCGGACTCCATCTGGCAGAGCATAACCATAGGCAGGTTTACTTCCTGCCGTGTTGGAGGAATCCCCATAAAGACTCCCTCGTGCCATCCGTGAAATGTGAACTCCAAGGCCGCATTTGTTTCGTCAATGATTGCCATCTCTACCTTGGTCTGAGTTCGCGCGAAGCCCTGAGCGAAAAAGGCGTTGAGGAAAGCTGCCACCGCCTCGCGCCCGCAAAAGGAACGCTCCTGGGCTTGATCGCGCAGGATGACATCGTCCGCCAGCACCGCCGGGTCGCGCTCTAGCGCAAAGGATTCCATCAGGCTGCGATTGCTCTGTTGGGTCATTGACTGCCTCCAGGCTTAACAGCACTCTAGCCGGAAGGCGTGTCTATAAGCGTGTCTATATCGTGTCGGGGAAAAAAGAAAACCGAGAACGACTTATCGCTCTCGGCCAAGGGCTACGCGGAAACACGGATTACAGGCTGCTCCCCTCCAGTAGCAACGTGATCATCTCCTCCACTTTCGCCAATAGAGATTCCAGGTTAATTGGGTCTCTTGCTATTCCCTCAGGGAGGGCTGGCAACAATAGGGGTGACGGCAACCCCTCTCCGGCCAATTCTTCGTAGCGCCGCCGGTACGTGATATTGGGCGTTCTAGCGTACAGCTTCCGGTATTCCTCAGCCGTCCGCTGGTGCAGCATTGCATCGCTTTTGTCGAGGTGCCAAAGCTCATACGAAATCGCCGCTTGCTCGTGGTCTTCGGGCCAGGCGTCCAGCAATGATTTCAAAGTGTTGATGGCTGTACCATTATCGAGATCACCCATAGCCAGTCCCAGCCGAACAGATAGCAAGCGCGCCGGTAATTGAATATCTGTGCGGCCGATGTTAGCGGCCATTTCGGTGGCTTCGTTGTTCAGCGCCAGGGCTTGGGCGTACCGGTTCTGACGGGCTAACAGATCCGCGCTGGTATATAAAAACTCGCATAAATAGAGAGGGACATTCAAAGCGTGGCCCAGTGCTATCGCCTGGTGTGACAATCGTCCGGCAACCGCATACTCGCCCTGCACGGTGTAGACGTGGATCATATTGCCGACAGCCACACAAACGCTCTGGCGGTCGCCCAGCTCCAGGGCAGATCTCAATAAGAAGTGATAACAGATCAGGGCCTGGGCATCATCACCAAGCTCAGCATATACGATACCCATGTTGCCGACTGTCTTGGCCAGGCTCAAGCGGTCGTTAAGTGCCAGGTCAATCTGCAGCCGTTCGCTGTAGCAAGTCAGGGCATGAGCATAATCGCCGTATTCGGTATAGGCAACGGCCATGCTGCCTACGGCTTTGCCGATTCCCTGCCGATCCCCTAGGCGGCGGGCCATCGCTAACTGCTCTTGGAAACAGGCTAGGGCGCTGGGATAATCTAATTGCGACCAGTACACGGCGCCCATGCCCCACAATGTCTCCGCCACACCCTGCTGATCATCAAGCGCCTGGTAATCTGCCCGCGCTTGTTCCAGCCACGCCATGGCTGCGGCATAGTCGCTTTTCACACGTGCCAATCGGCCCAAGGCTACCCGGCAGCGCGCTTGAGCGCGCTGATTGCGTACCGTTTCAGCCAACGCTAGCGTCTGAGTGAAAATCACTTCGGCCTTGTCCCACATGCTGATCAACATCCAGACCTCCCCTAATTTCTCCATCAGATGGAGATGTTGGTTGGCATTCTTCTCCAGGACCAGTGCGCGTTCCAGGTAATGGATGGCATTTTCGTTTGCGTAAATGGCAGCGGCCTGTTCTCCGGCCAACCTCGCAAAATGCCCTTCTTTTTCATCATTTCCGGCCATGCGCCAGTGGTAGGCCAGTGTCGCAGCCGGGGCACTGATTCTTTCTAGAGAACGCGCCGCTCGGCGATGGAGCACCTGACGCCGGATGGGAGTCAACTGGCCCACCACCACTTCCCGCATCAGGTCATGTACAAAATCATATCGGTTGAGACCGGCTTCGGCCCAAAGCTCCAGAAGACCTCGCTTCAGGGATAAGTCAATCGCTGTGATGGTTTCTTCTTCGCTACGCCCGCTGGTTTGCCGGAGTTGGGCGGGCGTTGATGGCGATCCCAACACGGCCAACGCTTCCACCACTTGACGGACACTCTCCGGAAATAAAGACAAACGCCGCCGGATCAATTCCTGCACCGTTTTCGGGATCGGCAAGGCAGAAGGAACTTCGGCAGTATTGGCAAGTTCGCGCAAGATCTCAGAAACAAAAAAGGGATTGCCTCTCGTCGCTTTCATCAAAAGATCGCAGACGTGAGGCCGGAAACCCTCCGGCAGGGAGGGCCAAAGCTGGGTGCTCAATTCGGTGATGGCCTGGCCATTGAGGGGAGACAGGTTCATGCGGGAGAACGAGTGGTGTAACAAATCGTCCAGCAATGTTTGAAGCCGGGATACCTCATCCGCCTCCTCCGTCCGTTGTGCGCCTATGAGCAGGACTTTCCCTGGCGGGTTACGGCGGGCCAGAAAATGGAATAACTGCAAACTGGCATCGTCCGCCCACTGGAGGTTATCCACAAACAGGATCAGCGGGCGAAAATAAGGTTCCGGTAGCGTCTC
>Ga0209820_1000135_pt1 | contig 16659 bp, 34 predicted proteins | sample PPLLak21cMay2015_FD_187254 | JGI IMG/M metagenome (GOLD analysis project Ga0209820, IMG submission 187254) | Freshwater sediment microbial communities from Prairie Pothole Lake near Jamestown, North Dakota, USA - PPLs Lake P7 Core (1) Depth... | ecosystem: Environmental > Aquatic > Freshwater >...
TTACCCGATAGTCAAATAAATGTAAATGGAGTTGATAGCGGTGATGTAGTAAGTGTAAAGACTATTGATGTAAATACTAACATTGTGCCAAGTTCGGTTGGATTAGTAGGTAATACTTTAACTATAACTTTACCTAAAGAAGTTTTTATTAAAGGGTTATTTAAGTCAGGAAGTGACACAATGGAAACCTTAACTATTGATACAGAAAGTGCAGGAACATTTACAAGTATTACAGACGATGGTGGGAGTGGTTCAATTACACTGAGTAAAAATGGTGGTTCTTTTGCAGCGTTTTCAAGTCCTTTAGTATTAGCTAATACAGATACTTTAGTAGTAAAGCGTACAACAACAACAAGTGCAGGTTTTTTTAAATTAACAGGAACATATTAATGAGCAGACGTTATATATATTTTGGAAGTTTTGCAAGTGCTACATGGTTTAGTGATTTATTTGGGATGCCCGATGGTGCGTATTCAATTAGAAAACTAACTCCGTTATCTACTAATTGTATAAGAGTAAGACGTTCAAGTGACAATGCTGAACAGGATATTGGATTTGTGTCTAACACACCAAATGCTTTATTAGACACAACTTCACTATTATCATTTGTTGGTGCAGGTAATGGATTTATCACAACTTGGTATGACCAATCAACAAATAATAGACATAAGATACAAACAGGTGGTAGTTTCCAACCTCAAATAGTTAGTTCAGGCAGTCTTATAGTAGATAATACAAACCCTGCTATTTCACGAGGGGTTAATACAGGTGCATGGTTGTATGGTGCATTTACATCACCATCAGGCGATATATTAACAACTACATATATGGTCGCAAAAAGGCTAACAGGAAGTGGTTATAGTGCAATTGCAAGATTGACACCTATAACAAATAGTGCAACTGACAGGAGAAATATAGGCTTATCAATAGAAAGTACAACATCTTATGGTGTTAGATATGAGGGTGGAAATACTTTATTTACAAGCGGTAGCGGATTTACACAATCTATATTTACATCATGGAGAGATACAGCTAATACTGCTTTTAAATCAAGAAGAAACTCAAGTAATTTAAGTGTTGCGAGTAGTAGTGCCTCGCAAAATTTATCAATATTATCTGATTCAGCATTTACTTTATTTCACACAGGTGGAGTGTCAGGTTATGCAAATACATCAGGAACAAATGTTGATGCTGTATGTCAAGAAGTAATATGGTATTTAAATGACAATAGTAGTCAAAATTTAGCAATCGAAACAAACATAAATGATTTTTACAATGTATTTTAAATTCACAACAAAACAACAATCAATAGACTTTTGTAAACAAGTCAATGAGGGCGAAAACATAAGCGTAAACGAAACAAATGTAACAACTTCTTACGCTCAACCTATTGACCTATTAGGTACATTCTATGTAATAGCAGACGATGTAACAAGAAAGTATAGCGATGCTGAGGAGTTTAACCCTTTTGCACCATTAGATACTACACCACCACCACTAAGTCCTTATGCCGTAGTAATTCCTGAGATATACCAATGGGCATTCCCTGAAGATAAGTTTGTTTTAAGTGGTTTTGAAATACCATTAGACACTCATAATAATGATAAGGTAGTTAATTTAGCTTACTTTATGTGGAGTGAATTTAGGGCAGAATTAGACTCAGGAAATTACGAAGATTTAAAGAGAGCATTGATGCCGGTGTGGGATTATGTTCAAATACAAGTTGATAATGGCAATGTAATTATCTTATAACAACCTAATAAAAAATTCCTTAATTTTGTTGTCATGCAAATAGTATTAGTACATTCTCCGTTTAGTTGGAAACGACCACTTTCATTAGTAGGCTATCTAATAAGAAAGATTACCAAAACATATTGGAATCACGCATCATTTTTAACTTACGCACCGGGTGGACAAAGATTCATCTTAGAATCAGACATCAATGGTGTGGTTGCAATTCCTTTTAAGGATTGGGCAAAAGAACAAACAATCGCCATTTATGATTTTGATTATGGACAAGCAGAAATAAATAAGGCTTGGGGCAAAGTAGGCGTTACAAAGTATGATTTCGCATCATTACTATGGTTTGGACTTGTAAGAAGTTTAACCGGCAAATATTATGGCTTTACAGTTGAGAGGAAGGCGGCCAAAAAATTCTATTGCTATGAATATTTGGCTTGGGTGATGGGTATGCCTAACTATTACAATGTTTTACCAAATGAGTTTATCAAACAAATTGAAGATATGGGATTAGAGAGTTTACATGGCACTCCTATTAAAGCAAAGGAGTTGATAGATGAAAGTGAATTGGATTAAACGTCAAAAAGTAAAGTTTAAAAAGTTGGTTCAAATAATATTGTTAGTGTTAAAATTAGATTCAAAGTATAACGAAAAGGATGATACCTATTAACTATGAAACTATATTTGATACACTAAAAAAGAAAGGATTACTTCCAATGATGCTTGGGTTAATATTAATGTTTCAATACAAGTACATAGAAAGACAAGCCGAACAATTTGAAATAAAGCAAAAAGAACTGAAAGAGCAGCAAGATAAAATGGAAGTAATGTTAAAAACACAGATAGAATCCTTAGAACGCAGGTTAATGAATTGTGAAACACAAAGGAATGAGGATATGATAAGAAGGTTTGAACAATTAAGAAAAGACAATGAATAAGTATTTAAAAATACCAGATAATGTGTGGGAAGAAATTACAGACTTTGCTGCACAATTTGCATTTAACGCATTAATTATAGTGGGAACATTTCTTATTTGCATGTACTTCGCACAAATTCTATTTGGATTAACATTAGCATACCTCTTTAAAGACATTATCAAAAAACATTAATAAAAAAATATCATGGCATCAATTACATTAGATACTAAAAACTTAGTAATAACTTCAGACAGAAGTGCAAGACCAATCACTACACACGTTAAATCAAACATTATCATTACCTATACCGGAACAACTTGGGCAAACGGTTCAGTAAGGATTATGTTAAATGGACATCCATTTGTGTTTGCAGGGAGTTGGGATAGAAGCATACTTGGCCCAATATTATTAGTTGGCTCAACAGACACAAGTGCATTTACTCCTGCACAAACCGCAGCGGCAATAGGAACATTGATTAAAAACATTTAAGATGTATGCCTAAGAAGTGTATTGCCTTTAATTGCAATTATAATGTTTTTAGCAAAGATTATTGTAAGATACATCAGCACCTAAGAACAGACGATAAGAAACCAAAACCAATTAAAGCAATATCTGACAAAAGGAAGGCATACAAATCAGATCCAAACAATCCTAAAGAAATAGACATCTTCAATGAGATATGGAATGAAAGACCTCATGTAAGTGAGCTTTCAGGAGAACCATTACCTTACGATAAATCCAACATGGCTATGTGGGTATGTCAATTCTTGCATGTTATTCCTAAAGGAAAATCCCCTAAATTAAGGTACGATAAAAGAAATATATTGCTTGGCACTCCCGAAGAACATAATCATCAGGACCGATACAATAATTTTAAATTAAGGCAATTTGAATTGTTAAGGGAGATTTATGGGGTTAAGGAGGAATAGTTATCTACTTAATATATAATTCCTTGCAACATCATCTATAAAAATGTATGTTTTACCACCATCAGGAGTACAATCAGGGAATGGTGTTACTGTTGAAAGCCTCATTTTCTTAGTTCCATTCTTAGTAAGGTATGGAGAAATGGCATTCCTAATTCTACTCTCAGACACATTACATAGCATAGCCATTTGTTGAACTGATATTACATTCCACTTCAGTACCAGCCTTAAATCATCAATACTAAAGCCTGTTCTTTGGGAGATTTTTTGCAATTCATCGTTTGACCAATTGCCTTCCTCCAAAGGGGCATATTTTGTAAGATTTAAGACTGGCTTAGAAGCGGTTATCATGGTGTGTGATGCAAAGATACTATAAAAATAAATACATTGTATAAAATTATTAATTATTTATTGCACTCAAAAAGTTAAAACAACCTATTGATTTTTAAATTAGTTTTGTAGGTAATTAATTAAATAAATAAATATAACAATGGCACAAGCATTTAAAGCAACAATCGTAGGTAGTAGTAGTTCAGGATTATTTAACGCATCACAAGTACAAGTATTCCCTACAACAGCAGGGATAAGAGTAATGGATGAGGTTAAGGTAACTGGCGCACTATGTACCATTATCGTTCCAAACTCACAAGTGGGTGGTGGATTCATGAATTTCTATTCTTCTCAAAGTTTAGACACCGTATTGGCAAACATCAATGGTGCTACAACTTCTGAAGGTTCAGCAATTTTCTCACAAGGTATCTTGATAGAGCATGCTAACACAGCAGCAGTAAACGCATCTGCAACAATCTCAGCAGCAGAATTGGCTAAAGGATATGTTACTTCTACATCAGCATTAGCAACAACTATCACCTTACCAACTGCAACTCAATTAGGAACTCAATTGGGTGCTTCAAAAGGAACTGTATTTACATTTTATGTAGATAATACAGCAGGGGCGAACACTGTAACCGTAGGCGTTGGTTCTGGAATTGTAGTACAATCTGTTTTAACAGGTGGTGAAACTTTAACTATTGCTAACTCTGCAACTGAAGGAATTGGAACTTTCCAAATTGTTTTCAGTTCAGCTACCGCAGCAGTTCTTTCAAGAATAGCATAAAAAAAAGCGTGTTTTCATAGAATTGGCGGAAAGGCCCTTTGCGAAAGTGAAGGGTTTTTTCGTTTAAAAAATTATCCAATTAAAGAATTTATCTAAGTATGGATATATACCTGACCACATTATAAGTTCAAACAATCCCTTGGCAAGTAATTTGCCAAGATTAAGGCCTATTATTATAAGTACAATCCAATATAGGATGCGAAATATTATATTCATTTTATTGTTTTCTTAAATTCTCCCCACATACCTTTATCAAAATCCCTCCAAACATTCTTAGGATGTCCGATGTTATCAATGTACTTTAAATCACCTTTCTTAAAAAGCAAGTATTGAACATTGCCAAAAAGTTTATTTCTTCTTGCAGGATAATTGTAGCAGGTGCCATATTCCCAAAATATATTTTTAAAGATTGTCATTTATTTATGTCCGGGAAGATTAAAAGCTCAGGCCTTACCATTTCAACTCTACCATCAGTCCTTGCTATAATGGCAACTGTTTGGGCAGACAATATGTATGTATATCCATCATCTTGAATGATAGAACTATTTTGTGAACCCCATGTCAAGAAAAAACAATCTTCCTGAATTGGCGGTGTAAATGTTCCATCCTCAGAAGGTCCGTTGTCACGAATTATTATGCAAGGTGTTTTTTTCAATTACTCCCTTTCATCTATTTTCGTTTGTCGTCTTGTAGATACATGGCTACTAAAATCTCTGTAATATTCAGAAATAATTTTAGTGGCCGATACTGCATCTTCTGAGCCAACAACTGTTTCTTGAAGTTTACCTTCTTTGTTCATCCATGATACCACATATTTAAAATGTGTAGGTGTAGGGATAATTGGATCTTGTTCCCCTTTTTGTAAATCGTCTGATGGTGGTCTTTCTCCTGTCATATCTTTAAGTATTTTAATGATTGTATTTAATGGTAATGTTGCTTTTAATTCGTTCTTTAAGAGTGAATATTGTTGAAGTTTATGTATGTCGTTGCCATAAAAAAATGTAACCTTAATCGGTCCTCTATTTCTATATGCAAAGGTATATTTTGTTTGAAGAAAATCTACCAATCCATTTATAAAAATATCTTGAACAGATGGCCTTGGTCCAATTATTTTATTTTCTCCCATATTTCATCAAGTATTATTTCAGATACTTCCTCTACATTTCTTGCATCCTCTGGCTTTAAATTGCCTTTAATTTGATTGATGACAATATTGTTCTTGTGGCGTGCATCATTAATTTTCTTTCTGAAATCTTTGTTTACATAGGTCTTTATCCATTCCATGTGCATATCTAATGCTAATTGCAAAAAATACATCCTTTGGATATTCACTATTAAATCTTCTTCTTTTAGTTCAGACATGCTGTTTTTTTACTTCTTGCGTGAATAAAATCAATTTGTTCCTGAAGGTTGCCATCTATCTCATCACATATCTTTAAGAACTGTGATACAGATACAGTTTTGGGTGCTTGTTTTGCTTGAGAGGCCATGTCAACAACTTCTTTCTTTTGCTTAGGTGTTAAGTCCATACAATAAAAATTATTTTAATTTACCTTGGAAACTCATTACATCATTTTGGAAAAACACTTCGCCATTCTTTTTAATATGGCCACCACGATTATATTTTGCTTGTGGCATAAAATTGATGTAGTTGTCTTTAGGTGTGCTTACTGCTTGGACCTGAACGGCAGACACCCCATCAAAGGAAATTTCTCCATATCCGGTGCCATCCATTCTAAGCTTACCACTAACTGTTCTGTTTGAACCAATCCCTGCACTTTGATACAATCTACCTTCAAACTCGTAAGTTTTTCTTTGTTTTTCTTTTGAGCATCCAACTAAGGATAATGCTACTGCGATGATTAATACTAATTTTTTCATTTTTTTCTTATTTGGTTTATTTTTTTCTTTTATATCTATTTAAACATTTCTCTAAACTCGGGTAGCCAAAAATTATCAGTATCTAATTTTAATAAGTTTTCAAACATATTTGCACGCCATGAAATTTTAGTTGTCTTATCCTCAGTGTTAGATTCAACATTAAACCACAAATACTCATAGTGCCTTCTCTCATCCCCATCTGCAAGATAATCTAAGGTAATTGACCTTTCGCTTTCTTGTGATTGATTGTTTCTAACATAATTGATAAAATCAATGTATTTTTTTTCAGTTAGATAATTTTCTTGAATTTTTTTTTGGTCTGGATTTATCATTTTTTATATTTTATTTGGTTTATTTTTTTTCTTTAATATCTATTTCATACCTCAAGACTTCCTTATGTATGCCTTTAAGGTCTGTTTTTATACTGTACTGCCAATCCCTGCCTAATCTTACCCTTTCTAAAATCACTCCCTCATACCACTTGTCATGTATCTTGAATGACCTGAATAATATTATTTGACCTTCTTGATACATTGTTGAGTGCAAGTTTAGGCACTTTAATTGACATTTGCAAACATTATTTTTGTACTATGTGTCTAATTTATTGGGCGGTAGGATTGTTTTTTCAATGTATTGGTCCAATTCGTTTATTGATGACAAGTATTCAAGATAGTTGACATCATGGTGTGTGGCAGTACCTTTCTTAAAGACATATATCATATTGTCTTGTCTGTGGATGCTTAAATTTGGGCATTTCTTTTTGATTGTTTCTTCTATGGACATGATTTAAAATGGGGGTGTAAAATCTTCTATTTCTGGTAGTGGAGTTGTAAACTGTTCTTGCTGTTCAAACTCAGGTGTGTCTGATACTAATTGTTGAACATAATCAACTTGACTTTCAAACAAATATCTTCTGGTATATTTTTTAAGATTAAAACTTAATACTCCAATTGAACCAACAATTTTTTGTCTTTTAATCTTTTTAGTATGTAATTCGCAATTGGTTGCCTGTGGGTCCGAGTGCCTTAGTGGCCTGTGGTAAATCATAATATTATCATACTTATTATTATTCATGGCACCACCTGCAATATCAAACACATCAGGACATTCATAGTTCCCTTGTGGGTCCTTATTCCTAATTAATTTTGGATGGGCAACCACTAAAAATGGTATGTCGTTTACTTGTGCAAACCTCTTAAAATCAGACAATACTATCTCTAAGTATTTGTCATCCCTTCCACCAACTTTTGAGTAATCGTTATCCATTTGATTGAATGGATCAATTACTACCCCATTAACTTGTTCTTTAATAATTAATTCCAAAAACCTTTCCTTTATGTAATCAGGGGTTGATGATATTTCTTTAGGATATACAAAGAAGAAGTGTTTACTCACCCAATCATACACTTGCTCATACAACTCTCTTGTTTTTCTGTTAAAATTTCTTGGGGTCATATCTTCTCCAATATACATTTCAACTAAGTCATGGTAAAATTCGTGTGCCGGGAAATCCTCCGGGGCAAACAATGCCCACTTCCAACCTTTCTTAATTGACTTCATTAAAAGGATATATTTTAGGAAACTGGATTTTCCATAATTTCCAATTCCAGAGAGTAATGTAAGTTCACCTTTCTTCCATTTCCAAAAAACATCCAACTCAGGAACTTCAGTTGTTTCTGCTGATTCATAACCAAAATCATACAATTTCATAGCATCTTCCTTAACATCTTCTCCAAAAAGAACATCTTTTGGCCTAACCGTTACATCAAAAAACTTCTCATCTAATTTAATTTCCTCCCTACTTGTGCGTTCAATTAGTATATCTTTCTCAAAATATGCACTCCCTGCCTTATTTGCGTTTGATTTAAAGGCACTTTGAATTGCTTGTGTAGCTTCCTTACCACTAAATGAATTATCATTCATTAGAATTGAATTATGAATAAACCTTTCTGTATCGTAATCAGACAGTCCAAACCTACAACATGCGCTTGCAAGTTTAAAAATAAATAAGTTTCTTTCTCCTGTTACAAAAGCATCACCCTTATTTGTTAGCCATTTTAGTATTCTATCAAAGGTTTTGCCTGCATCTGATTCAATTGTTTTTTCAATTATTCTATCAATTGTTTTGATTTTAGTGAATGGCTTTACTTCATCTCGTACAAATATTTCAGGGTCATAACTTTCATAGCATACTCTTGAAGGATTTACACCTGACCTATCTATCAATGGGAATTGTTCCTGCAATGCCATAAAATGTTCTCTGTGTTTGTCACTACTTGCAATTTTTACAAGAGCCTTAACACCGTTACCAGAAGGACTTATCCAACAGGCCTTGATAAATTTATGAGCAAATAATTCATGCTTGTAGGTTTCTACATCTTCAACATCGTCAAAATCCAAAATGATATAACCTGAGTGTTTTACAAGCAAATCATCTTTTCTTTCACTTTCAAAGATTCCAGAAAAACAAACTGAAGGAAGATTTCTTTTCATCTCGCTTGATCTATCTTTGTCAAGGGTAACTCTAATTGTTTCGATTAAAGCTTTGGACTTGCCATTCTTTATTCGCTCTAAACATTCTTCAACAGACAAATGGTATGCCTTCTTTGCAAAGATGTTCTTGTATATCGTGCAGTTTTGATTAGTCATAGGTTGGTGTTATATTTTTTAATTGTTGTGATTGTTGTTGTATATTTGTTCTTGCAATTATCTCATCATTCCAACATTCATTGTTTAACCATGTTAGTGGGTTTTTGCGGAACTGTTTGTCGGGGGTTGATTTAATATATTCAGGCACAACAGACAATATCTTTTCTATTACAGACATTTCTAACTTTAACCAAACTTTCTCGCATTTAGGTCTTACTGATTTCTTGTCATATAAATCCCAAAATAACTCAAACAATTTTATTTTTTTGTCTTTAATTAATTTTTTACTTAATACTTGTTTACTTACTTCATTAGTATTTATATAAGTTGTTGGGTTTATCGTTGATGGTTTAACCGACAATGGTGGGTCCACTAACGGTGATTTATCTTTTTCATTGTCTGCTAATAATTCACCTAAGTGTTTTGTTTCTGCAAGGAAACTATCGTTATAAGGTTTGTCATAAACAATATGCTCGTAAGTAAAATGCCCTGTTTTTGGGTCAATCCTTTTAATTGATAGAAAATATCCAGCATCACTAAGTTCGCTAAAAATTCGTTCCATTTTTTCTCTACCCATACCATAGTGTTTGTGAATTACAGATTTGTGTATTACCCAACTTTTAGGCAATGAAAGTAATGACACTAATAGTCCAATAGCTTCTAATGAAAGCTTAGAATTTAAAATTTCATTAGGTATGACCGAATAGTTTGATGAATGATTTGATTTGTAAATTGCCATGATGTTTATTCGCTTTTTAAGTATTTTAATAAATCCACCTCAGTTTTAATCCACTCGTTTTTTATTGCTTTAATAATATCTTTTTCTATTTCTGCAATGGCTTTTAATTCTTTTGCACTTGCAAGGTTCCTCATACCTGTAATATGTTGCCCAAAAACTTTAGTATTAATTAATCTTGCATACTCAGGATAATTAGGGTTTTTAACTATTGAGTTAATTGCAATGTTCATTGGTTTGTATTCACTACCTGCATCAATTCTATCAAAAATTAATGTATCTGATAACCATTTTATAACTTTGCCATACAATATGTAATTTAACTCTATTGCTATGGACATCCAAATATATGGGTGTGCCATTACTTGTTTATTTGCACCTCTACCAGTAACTTTATAAACTCCAATACCCTTTAAAACTTTTGTAAGGCTTTCTTTTTCAACCATTTCCATAAACTTCAACATGTCGCACTTCACGAAATCGCACTCTAAAAGAACACCATAGCATTTTTTTGCTAAATCGTCTGTTAGCATAAGTTGATTAATACTTTGCCCTGTCCATCCATATTGCCACTTGCCTTTTTCATAGGCCTTTTGCAAATCTGTAACACTTAAAAATGTGTCTTTGGTGTTTTGCTTAATTGTCACCCCAAATAATTCTCGGTCTGATGATTGTAAAATTACGTTTGATTTCATATTTAAATAATATTTATGCAAATATAGTTAATAAAATTTAAAACAAGAATTTATTTTAATAAATTTTATTTAAGATTTTTACAAAGATTGATAAATTTTTTTAAAACCAAATATTACATACCCTTCTTTAATGGCATGAAATCCAGAAAGAATGTAAGTAATCTCTACTATAATAGTTTGGCTTTTAAAATATTGTTTTGTTTCGGTATTATACCTAAGAAGAACTACTCTATCACCAACTTTAAAGTTTCGATCATTCTCACGAACCTCAAAAGTTTTTAATCCACTTGCTACCTGTTGGTAGTATGGGTCAACTATTTTTAAATAATGCTGCATTTTACCCCTCCATTTCCCTAATAACTTCCTTCAAAGCATCAACCCTAAGTTGTCTTGCTAAGGGCATAAATCCACCACCGGGATATTGATACAAACTTTTAGGGCGGTCCTTTGCAAAAACTTCTCCTTTGGCGAACAGTTCAGGGAAGTCATGTCTGAAGGAATAGAATCCTTTGTTTTCAAAATAGGAACAAAATCCAAACATGGTATCTTCTGAGGTTGTGCCTTCCCAATCTTTAAGGGCCTTTTTATATGCGTTAAGTCTAAGTCGTTTGCTAATCATTTTTCAATCCAGAGTGTGGCAATATACGAAATTCTACATCATTTAGTTTGTAAATAGTATTCAAATCTTCATCTTTCCTTGTGTGTGCAAACCTTTCAATTATGACAAGTTGTGCCTGAGTGATGACTATTCTTTGCTTGGGTTTTTCGCCAAATATTTTACCAATGTGTATTTCGTATCTCATGTTATTTTTCTTGATCTAACTGTTCAAATGTGATTTCTTCAACCCATATCCATTTAACACTTCCATCAGTACCTTGCCACATTTGTTGTAAGCGAAGTTCTTGTGTGCTAAATCCTGTCATTTTAGGGGCATACCTCAAATGAGGTGTAAGGTAATATCCGTTTAAATCTTCTTTCATAACATTTCACAATTTAAATTAAAATACAAATCCTCAGACATCAATTCCTTAAACTTCTCCCCCTTATTAAGCCACTTCTTAAAATCTTGTTTAAGGATTTCATTTTTAACAGAATTAATTAAATTTTCAGGCGTGAGTTGAAACTTATTATACCATGTTTTAGATTTTTCATCTATGGAAACAGGTGTAATAAGTCCTTCCCTTAAAAGCTCAGACAATCTGCATGAAACATGAACTCTATTCATGTTAAATTTCATAGAAATATCTTCTGCTGAGAATGATTCAGATTGATGTTGCTTGTAATGGTTTAAAATAGCCACCTTGTTGGCTACAATTTGGTCCTCATTTGCTTTGAGGGTGAGTAGTGATGTATCTGTTGTTTTCATTTTTTTTCTCTATTTTTAACTAATTCTACAATTTTACCTTGTTTGGCTAATCTTTTAAAAGAACAATAGACAGCACTTCTACTTTTACCATACATATCAGCTACCATCTGAGGGTGTTTGTGTCTGTGCTTCCATACAAAGTCGTCAAACTTCTGAGTTTCGTGTTCGGTGTTACCTATTAGTCTTGGCATGGATTTGTATATTGATGTATATTACCTGCAATTTTTATTTCATCTATTAATTCAGAAATTTCAAAGTCCCCTTCACAACTATAACAATGGCAACAAATATGTTCTTTTGTAGGAAAATCATAAGTTGATATAGCCCAACCACTTCTTTTTTCGCACCAATGAACTACTTGAAAATCGTTATCATAGTCCCCCTCAAAAATCTCCTTACCATTCTTATCTTTTAATCCAGTAAATTGTCCAATAGTTTCAGTAACGACATCTGAGCCAAGTCCATTTTCATCTTCAATCATCCAATCAGCAAATGCAGTATATCTCTTTTTAATAAGACATCCATACACCATTTCGCCACTACTAACGGCCACTCCTCTAAATTTAATTATTCTATCCATTAATCTTCTTTTCTAAAATTTCAATCTTTAAAGTTTCAGTTCCACGATCTACTTGTTCCATGATTATTTGCAAGTCAAGTTCTTTGGCTAACTTTTGAATAACTGCCAATCTATCGGCACCCAATGATTCACCCCTTTGAATAAATAACATCCCTAAGTTTGGATTTTCAGCAATCTTCATTCTTACACCAAGTTCCATGATTTCACTTGAAGATAAATTAGATACATTTACCGGCACCCCATTCCATATCAAATGTTCGTCATCAAAAGTCAATCCTTCAACAGATAATTGGCTATCTCTAATAGCATCAGCAATTAATTGTCTTGTAGTTTCCACCATGATAGTAAGATTCTCGGCCTGTTCCTTTAAGTTGTTTAATCCACTTCTTTTTTTCTCATAATCAACTTTGACATCAAAGTTAGCATTGAGTTCTACTGCATTGTCTTTTTGAACAATCAATTCAGATACATCCTCAATTTTAGTTTTATCTTTCCATTCATTTGCCTGAGCATTTAAGGATTCAAGTTCAAACCTTTTATCCTGCAACCTTTTAATCTCAGCATTAATATTGACAATTTGCTTGTTTCTATCGTCAATCCTTAAAACAACCTCATCAAACTTCCTTTGCAATGACATACTATCGTCTATTTTTTTAGACAGTTCTGTTATATCAATTTTGTTTGCAGGGATATTCTCAGGGGATAATCTTTTAAACTTATGTTCTGCAAGTTGACTATCAATAATTTTAATTTCTGAGTTCTTTTCTGTGCGTGTACGGTAGTAGTTGTCAAGGGTAATTTCTGATTCTTTGATAAGTTTTTTAGTTTCATCATCAAGGAAATTTTTGTAGATTTCTACTTGTTGTTTACGGCCTGACTTGGTTTCAGATAGCCTTACGAACTCGTCAATATCAAAATCAACTGCCCCTACAACTTCTGCAAGGATTGACTTTCTTTTGTCAACCATTCCTTCAGGGGATGTAACAGTTATTTCAGGTTTACCCGCTTTAAATCTTACTTGGAACTTCCACTCTCCACCATCTTTGTCTGTAATGATGTAGCCTTCACCCATTGCATCTTCTGGAATGCTTGTGGTTCTTCCTAATGCTATTTCTACAAATTGAATAAATGATGACTTCCCTACGCCATTATCTCCTAAGAGAATGATGTTGTGTCCGTTGATGTCTTTTTCAAGGTTCTTTATTGCCTTAAAATCTTGGATATATACTTTTACTAATTTCATAGTGTATTACCTAATGCTAAACCCTGCTTGATTCAAAGCTGATTGAATTGTGCCGCCAATCATATCGGATAGTATTTTACCAGCATTTTGGGTTATTATTTGTTCAACTTTTAAATCACAAACAGGTACACCATTATTATACCAAACTGCATTAAAGTTTACTTGCAAATATTCTTTTACCTTTATTCTAACTTCTTCTTGTAAACAAGTATGCACTTCACGAGTAAAGTTAGAAGAACGACCTCTTTCTCCATATCCTTCATCTTTTACTTGAAAATATGAATCAATTTCTTTTTTAACCATTTCATTCCATTGTTCATCAGGAATAAGAGATACAAATGAATCTTTAATTTTTTCTTTTACAGATTGTAATGCTTTCGTAGCATCAAATTTTTCTACTGAATTTTCCATTTTTATTATTATTTTTTTTCTAAACTTTCTAATGTAATTTTAGTCCCTTGCACAAACAACCTCATCATTTCTTTAAGGTTTTCAATCTCCTTCTTGTCTTTTTCTCTTTGATTAAGAACTTCTACTATGAAGTCATTGTGCAACCTTTCAAATGATTCGTCTATAATTGGAGAAATCTTATTCACAAAAACGTCAAAATTAGTAGATAAATGTTTTGTTCTTTCATCAGCTTCCAAAACTCTTAAAAATGATTGATGCCATTTAAGATGTAACATTCTATTTCTTGAATACAATGGGTCCATTTGAATTGTTTTAAGGTTGTTTATAACATTCCCTTTCATATTATTTGCAAACAACTGGCACAAATCATTTGAGGTAATCTCAATAGGCGTGTTGTTTTCTTTTGCCTTCAATAGTAAGGCTTTGATTTCTTCTTTTGTTTTTTGCATTTTTTTATAAATCTTTAAATATCGGTTCGTAAATCTTCTCAATAAGCTCGATGTTGTCAAGTGGTATGATAAAAGATACTTTATCATCTGGTCCAAAAATGTCAATAAATCCATCAAACTCACTCTTGCTAACCACTACATTCACCAATTTGTCAAAAGTATCTCCATCACGATCTAAAAGTTCCTTCTTTAAATAAACATTTGTTTTAATGATGGACTTTTCTTCAATGGGTGCATTCTTGATAGCATTAATCAATAATTCCTCAAAAGATTTATTTTTATCTAACTTTGCCCTAAATTCTAAATTATTGCTATAAAAATTAACAACAGGCAAAGAATGCCCTACTATTACACTAAACTTTTCCCCTTGTATGGTTATATCTTCTACTTCTTGCATATTATCTTTTTTCTACGACAAAATTAATAAACAAATTTGTCAATTAAAAATTTATTTAAAAATATTTTTTAGATAATCTCTGGCATCTAAAACTCTATTATTCATAAGGGTTTCCTTATCTTCCTCTCTTGAATAAGATTTGATGTGTATTCTTTTTTCAATAGGTATGCTGACAAAATCCTCAAACTTTCTTTTGGCTCTATCGTCTGATTCAAAGTTAAAGAAGTTTGCCTGTTCAAACCATTCCTCAAACAATTCCTTTTCAAAAATCATATCGTTGGCAATTTCTACCATTTTAAAATCTGAAATAACACCACCATTGTAGTATTTTTCTTTCTCAATCGCTTTATTTACTTGCATGATTGGGGATGACAATAAGGTATAAACCAAACTGAAATTGCTTACGTTGTAAAGTTTCATATATACCCTGCCTTGCCATTCATACTTTGCATTGTCATTTTTGCTAACAACCATTTCCCAAAAAGTATGTATATCCCATGAGTTCTTAATATCAAGCACAATATCATCCCCTGGGGCGTAAATATCACATTCTCCTTCGTGGAATTTATCCATCATTCGGACATTGTTTTTTTGATATTCATTGCCTGTCATGTCCTTAATAAGCTCGACTGACTGAGGTTCAAGCAATATACCTTTTTCAAGATATTTACTTTTAATTGATGCTTTTCTTCTGTTGGTGCATGCTTGAATATAGGTTTCAACTGCCTTCTTTTGGCCTGTTTCCCCTAATCCTTTTACTCCCATTAAATCACCTTGACTATGTGATCTAAATAATAATTCGTCTATGTTAATTTTTTTCATTTTTATTTATAATATCGTAATAATAACTATCTCCATCTTCACTTACCCATCTATCAGATTGATTCTCCACTGATATTGTCTGAGTATCTACCTTAAACTGCTTTAAATCTTCTTGCAATGGCTTTGTCACCCAATTACTGTCTTTCCAAAAAATTCTATTGTTTGGTTGACAAAGTAAATATCCTTCATCAGACTCAAATATGTGACCACACTTATAGTCTGAAGGTTCATCACTGTATGGATTATTAAACCAATCAACTGTGAACATATATGTACCCCAAACCTTACTTCCATCTCTTAATACAATTTGCGCCCTGTGGAATGCAAGAAAATCATATTCAATAACTGCCACATTCTCACTAAAACTGTCCCAAATGGCTTTGTAGCTAAAAGGAATATCATTTGCCGGCACTTTTGTATATACTTCTGACAAAGGCACCCTACTTCTGAGCATACCACAATCAGTCATTACATGAAAGGTTAAAATTTGACCAGAACAACTTTGTAATCCAAAAACATAAACATTAAAGAAAATATCTTTGTCTGCATCGTTTTTGGTAAAGTATGACTTACGAACCAATCCTTTAAAGGAAGGAATGTTGGAATTTAATTTCATTGGTGTAAAAAATAAGAAACGAAGATTGGCTGCAACTGAACTTGGCTACCACCCAAGGGCCTTACTCATTCGTCAATTTTTAGGGATTGCGTTTACTTCGTTTCTTATTGGA
>Ga0209820_1000136_pt1 | contig 16614 bp, 15 predicted proteins | sample PPLLak21cMay2015_FD_187254 | JGI IMG/M metagenome (GOLD analysis project Ga0209820, IMG submission 187254) | Freshwater sediment microbial communities from Prairie Pothole Lake near Jamestown, North Dakota, USA - PPLs Lake P7 Core (1) Depth... | ecosystem: Environmental > Aquatic > Freshwater >...
AGGCGCTCGAGCGTCAGCGGCGCTCCGTTCACCGCGGGCAGCGCGCCGAGGACGCCGTTCACGAGGGCGACGAGCGCCACGAACACGACCAGCATGGCGACGATATTCAGCAGCAGCTGAAGTCCGTCGAGCGTGCCGCGCGTGAGCGCGACCATGGTGTTGGCGTCCCGGCGCTCGAAGGCGACGGTCGAGGCTTCGGTCAGCTGCGGTGGCACCAGCAGGGCGGCGACCACGATGGCCACCGGCGTCGCGACGATCGAGGCGACCAGCAGATGGCCGAGGGCGTTCGGCACGACCGGACCGAGGATGCTGGCATAGAGCACGAGCACCGTGCCGGCGATCGTCGCCATGCCGCAGTTCATCACGATGAACAGTTCGCCGCGGGACAGGCGCGCGAGGTAGGGCGCGATGACGAGCGGCGCCTCGACCATGCCGACGAACACGTTGGCGGCGGCCGAGACGCCAACCGCCCCTCCGAGGCCCATCGTCCGCCGCAGTGCCCAGGCGAACGCGCGCACGATCAGCGGCAGCACGCCCCAGTGGAACAGCACGGCCGACAGCGCGGCCACGAGCAGCACCAGCGGCAGCGCGCGGAACGCGAGCACGAAGCTGGCCGCGGGGTTCGTGACCTCGTACGGCGTGGCTCCGCCGCCCAGGTGGCCGAAGACGAAGCCGGTGCCGGCCGCGAGCGCGCCCTCCAGGGCGGCCATCACGCCGTTCAGGCCGGCGAGCACGGCGGCCAGGGGCGGGATCTTCAGCAGCGCCAGGGCAAGCAGGACGGCCAGCGCGATTCCGCTTGCCACCATCCGCCATGGAATGCGCCGGCGATCCTCGGACAGCGCCCAGCACAACGCCAGCAGGACGCATCCGCCGAACAGGCTCTGCAGTGCGTACATACCCCTGTAATCGCCCCTCGACTCACGGTTCGCCGCAATTGGAGCACAGGCTCCATCGGGCGACAGTAAGCTTGGGCGAATGCTCGTGATGAGCGTCAGCCTGGAGCAACGATGAACGCTGCCGACATCCCCGCCCATCTCTTCCACGCGTTCGAGGTCCAGCGCACCTCGTTCGATGCCGCGTCGTTTCCCGACTGGGACGTCCGTCGGGACCGTCTTGCGCGCCTGCGCAGCCTCGTGGCGGACAACGAGGTCGCGATCGAGGACGCGATCAACGCCGACTTCGGCGGCCGGCCGCGCACCGAGACGCAGATCGCCGAGGTGTTCCCGAGCCTGGGCGAGATCAAGGTGGCCCTGCGGAAGGGAGGCAAGTGGATGCAACCCCGCCGCGCAGGCGTTTCGATCTGGTTCCTGCCTGCGAGTGCGCACATCCAGCCGCGTCCGCTGGGCGTCGTCGGGATCGTGGTGCCGTGGAACTATCCCCTGTACATGGCCATCGGACCGCTGGTGGCGGCACTGGTTGCCGGCAATCGCGCGATGCTGAAGATGTCCGAGTACACGCCGGCCTTTTCGGCACTGTTCGAGCAACTTGTCGCCAAGACCTTCGCCGCCGATGAGGTCGTCGTCGTCAACGGCGGCCCGGACGTGGCGGCGCAGTTCACCCGGCTGCCGTTCAATCACCTGCTCTTCACCGGCTCCACGCTCGTGGGACGCAAGGTGATGGGCGCCGCCGCCGAGAACCTGACGCCGGTGACGCTCGAACTCGGCGGCAAGTCGCCGACGGTCATCGCGCCGGGTTACCCGCTGGAGAAGGCCGCGCAGCGCATCCTCGCGGGCAAGCTGCTGAACGCGGGACAGACCTGCATCGCGCCCGACTACGTCCTCGTTCCCCGCGGCGCGCTGGCCGGCTTCGTCGAGGCGACGAAGCACCAGGCGAGGCGCATGTATCCCGCTGGACTCGACGACGCCGACTACTGCAGCATCATCAACCAGCGCCAGTACGGTCGCCTCGTCGGCTACGTCGAGGAGGCGCGCACCAGTGGCGCCGAGGTCGTTCCGCTGTTCGAAGGCCGCCTGCAGGACGATGAACGGCACCGCCTCGGGCCGGCGGTCGTCGTCGATCCCGGCCAGGGCCTCGCCATGATGCGCGAGGAGATCTTCGGGCCGCTGCTGCCGCTGCTGCCATACGACGACGTGAAGGACGCGATCGACTTCGTGAATGCGCAGCCCAGTCCGCTCGCCATGTACTGGTTCGACGATGACCGCCAGCGGACCGAGTGGGCGCTCAAGGAGTCGCACGCCGGTGGCATGTGCGTGAACGAGACGCTGATGCACATCGCTCAGGAGGAGCTGCCGTTCGGTGGGGTCGGGCCCTCCGGCATGGGCCACTACCACGGCGAGTGGGGCTTCGAGACCTTCAGCAAGCTGACGCCGGTGTTCAGGCAGTCGCGCTTCAACGGCATGAGCCTGTTCATGCCGCCGTACAAGCCGTACGTGCAGACGATCCTGCGGCTGATGAAGCGGTTCTAGGCGTTCAGTCGAGCGCTGCGAGCGGCATCGCGTCGATCGGTTCGCCCGCCTGCACGCCGGCCGGCGGGACCGCGATCAGCGCGTCGGCCTCGCTGAGCGTTCTCAGCATCGCCGACCCCTGGTCCTTCAGCGGCTCGAGCGCGAGCGCGCCATACCGCTGCACGAAGCGTGCGCGCCGCCACTCGACGCGACCCGGCTTGCCGCGCGTGTCGACCGCCATCGGCAACTGCACCGTCAGGGGCGCCTCCTCACCGGCGCCCGCCATCCATCCGAGCAGCGGACGCGCGACGAGCTGGTACATCACGTAGGCGGCGACGGCGTTGCCCGGCAGCCCGAGCAGCATCATGGCGTGCCCGACGCGCGCCACGGTGCCGACGAGAATGCCGCGGCCGGGACGGAAGTTCATCGGCAGGAACTCGGTCTCGCCGTGCTTGCGCACGACGTCGGCGTCACCCTGCGCGGCGCCGCCCGTGGTGATCAGGACATCCGCTCGCGCGCGCGCGGCCTGCTCGAGGCGCGCGGTGAAGTCGGCATCGTCGTCGGTCGAGATGCCGAGGTCGATGAGGTCGGCCCCGGCGCGCTTGACGAGCGCCGCGAGCAGCGGGCGATTCCCGTCGTAGGTCGCGCTTGCGCCGAGCGGCGCCGGTGCGTCGACGAGTTCGTCGCCGGTGGAAAGGATTGCCACGCGCAGCCGTCGCGTGACCACGAACGTGTCGGCGCCGACGCTGGCGGCCAGCCCGATGTCGTGCGAACGGAGCCGGCGACCGGCGAGCAGCACGGCCTCGCCGGCGCGCACGTGCTCGCTGCGGCGGCGCACGTTCTGTCCCGCATGCACCGCGCGCAGCACGCGCACGGCGCCGTTCGTCGACTCGGTGTCTTCGCTCATCACGACGGCGTCGGCGCCGGCGGGCAGCGCCGCCCCGGTCATGGTGCGCACCGCCTGCCCGTGCGCCACGCGCCCCGCGTAGGCGTGGCCGGCCAGCGCGTGGCCGATGATCGTCAGCGTGACGGGCGTGCCGGCGTCCTCGGCGCGGATCGCGTAACCGTCCATGGCGGCGTTGTCGAACGCCGGCAGGTCGACGGTGGACACGACATCGGCGGCGAGCACGCGGTTGATGCCAGCGGCGAGTTCGACGGTCTCGGACTCCGCGAGCGGTGCCAGGCGCGCGCGCAACGCGGCGAGGACCTGGGCGACCGTGAGTTCGTTCATGCGGGGCGTTCCGTGCCCGCGATGCCGGAGTCGGCGGGCGCGTTGATGTTACGGAAGGCCGACGCGTCGTCGAACGGCACCTCGACCGCGCCCAGCGTCTCGAACCACCGATGCATGGCACGTCCGCCGGAGTGCAGGAAGGCACGCAGCGCCGGCGCGTTCGAGCGATGGACCAGCGCGAACACCGGTTGCTTGCGGGCCGCGGCGACGGGATAGGCCGCGCTTGCGCTACCGAGGGCGTTTGCCAGCCGCTCGACGAGATCGGCCGGCAGGGCCGGCGCATCGCACGGGGCGAGCGCGACCCAGTCGCTCGAGGCGCGCTGCAGTCCAGCCAGCACGCCGGCCAGGGGCCCGGGGAACGGTTCGAGCGCGAGCCCCGCGTCCGCGTCGGTCACGACCTCGGCCAGTGCCCGGTAGGCGTCGACGTTGCGGTTCGCGGAGACGAGAACGGTGCCCACTTGCGGGGCGATGCGACGCAGCACCGTCGCCACCAGCGGTTCGCCGTCGTGCACGACCCAGCCCTTGTCCGCGCCGCCCATGCGGGCACCGCGCCCGCCCGCGAGCACCAGCCCGGTGATCTGTGAACGACTGGGTGGAGCCATGGAGCCGGGACGGCGTCAGCCGCCGATGTAGGACATCTCGATCTTCGGCGCGCGGGCCGTCGCTGCGGTGCGGATCTCCGAGTAGCGATCGGCCCGGCCGCGCCAGATGTCGCCGATCACGGTTTCGAGTTCCGCGTCGTCGAGCGCCGGATGAGTCGCGTCGCCGCGCAGCGGCGCGCGCAGGTCGTAGCCCTTCTGCGCGAACAGGCAGAGGTACAGCTTGCCTTCGGTCGACAGCCGGGCGCGCGTGCAGGTGCCGCAGAAGGCCTGGGTGACGCTCGAGATGACGCCGATTTCCCCGCCGCCGTCCTCGTAGGCCCAGCGCCCGGCCACCTCGCCCGGGTAGTTCGGGTCGATCGGGCGCAGCGGCATCGCTTCGGCAATGCGGCGCACGACTTCCGCCGACGGCACGACGTCGTCCATGCGCCATCCGTTGGACGAGCCCACGTCCATGAACTCGATGAAACGCACGATGTGTCCGCTGTTCCTGAAGTGGCGCGCCATCGGCACGATCTCCTGGTCGTTGACCCCGCGCTTGACGACCATGTTGACCTTGATCGGGCCGAGGCCCGCCGCGGCGGCGGCGTCGATGCCGTCGAGCACGTCCTTGACCGGGAAGTCGACGTCGTTCATGCGGCGGAACACGGTGTCGTCGAGGCCGTCGAGCGAGACGGTGACGCGCTTCAGCCCGGCGTCGGCGAGCTGCCTCGCCTTGCGCGCGAGGATCGATGCGTTGGTCGTCAGGGCGAGGTCGAGCTCCCGGCCGTCGCGCGTCTTCAGCGGCGCCAGCATCTCGATCAGCTTGTGCAGGTCCTTGCGCAGCAGCGGCTCGCCGCCGGTCAGCCGCACCTTCTCGACGCCGTGGGCGATGAACAGGCGCGTCAGGCGCGTGATCTCCTCGAACGACAGGAGGTCGGAGTGGCGCAGGAAGTGATAGTCCTGGTCGAAGATCTCCTTCGGCATGCAGTAGGTGCAGCGGAAGTTGCAGCGATCCGTGACCGAGATGCGCAGGTCGCGCAGCGGCCGGCCGCGCGTGTCCTCGAGGCGGCCCGTGGCCGGGACGACCGCGCGCGGCCGCTCCAGGACGAGGCTCGAGACGCGCGTGTCGAGGACGTGAATGACGCGATCCGTCATGGAGCGGATGTTACCGGGCCATCGCTGCGCGAAAACGACACCGGGGCAGGGCCATTGGCCCGCACCGCCGTTGCATGCCACCATCGAACACCGTGCCGAATCCCGATCCGCCACCCGCCGGCCGCGCGCTCACCGACCACCCGGGCTCATGGCACGAAGTGCTCGCGGTCTTCCTTCGGCTCGGCCTGACGTCGTTCGGTGGTCCGGTCGCGCACCTCGCGTACTTCCGCGAGGAGTTCGTCGCGCGCCGTCGCTGGCTCGGCGAAGACGCCTACGCCGAACTGGTGTCGCTCTGCCAGTTTCTTCCGGGGCCGGCGAGCAGCCAGGTCGGGATCGGGCTGGGTTACCTGCGTGCCGGCCTGCCGGGGGCGCTGATGGCGTGGCTCGGATTCACGCTGCCGTCGGCTGTGATGATGACGGCGTTCGCGCTGGGCCTGCTCGAGTCAGGCGCGGTGGATGCGGGCTGGATCGCCGGCCTGAAGGTGTTCGCCGTGGCGATCGTCGCGCACGCGGTCTGGGGAATGGCTCGCACGCTCTGTCCGGACTCCGCGCGACGCGCCATCGCGATCATGGTCGCGGGCGCGCTGCTGATCGTGCCCTGGCCGCAGGCGCAGCTGGCGGCGATGGTGCTTGCGGGCCTTGTCGGATGGCTGGTGGTGCGGTCCGGTACGACGGGGGGTCATGCGGCGTTGCAGGTGCGCGTGCCGCGCGCCCTGGCCACGGCCGCGCTCGCCGCCTTCGCGCTGCTGCTGATCGGCTTGCCGCTGCTCGCACGCGCAGTGCCGTTCGACGTCGTCGAACTCTTCTCCGTCTTCTACGGCGCCGGCGCGCTCGTGTTCGGTGGCGGCCACGTCGTCCTGCCGCTGCTGCAGGCGCAGGTCGTGCCGCCGGGCTGGATCGGCAACGAGGCGTTCCTCGCCGGCTACGCGGCGGCGCAGGTCGTGCCGGGACCGCTGTTCACGTTCGCCGCCTTTCTCGGCGCGGCGATCCCCCTGCCCGGCGGAGTGACCGGGGCCGCCGTCGCGGTGCTCGGGATCTTCCTGCCGGCGTTCCTTCTCGTGCTGGGTGCGCTGCCGCTGTGGCAGGGGGTCCTGCAGCGGCCCGCGCTGCGGTCCGCGGTGGCCGGAGTGAACGCCGGCGTGGTGGGCGTCCTGCTGGCGGCGCTGATCACCCCGGTGGCCACCACTGCGCTGACGTCCGCGCCCGATGGCGTGCTCGCTCTCGCCGTGCTCGGCGCGTTGCTCAGCGGCCGCGTGCCCGTGTGGATCCTCGCCGCGGCGTGCGCCGCGGCGGGCGCGCTGCTCCACTAGACACCATGGCCGCCCGCGCATTGGCGGGCGGCCAGTTTCCTGAGTCGTAGGTTGCGCGGCGCGCCGGCCCTGCCGGCCGGTTGTCAGGCGTCGAGGCGCTGCGCTGGCCGCGTCTCGACCTGGACCAGCGGGGTCTCCTCGAGCGGCGGCAGGATCGGCCGCTCGCGCGGCACGCGCTTGGAGCGCGGCTCGGACGACAGACGCGCGACCGCTTCCGCGTGCTTCGACGGCTCGGTCTGCACGAGGGTCAGGCCGGCGAGTTCGAGCACCGGCTGCAGCTGGTCGACCGGCAGCGGTGCCGGTTGGGCCGCCGGCAGCGCGACGGTCGCCGGCACCGTGATCATTTCCGGAGTGCGCAGCGTCGTGAAGCCGGTCACGGCGATCGGCGTTGGCGGCACGACAGCCGGCGCCGGTGCCACGCCAGCCGGCGCCGGTTCGACGACGACAGGCGCTGGGGCTGCGGCAACCGGGGCCGGTGCCGCAGCAGCGGTGGCAGCCTCGGTGATCGCCGGTTCGGCTTCGACGGCCTCGGCGGCCTCGCTCTCGAACTCCTCTTGATCGGCCGTTGCCGCGCCTTCGGTTGCCACGTCGGCCCCGGTCTCTTCACCGCTGCGTGCTCCGCGACCGCGGCGGCGGCGGCGCCGCCGCCGACGCTCTTCCGGCGCGACTTCGGTACCCGCATCGGCCGTGACCAGGGATGCCACGGCGGCCGGCGCGGCGGCGACATCGACGGCGGTGGTGGCGACCGGCTCGATCTTCTCCACTTCGATCGCCGTCGGAGCGGCCTTCTCGCGTTCCTTCTCCGGGCGGCGCTCGCCACGCGGCCGGCGGCCCTCGGTCGCCTCGCCGGCGGCACGCGGCTCCTGCGCGCGCCCTTCGTTGCGGCGTCCGCGGTTGTCCTGCTTGCCTTCACGCCGCGGCTCGTCGCGCTTGCCGTCACGGCGCTCTTCGGGCTTGTCCTCGCGGCCCCCGCCGCGTTTCTCGTCGCGACGACCATCGCGGCGTCCGTCGCGCTCATGGCGGCCGCGGCGACGCTCGCCACGGCGGTCTTCCGATGGCTTGTCGCCCGCGGGACTCAAGATGGCGGCCGGCGCGGCGGCGGGCGCGGGCTGCGGCCCGCCGGTGAAGAACGACACGATGCGGCCCCACAGGCCCGCCGGCGCGGGCGCGGGTTGGGCCGGCGGCACCGGCACGGGCAGCAGCGCGGGAACCACCGCCACGGGCGCAGGCGTCTCCGGGACGATGCCCTTGACCACGGCCTCCTGCTTCGGCCGTTCGCGTTCGGCCTCGGCCTTGCCCGTGGTGTACGGCGTGTCGGTGCTCGGCGCGAGTTCGGCGGCGCGTTCGAAGCTCGCCTTCGACTCGTCCAGGCGCGGATCGTCGTGGCGCAGGCGCTCGATGTGGTAGTGCGGCGTCTCGAGGAACTTGTTCGGGATCAGCACCACCGAGACGCGCAGGCGCGCCTCGAGCTTCGCGATGTCGGCGCGCTTCTCGTTCAGCAGGAAGGTGGCGACCTCGACCGGCACCTGGGCGTGGACCGCGGCGGTGCTCTCCTTCATCGCCTCTTCCTGCAGGATGCGCAGGATGTGCAGCGCGGAGCTCTCGGTATCGCGGATCACGCCGACGCCGTTGCAGCGTGGGCACGTGACGTGGCTGCCTTCCGAGAGGGCGGGACGGAGACGCTGGCGCGACAGCTCCATCAGGCCGAAGCGCGAGATCTTGCCCATCTGGACCCGCGCGCGGTCGTAGTGCAGGGCGTCCTTCAAACGGTTCTCGACCTGGCGCTGGTTCTTGGCGTCCTCCATGTCGATGAAGTCGATGACGATCAAGCCGCCGAGGTCGCGCAGGCGCAGCTGGCGCGCGACTTCATCGGCGGCCTCCAGGTTGGTGCGCAGCGCCGTCTCCTCGATGTCCGAACCCTTGGTCGCGCGCGCCGAGTTGACGTCGACGGCGACCAGCGCTTCGGTGTGGTCGACGACCACGGAGCCGCCGGACGGCAGCGGCACCTGCCGCGAGTACGCCGTCTCGATCTGGTGCTCGATCTGGAAGCGCGAGAACAGCGGGACGTCGTCCTTGTAGCGCTTCACGCGGGTGACGTTGTCCGGCATCACGTGCGCCATGAACTGGCGCGCCTGCTCGTAGATGTCGTCGGTGTCGACCAGGATCTCGCCGATCTCCGGATGGAAGTAATCGCGGATCGCGCGGATGACGAGGTTGGACTCCTCGACGATCAGGAACGGAGGCGGGTTGGCGCGCTTCAGGCGCTGGCCGTCCGCCCCGGTGCTGCCGTCGACGTACGTGATCTTCTTCTTGCCGGGAGTGTCCGGATCATCGACCGCGAGCTCGAACTGCGGCTTCGAGGCATCCTCGATCGCATGCCACAGCTTCAGCAGGTAGTTCAGGTCCCACTGCAGTTCCTCGGCGCTGCGGCCGATGCCAGCCGTGCGGGCGATGATCGACATGCCGGCCGGCACGTCGAGCTTGTCCATCGTGTCGCGCAGTTCCTGCCGGTCCTCGCCCTCGATCCGGCGCGAGACGCCGCCGCCCCGCGGGTTGTTGGGCATCAGCACGAGGTAGCGGCCGGCCAGCGAGACGAACGTGGTCAGGGCCGCGCCCTTGTTGCCGCGCTCTTCCTTCTCGACCTGGACGATCAGTTCCTGGCCCTCGCGCAGGGCTTCCTTGATGCTGGCCGTGCGGACGTCCACGCCCTCGCGGAAGTAGACGCGGGACACTTCCTTGAACGGGAGGAACCCGTGACGCTCTTCGCCGTAGTCGACGAAGCACGCTTCCAGGCTGGGCTCGACGCGGGTGATGACCCCTTTGTAGATGTTCGATTTACGCTGCTCGCGGCCGGCGTTCTCGATGTCGATGTCGACCAGCCGCTGGCCGTCGACGATGGCCACGCGCAGCTCTTCCGCGTGCGTGGCGTTGAACAACATGCGTTTCATTCAGCACTCCTTGCGCCTTCTCAGGGGCGCTCAGCAGGCTGAAGCGAACGGCAGGGACGTGCGAGCGGACGAGGATCAGTGGACGGACGCCCGGGTGCGCCGACGAGGCGGTGCACCCGGTTTCCGACCGAGGACAGCGTGGTGAGGCCCGGCCGCGCGCGACCATGCCGCGCCGGGAGGGGCGGCGTGCAGCGACACGACAGGGGCAACGACCATGTGGAGCTGGTTCCCGAATTTGATCTCGTTGTTCTTGCGGCGCCGCGCGCCGCGCTCAGGGTCCAAACAGTTCGCTTCAGCGGCTCCCGCTCAACGCGGGCCCGCGCAGTCGATGGCTTGCGCCACACGGCCGCCAAGGCGGCCCGACTGCGAATCCAGGAAGCCCGATCGGCTTCCGAACCGTTGCCCGCAAATTCGCGGACGACGGCGCCAATGCGAGGACAGCAACTTCGCTGCGCTTCCGCCGGATGGCGTGTTCGGCGCAGCTACAATTCCCCGCGATTGCCGGGTTTCCGGGCCGGTACCGACCGAAGCCGGAGCCGTTCATCCGGGCGCGCCTGGCACGGCGCCAAGCGGAGCGTCTTGCTCCGCACCTTCCGGAAGTGCCGAAAAACCTCGACGGCTCAAGTATATGCAAGATGGGTGCTGTCCGTAAAACGGGAATTGCCGCGCTCGAGCATGGCGCCGGCGGCTCCGGACGATCCTCGACCGTCGCGGCGGACCGGGTGGCCCTCCTGACAGTCGGCCCCGAGTCCGAGGGCCAGCGGCTCGACAACTTCCTGCTGCGGATCGCCAAGGGCGTGCCCAAGAGCCACGTGTACCGGGTGGTGCGCAGCGGGGAGGTGCGGGTGAACAAGGGGCGCGTGGCCGTCGACTACCGGCTGGTCGCCGGCGACGAGGTGCGGGTGCCTCCGATGCGGGTGGCCGAAGCGCGTCCGCCGGCGGCACCGTTCGCCCCAGCGGACATGCCCCCCGTTCTCTATGAGGACGAGCACCTGCTGGTGGTCGACAAGCCGGCCGGTCTGGCGGCCCATGGCGGCAGCGGCATCGCGCACGGCCTCATCGAACGCGTCCGGGCGGCCCGGCCAAACCAGCCATTCCTGGAACTCGCGCATCGCCTCGACCGCGAGACATCCGGCCTGCTGCTGCTCGCGAAGACACGCCGCGCGCTCGTCAGCCTGCACGGGCAATTGCGCGAGGGCACGGTCGACAAGCGCTACTTCGCGCTGGTCAAGGGCGACTGGGTCAACGATCGGCAGCATGTCCGGCTGGCACTGACCAAGTACGTCACGCGCGAAGGCGAGCGCCGTGTCAATGTCGATCCCGAGGGCGCGACGTCGCACACGGTCTTCACGCTGGTGAAGCGTTATGGCCGGTTCTCGTTGCTCGAAGCGGAACTGCGGACCGGGCGAACGCATCAGATCCGCGTGCATCTCGCGCACCTCGGCTTTCCCATCGTGGGTGACGACAAGTACGGGGACTTCGACCTGAACAAGGCGCTGGCGCGGGCCGATGCGCGGCCGCGCCTCGCGCGCATGTTCCTGCATGCCGGGTCGGTCCGGCTTGCGCATCCGGTGGGCGGCCAGCCGCTGCTGTTCGAGGCGCCGTTGCCTCCGGAGTGCGCGACATTCCTGAAGGGACTCGATGCTGCGCCGGTTTGACCTGATCGTCTTCGACTGGGATGGCACGATCGTCGACTCGACGTCGATGATCGCCGTGTGCATCCAGAAAGCGGCCGCCGACCTCGGGCTGACGGTGCCGACCATGGAACAGGCGAGTCACGTGATCGGGCTCGGCCTGCACGACGCGCTCTCGCGTGCGGTCCCGGAACTGCAGGCTGGACGCATCGAGGAGTTCTCGGCGCGCTACCGCCATCACTGGTTCGCGTGCGAGCCCGAGATCGTGCTGTTCGAAGGGATCCGCGAGTTGCTTGTCGAACTGGGCGGGCGCGGTGTGCCGCTGGCGGTGGCCACCGGCAAGAGCCGTCGCGGCCTGGCCCGGGCCTTCGATCAGACCGGGCTCGGCGCCTTCTTCGAGTCATCGCGCTGCGCCGACGAGACGCATCCCAAGCCGCATCCGGCGATGCTGCTGGAACTGGCCGACGAACTCGCCGTCGCGACCGAACGCATCGTGATGATCGGCGACACCACCCACGACCTCGAGATGGCCGCCGCCGCCCGATCGTCCGGCATCGGCGTCACGTACGGCGCGCATCCGCGCGAGCAGCTTGCCGCGTGCCAGCCGCTGACCCTCGCAGGCGATGTCGGCGAACTGCGCCGCTGGCTGCAGGCGAACGGATGATCGAGATCTGCGCGTCCGAGGACCTGCTTGACGGCGGGCGGGGAGTGCGGTTCGAGGTGAGCGTGGCCGGCCGTACGGTGCCGGCCTTCGCCGTGCGCTTCGGCGGCATCGCGCGCGCCTACCTGAACCGCTGCGCGCACGTGGCGATGGAACTCGACTGGCAGCCCGGCGAGTTCTTCGACTTCGACGCCGAGCACCTCGTGTGCTCGACGCACGGCGCGCTGTACGACCCGGCCACCGGACAGTGCGTCGGCGGGGCCTGCGCGGGGCGCGGCGGCCTGCGGGCGCTGAAGGTGTTCGAGCGCGACGGCTGCGTGGCGTGGGACCCGGGTGACGGCGTCCGGGCAACTGCGGGCAGCGAAGGCTAGGCGGCGAGCAGCAGGAACACCGCGGGCTGGCGCTGCAGTGAAGGCCGCTCGACCGCCTTCCACTGCTGCGTGGTCCGCATGCCCACGAATTCGCGCGGACCGGTGAGGTCGACTGCGATCGCGACGCGCGTCGACGGCGCGCACACGGCGAGGATCGCGTCGAACATCGAAGCGCTCCGGTACGGCGTCTCGATGAACACCTGTGTCTCGGCGCGCGCCTTCGACTCGCGTTCGAGCGTCTTCAGGGTCGCGGCCCGTTCCTCGGCGGGAACGGGCAGGTAGCCGTGGAACCGGAAGCGCTGCCCATCGAGGCCGGCCGCCATCAACGCCAGCAGGATCGACGACGGGCCGACCAGTGGCCGGACACGAATGCCGCGCGCGTGCGCGGCCGCGACGATGGTGCCGCCGGGATCCGCGATCGCCGGACAGCCCGCTTCCGAAACGATGGCCGCATCGCGGCCGGCGACGACTGGCGCCAGCCAGGCGTCGATGCTCTCGGCGGGCGGCGCGTGGCCGATCTCGTCGATGGCCAGGTCGCGGATCGGCTTCGGATGGCCGAGTTCCTTCAGGAAGGCGCGCGCGGTCTTTGCATCCTCCACGAGGAAGTGTTCGAGCCGGCGTGCGGTGGCGATCACCTCGGCTGGCAGCGACGCGTGCAGCGATCCGGCCGCGATGGGGCAGGGCAGCAGGAAGAGCGTTCCGCGCATGGAGCTCAGCGGCCGGGCTGACCGCCGAGCACCACGACGCCGGCGGTCTGGAGCATCGACGTCAGCCGGATCAACGGCAGGCCGATCAGCGCGGTCGGGTCGTCCGACTCGACGCGCTCGACCAGCGCGATGCCGAGCGACTCGATCTTCGCGGCGCCTGCACAGTCGTACGGCTGGTCCGTTCGCAGATAGGTTTCCAGTGCATCGCGCGCCAGGCGACGGAAGGTCACCGTCGTCGGAATCGAGTCGATCTCGACGCGTCCGTGAGCGGCGACCGCCAGCGCGGTGTGGAACACGAGACGGCGCCCCTGCATGCGCTCGAGTTGCGCGAGCGCGGCGGCATGCGTGTGGGGCTTGCCGATCGGCTCGCCGTCGAGTTCGGCGACCTGGTCCGAGCCGATCACCACCGCGTCGGGCCGCCGCCGCGCGACCTCGGTCGCCTTGGCTTCGGCCAGGCGCAGCGCCAGTTCGAGCGGCGCTTCGGCGGGCAGGCGCGCCTCGTCGACCGCCGGCGCCATGACCTCGAAGGGCAGGCGCAGCCGTTGCATGAGTTCCCTGCGATAGGGCGAGGTGGAGGCGAGTACGATGGCCATCGCGGCGGCAGTTTAGCGGTCCGCTTCCTGCGCTCATCCGATGTCCGACTCCACGACGTTCGACGCCTTTCGACTTGCGCGCAACCGGGAGACGTTGCGCGGCGAAGCGACGATGACCCAGTTGCCGCGTCTCGCGCAGTCGGTGCTCGATCCCGCCGCGCGCGTGCTCTACGAGATCGCCGGCCGGATCGACGCCGAAGGCCATCCTGGCGCCGTCATGAAGCTCTCGGCGCGGCTGCCGCTGCGTTGCGAGCGCTGCAACGAGCCGATGCCGTTTGCGCTCGAGCGGGAGGTGGCGTTTCGGTTCTTCGGCGACGAGCGGGAACTCAACGCCCTGCCGATCGAAGATGTGGAAGTCGAAGAGGTGGTGGGATCGGCGAGCATGGCCCTGCTGCCGTGGATCGAGGACGAGGCGATCCTCTCGCTGCCGCTGGTGCCGCGCCACGATGACTGCGCGTTGCCCCTGGGCGGGGAGGGCGAACCGGCGCAGGAGCGGCGCCCGAGCCCGTTCGCAGCCCTGGCCGGCCTCAAGCGCGGCCACGGCCGCGGGTCGGCCGACGGATGAGCTTCCGCCACGGCGTCGGGTCGGGTACAATTTCCGTTTCTTTTCGTGGGGTTAGCCATGGCAGTCCAACAGAACAAGAAGTCGGCCTCGAAGCGCGGCATGCACCGCGCGCACGATTTCCTGACGAATCCGCCGACGGCGATCGAGCCGACGACCGGCGAAGTGCATCGCCGCCATCACATCAGCCCGAACGGCTTCTATCGCGGCAAGAAAGTCGTCGCGACCAAGAACGACGAGTAAGGCCGGGCCAGCCTGCCGTCCCGGATCCGATTCGCCCACCGCGCGACGCCGCGTTCGGCCATCGAACCCCATGTCCTGCCGCCGCGCGCCAGTGCTGAGCGGCGGCCCGCGCGAGTCGCGCTAGCGAGTTTCCGGTGACGGTCAGAATCGCCATCGACTGCATGGGCGGTGACCACGGCGTTCAGGTCACCGTTCCCGCCGCGCTCGCGTTCAAGAGACGCCACCCGGACGCGTCCCTGCTCCTGGTCGGGCGTGAATCCGAGGTGAAGGGCGCGCTGCCGGCGCGCGCGTCGCCGTCCATCGAGGTCGTCCACGCGGAAGAAGTCGTGGAGATGCACGACCCGGTCGCGGTCGCGCTGCGCACCAAGCGCAACTCGTCGATGCGCGTGGCGATCAACCTGCTGAAGGAAGGCCGCGCCGACGTCTGCGTCAGCGCGGGCAACACCGGCGCCCTGATGGCGATCGCGCGATTCGTGCTGAAGACGCTTGACGGCATCGACCGGCCGGCCATCGCCGGCGTGATCCCGAACCAGAAGGGCGGGCTCACGACGATGCTCGACCTCGGCGCGAACGTCGACTGCGGCCCCGATCACCTGTTCCAGTTCGCCGTGCTCGGCGCCGCGCTCGTCGAGGCGATCGAGGAGAAGGAACGGCCTTCGGTCGGCCTCCTGAACATCGGCGAGGAGGTGATCAAGGGCAACGACGTCGTCAAGGAGGCCGGCGAACTGCTGCGCAGCAGCCAGCTGAACTTCTACGGCAACGTCGAAGGCAACGACATCTTCAAGGGCACGACGGACATCGTCGTGTGCGACGGCTTCGTCGGCAATGTCGCGCTGAAGGCCTCGGAAGGGCTCGCCACGATGCTCGGCGGCTTCATCCGCGAGGAGTTCACGCGCGGTCCGCTCGCCCGGCTGCAGGCGATGACGGCGTGGACGGTGATGAGCCGCTTCAAGCGACGCGTCGACTACCGGCGCCACAACGGCGCAAGCCTGCTCGGGCTGCGTGGCCTCGTGCTGAAGAGCCACGGATCGGCCGACGCGACCGGCTTCGAGTCGGCGCTCGAGCGGGGCTACGAGGAGGCGCGCCATCGCGTGCTCGAGCGTACGATCGCCGCGATGCAGCCTTACGTCGAGCAACTGGAGCGTCTCCACCGCGCGCAGCCTTCGGCCGCCGCCAGCGCCTGATGCCGGCGCGCCGCCTGCACTCCCGCATCACCGGCACCGGCTCGGGCCTGCCCCGGCGGGTCGTCAGCAACGAGGAACTCGCGCGCGAGCTGGCCACGCGCGGCGTCGAGACATCGGACGAGTGGATCGTCGCGCGCACCGGCATACGGCAGCGCTACATCGCCGGGCCGGGCGAGACGACCACCGAACTCGGCGCGCGAGCGGGACTCGCCGCGCTCGAGGCCGCGGGACTCGCCGCCAGCGACATCGACCTGATCGTCGTCGGCACCTCCACGGCCGACCAGATCTTTCCCAGCACGGCATGCCTCATCCAGGCCCGGATCGGCGCGCTCGGCTGCGCGGCGTTCGACGTGCAGGCTGTCTGCAGCGGGTTCATCTATGGCCTCGCAACGGCCGACGCGCTGATCCGCACCGGCGCGCACATGCGGGCGCTCGTGATCGGCACCGAGGTGTTCTCGCGCATCCTCGACTGGACCGACCGCACGACGTGCGTGCTGTTCGGCGACGGTGCCGGCGCGGTCGTGCTCGAGGCGTCGACCGAGCCGGGCGTGCTGGCGGTCCAGTTGAAGGCCGATGGCAGCCACGCGGGCGTGCTGTGCACCGCGGGGCGGGTTGCCAATGGAAAAGTGGAGGGCGATCCTTTCCTGCGCATGGATGGCCAGGCGGTGTTCAAGCTGGCCGTCAACGTGCTGGGCAGTTCCGCCTTGGAGACGCTCGCGCAGGCGAAGCTCGATGCGTCGCAGCTCGACTGGCTGATTCCGCACCAGGCCAACGTCCGCATCCTGAACGCGACCGCCCGGCGGCTCGGCGTGCCGGACGACAGACTGGTGGCCACGGTGGACCGCCACGCCAACACTTCCGCCGCCTCGGTGCCGCTCGCGCTCGACGATGTCGTGCGCGGCGGTCGCATCAAGCGGGGCGACCATCTGCTGTTGCAGGGCGTGGGCGGCGGGTTCACCTGGGGTTCGGTTCTCGTTCGGTGGTGACATGAAAATCGCGTTCGTCTTTCCCGGTCAGGGGTCGCAGTCG
>Ga0209820_1000139_pt1 | contig 16492 bp, 15 predicted proteins | sample PPLLak21cMay2015_FD_187254 | JGI IMG/M metagenome (GOLD analysis project Ga0209820, IMG submission 187254) | Freshwater sediment microbial communities from Prairie Pothole Lake near Jamestown, North Dakota, USA - PPLs Lake P7 Core (1) Depth... | ecosystem: Environmental > Aquatic > Freshwater >...
CGCCTCTGCTGTCACCCTGGTGGCGACGAGCCGAGTCGGTTCAGGCGCCGACAGCGTCGAAAGTGCGATAGCTCTTGCCGCCGGTCACACATGAAGCGATCGTCAGTAGAAAGGCCCGGACGAGCCGACGCATTGTCGGGACTTGGCATCTGCCAATCACGTCGGCTTTGCGGTTGATCCGCCCAGCTATCACAGAGTCTGGTCTTGGCCGGTTAGCGAACTTCAAAGCAAGTTCGCTTGCCGACCCAAACCCGCCATCGACACAATCGGAAAGCAGCCACGAAAGTCGCGTCGCGAGCTGACGTTCGACCCATTGGCGAGCTAGTTGGACCGGTAGAGCGATCCAGCACCCCTGACTCAATCCGACGTGCGGAACGAAGTCGAGCAAGCTGCCGCACGCTGCCGTACAGTGCCGGCCGATGGCACGCCTTGTCCGCCCCCTGCCAGTCCTCGCGTCTTGCCTGCTCCTGGCCGTCGCGGCGTCGGTGTTCGCGCAGCCCGGTGTGACAGCGGCAGTCGAGCGTACAGCGCAGGTGCTGGTCATTACCGGCAGTGACCCCTATCTGCCCGGCTTCGCGCTCATCGACCGCGGCATGCGCACCAGCGTTGCAGGCTCGACTCGGCGGCATGTGCACTGGCTGTACGAGTCCGTCGATACCGCTCGCTTCGGTGGCACGCCCGGCCCGGAAGTCGCCGAGCTTTACGCCCGCAAGTACCGGGACACCCGGATTGATGTTGTCGTGCTTGTCACCGAGCCGGCCGCCGAGTTCTACCTGCGCTATCGCGACCGGTTGTGGCCGCACGCGCCGGTCGTGGTGCACACGGTGTCGCCCGCGTTTGCCGAGCAACTTCCGCCGGCGCCGTGGCTTACCGGCCTGACCACGCGCGAGGACGCCGCGGGCACCCTGCGCATCGCGCAGGCATTGCAGCCCGACGCGCGCCGCGTACTGGTGGTCGGCGGTGTTGCGCCGTTCGACATGCAACAGTTCGACCGGGTGCGCGAGGCCGCACCGCAGTTCGACCGCCTCGGCTTCGAGTACGTGGCCGGTCCGTCGCTGGCTACCATTGCGGAACGCCTCGCGACCGAAACGCGGGACACGATCGTGTACTACACGACGTTGTTCCGGGATGCCTCCGGCGACATGTACGTGCCGCGCGACGCGCTCGAGGTCATGGTCAGGAGCAGCGCAGCACCCATCTACGGCACGTTCGATTCCCAGATGGGATATGGCATCGCGGCCGGCTCGATGGAGCCGTTCGGCGAGCGTGGCGAGCGCGTCGGCGCGCTTGTCGTCCGTGCCCTGCAGGGGGAGGCCTTGCCGCCGATCGCCACGGTGGCCGCGTCGCGCTGTATCGTCGACGCGCGGCAACTGAAGCGCTACGGCATTCCATCTCGACGCGTGCCGGAGGACTGCGAAGTGCGCTTCGTCGAAGCATCGCCGCTGCGGCAGTATTGGTGGCAGGCGCTGCTCGTGGCCGGCGTCATCGCGGCGCAGGCGGTTCTGATTGCCCAGCTAATGCTGCAAAGGCGCCAACGCCGGCTTGCGGAGTTGCGGCTGCAGGAGAACCGGTCCCAGCTCCTTCATGCCTCGCGCCTCGCCGTAGCCGGGGAACTCACGGCATCGATTGCCCACGAGATCAATCAGCCCCTTGGCGCGATTCTCTCCAACGCGCAGGCGGCGGAGATGCTGATCGACTCCGGGCGCGGCGCGCCCGCCGAGCTGCTGCAGATCCTGCGCGACATCCGCAATGACGACCTTCGCGCGAGCCAAGTCATCAAGCGGTTGCGCGCGCTGCTCGCGCGCCATGAAGTGGAGTTGGCGCCCTGCGACCTCAACCAGATCGCCGGGGATGCGGTGGCCATCCTGCGTGGAGAGGCGCGGCGGCGCGGCGTCACGCTCGAATTTGCGCCGGATGCCCGGGCCCCCGATGTACGCGGCGATCCGGTGCAACTGCAGCAGGTGATCATCGCGCTGGCGCTGAACGCCTTCGACGCGAGCGCCGACCTGCCGGAGGGCGAACGGCGCGTGCGGATCGGCACCGGCGACGCGGGGGACGACGTCGCGCTGGCGGTGCGGGACTTCGGCGCGGGCATCGCGGAATCCGATCTGCCCCGCGTTTTCGACTCGTTCTTCACGACCAAGGATCAGGGCATGGGGCTCGGGCTGTCGATCGCCCGCACGATCGTCGACTCGCACGGCGGTAGCATATCGGTCGCCAATGCGGAGCCCGGGGCCGAGTTCCGTGTCGCGCTGCCGCGGGTGGCGCAAGCCTCGGCCCTGCATGACCCGAAGGCAACGTGACCGAACCCATCATCCACATCGTTGACGACGACGAGTCGCTGCGCAGCGCCTTGCAGCGGCTGCTTGCCGTCGCCGGCTACCGTGTACGGACGTATGGCTCCGCGGGCGAGTTCCTGCTTGACCCGCCCCGCGATTCGCCGGGCTGCCTGCTGCTCGACCTGCGCATGCCCGGGCCGTCGGGACTGGATCTGCAGGAAGCACTGGAGCGCCAGGGTTTGCTGCTGCCCGTGGTCTTTTTGACCGGACACGGCGACCTCAAGGCCGGCGTGCGCGCGATGAAGGCCGGCGCCGTGGACTTCCTGACGAAGCCGGTCGAGCGCGACACCCTGCTCGCCGCCGTCGCCCGCGCGCTGCAAGCGGATGTCGAGCGGCGCACGGCACGCTCGGCCGATCACGCCCTGCGCCGCCGATTGGACTCGCTGACGCCGCGAGAGCGCGAAGTGTTCGACCGCGTCGCCGCTGGCCGGCTGAACAAGCAGATCGCCGACGACCTTGGCATCGCGGAGCGGACGGTCAAGGCGCAACGTGCCAGCGTGATGGCCAAGCTGGGCGCGAGTACCGCGGCGGACCTCGGCCGCATCGCCGCCGAGCTGCGACGCCTCGGCACCTGAAGCTTCGCTGCACCAAGGGGCAGAGCCGCCTGCCCCGCAGCACGATGCCGCCCTCAGCCGGCCGGACGCACCATCTGGTGCAATGGCCGCATCTCACGAACATCCTGATCTGGTCCAGCGCCACGGCCGCGTGGTGATCCTGGTGGAGGACGACGCCGGACTGCGCGCCGCCCTCGAGCGCATGTTGCGTACGGCCGGGTTCGAAGCGCAGGCATACGCCGACGCGGAGGCCGCGCTCGCCGATCGCACCGTCGACTGGGCCGATTGCATGGTCATCGACGCCGGGCTGCCCGCACTCTCCGGCTTCGATCTTCTGCAACGGCTCCGCGATCGGGGCGTGACCGCCCCCGCCGTCGTCATTTCGGCGCAAGACGAACAACGCCTGCGCCGCGAAGCCGAGCGCCGCGGCGTGACGCACTTTCTGGCCAAGCCCTTTCTCGGCAGCGCTCTGCTCCGACTGCTCGACGGCGTGATCGGCAACCGCGCCGCGGGCAGCGGGATCCGCCTGTCCTGACGCGCCCATCGCGGCCGCATTGCCCCAAAGGGCATGCCTGTCTGCATCAACTGCCGATGTGCGCGCGCCGGCGCACGACCACCATCGTTCCGAGCGATTGCGCAGCACGGGGCTCGTCTGCCCGCGCGACCGAGAGCGCATCGCTGGACGCCGATCGCCGGCGCCTGGGTGGGGTAAGCAGTCGACGAACACAACGAGAGGAGTCCGCCAGCATGGCAAAGACCACTGCGACCAAGTCAAAGCGCAAGCCGAACTTCCTGATTCTGTGGGGAGACGACATCGGGCAGTCCAACATCAGCGCGTTCAGCAACGGATTGATGGGCTACCGCACGCCCAACATCGACCGCATCGCCGCCGAGGGCGTGCTGTTCACCGACTACTACGCCGAGCAGAGCTGCACCGCGGGCCGCGCTTCGTTCATCACCGGCCAGTGCGGGCTGCGCACGGGTCTCACCAAGGTCGGATTGCCGGGCGCGCCGCTGGGCATGGCCGCCGAGGATCCGAACATCCCGGAGTTGCTCAAGCCGCATGGATACGTCACCGGGCAGTTCGGCAAGAACCACTTCGGCGACCGTGACGAGCACCTGCCCACGATGCACGGCTTCGACGAGTTCTTCGGCAACCTGTACCACCTAAACGCCGAAGAGGAGCCCGAGAACGCCGATTACCCCGATCCCAAGGAGTTCCCCGAGTTCCGCAAGAAGTACGGGCCACGCGGCGTGATGCACTGCTGGGCCGACGGCAAGGGCGGGCAGAAGATCACCAACACCGGGCCGCTCACCAAGGAGCGGATGAAGACGATCGACCAGGAGTTCCTCAAGGGGGCCAAGCGCTTCATCAAGGCGGCTGCGAAGGAGGACAAGCCGTTCTTCGTGTGGTTCAACACCTCGCACATGCACTTCCGCACGCACATCGAGGACCGCATCCGCGGCCAGGCCGGACGCTGGCAGTCGGAGTATCACGACTGCATGGTCGAGCACGACAAGCACATCGGCGAGATGCTCGACCTCCTAGACGAGCTGGGCATCGCCGACAACACCATGGTGATGTACAGCACCGACAACGGACCGCACATGAACACCTGGCCGGATGCCGGGATGACTCCGTTCCGCAACGAGAAGAACTCCATGTGGGAAGGCGCGTTCCGCGTGCCGGCCATGGTCCGCTGGCCTGGCGTCATCAAGCCCGGCACGGTCAGCAACGAGATCGTCAGCCACCTCGACTGGCTGCCGACCATCCTCGACGGCGCCGGCGATCCGGACGTCAAGGAAAAGCTGAAGAAGGGGCTCAAGGCCGGGCGCAAGACCTTCAAGGTGCACCTGGACGGCCACAGCCTGATGCCGTACTTCACCGGCAAGACCGCCAAGCATGCGCGCAAGGGCTTCCTGTACTTCACCGACGACGGCGACCTTGCATGCCTGCGGTACGACAACTGGAAGTTCGTGTTCCTCGAGCAGCGCTGCCGCGGAACCCTGCAGGTCTGGGCAGAGCCGATGGTGCCCTTGCGTCTGCCCAAGATCTTCAACCTGCGCACGGATCCGTACGAGCGCGCCGACATCACTTCAAACACGTACTACGACTGGATGATCGATCGCGCGTACATGCTGGTGCCGGCGCAGTCGCTCGTGGGCGAGTTCCTGGCCACGTTCAAGCAGTTTCCGCCACGGCAGAAGGCGGCGAGCTTCAGCGTGGACCAGGTGATGGAGAAGATGGCCGAGGGCGCCGGAGGCGCCGGGCACTAGTCGAGTGGGCGGCCGCCGCGGCGGCCGCCCCGACGTGCACGCTCAGATGCAATCGCCCGCCTCACCCCGGCTCGACGCGGCCGTTGCCGCCAAGGCGCCACCGCGCTTTCACCTGCTCGCCAAGCCCTCGGGCTCGACCTGCAACATCGACTGCAAGTACTGCTTCTTCCTGTCCAAGGAGGCGCTGTACCCGGACGAGAAACACCGGATGTCTCCGGCAACCCTGGAGACTTACCTGAAGCAACTGCTCGAGTCCCACCGCACGCCGGAAGTCACGGTCGCATGGCAGGGCGGCGAGCCGACGCTGATGGGCCTCGACTTCTTCCGCCGCGCGGTGGCGATCGTCGAGCGCCACCGCCGCGCGGGCCAGGTCGTCCAGCACACGTTCCAGACGAACGGGGTGGCGCTGGATGACGACTGGTGCGCGTTCTTCAAGGAGCACGGCTTTCTCGTCGGCCTCTCGGTCGACGGCCCGCGGGACCTGCACGACACCTACCGCGTCACGCGCAATGGCAAGGGCACCTTCGACCTGGTCATGCAGGCCTGGCGCCGCCTACGTGCTCACGGCGTGGAGTGCAACGTCCTGTGCACCGTGAACGCCGCGAACCAAGACCACGGCCGCCGCGTCTACCAGTTCTTCCGCGACGAACTTGGCGCAGCTTGGATCCAGTTCATCCCGATCGTCGAGCGCGCCACCGCGGAGACGATCGACATAGCGAACCTCGGCTGGAGCGCCGGCCCGCGGGCCAAGCGGCTTCTCTACACGCAAACGGGCTCGCTCGTTACCAAGCGCTCCGTGGGCGGCGAGCAATACGGGCGCTTCCTCGTCGACGTGTTCGAGGAATGGGTGCGGCGCGACATCGGCCGCGTCTACGTGCAGATGTTCGACGTCACGCTCGAGGCCTACTTCGGACGCCACCTCTTGTGCATCCACGCGCCCACCTGCGGGTACGGCCCGGCCCTCGAGCACAACGGTGATCTGTACGCCTGCGATCACTTCGTCGAGCCTCGTTTCAAGCTCGGCAACATCCACGAGACGCACATGCTGGAAATGGTTGCGTCGCCCCGCCAGCGGGCGTTCGGCCAGAGCAAGCGCGACTCGCTGACGCGACAATGCCAGCAATGCGACGTGCGCCCGCTGTGCAACGGCGGCTGCCCGAAGGACCGGTTCGGTGCCTCGGACGACGGACAACCGGGGCATAACTACCTGTGTGCGGGGCTGCATCTCTTCTACACACACACCCGCCCGGCGATGCAGGCCATGGGACAGCTTCACCAGAGCGGACGCGCCCCCGCGGAAGCCATGCAGTGGATCGCTGCGCAGGACCGCCAGCGCGGCCCGCAGGCGCCGTGCAGTTGCGGCAGTGGCCGCGCACTCGGCGATTGCCATGGCAGCCGGCGAGCCGCATCGGCGGACGGACTGCCGCGCGCGACTGCCGGTACTGGCGCCTAGCGCTGCCGACCGGCGCCGTGCCTGCCCCAAAGGGCAGGGTGCGCTGCACCGGGTGACGATGTGTCGGCCGCTTGAATCCAGAAGGATGCAGCCTGTCCGTCGCGCCCTTTGCGGCGGAACACACATTCACGAGGGAACCGCATGAATTGGAACAGACACATCGCCCGACTCGGCGCACCGCTGCTTGCGGCGCTTGTCGCGGCGCCCGGATGGGCACAGCAGCCAGCGACGGCCGCACCCGCCCAGGCGGCGGTCAACCCGGTTGCGCCCGAAGCGATCCAGGCGCTGAAGACCATGGGGACATACCTGCAGACCCTGCAGCGCTTCTCCGTGACCACGCGGGTCACCGGTGAGCGCGTGCTGGCGGACGGCCAGAAGCTGCAGCACTCTGCCAAGGCCGCGATGGACGTGGCGCGGCCGAACCGCCTGCGCGCCCGCATCACCACGCCGCGCGGGGATCGCGAACTGATCTTCAACGGCAAGGTAGCGGCGCTGTACACGCCGGCGCAGAAGTACTACTCGAGCGCGGAGCTGGACGACACAGTGACCGGCCTGGTGCGACGCCTGCAACAGCGTTACGGCATCGAAGTGCCGCTTGCCGACCTCTTCCTGTGGGGCACCCCGGATGCGCCGCTGGATGGGTTCGAATCCGCTATGAACGCCGGCCAGGACTTCGTTGGGGACGACCTGTGCGACCACTATGCGTTCCGGCAGGGTTCGCTCGACTGGCAGGTGTGGATCAAGGCCGGCAGCCAACCGCTGCCGCGCCGATTGGTGATCACGAACCGCGCCGACGACGCGCGCCCGCAGTCGGTTTCGGTGATCGAATGGAACCTCAAACCGGCGTTCAAGGACGCGATCTTCACGTTCGTGCCGCCGCCCGGCGCGCAGCGCGTCGAACTGGTTCCGCTGAAGACTCGATAGAGGAGCACTCGAATGACGACCCTGATCCGACTGCTCGCGGTAGCGCTGACCGGCGCGCTCCTCGCGACCGTAGTGCAGCCCGCGGCTGAAGCGGCTGGCGACAAGCGTGGTGGTGGCGCCCGGGCCGGCGGCGGTGGCGGTGCCAAGGCCAAGCCGCAGGTCAACAACAACAACCGTGACGCACGCTCGAACAACGTCCGCAGTACCAGCGTGAGCAACGTGAACAACAACGTCAACGTCAACAGGAACGTCAACGTGAACGTCGACGCCGACCGGCGCGGCTGTTGCAACAACGGCTGGGACAACGACTATCACCCGGTCGCCACGGCAGCGGCGGTCACGGCGACCGTCGCGGTCACCTCGGCGGTGATCGGCTCGATCGTCAACGCGCCCCCGCCCGGCTGCGTGCCGGTCAGTTACGGCGGCATGGTCTACCAGCAGTGCGGGGGGACCTGGTACGCACCGCAGGGACCGCAGTACATCGTCGTCGCGCCGCCCTACTGATCGTCCCGCCGGCAGGCCGCCCGCGCGCGGCCGGCGGCCTGCCTTCGCATGAAGCTCCGTTCCCGCTGCCACCGGGCCAGGCCGGTCGCGCGCCGCGCGCCTCCGACCCGCTGCGCGGTGGCGATCGTGGCGTCGGCTGGAACTTCCGCCTGGCGGAAGAACCGCGGCGGCGGCCGATCTTCATCACGCGTACGCGGCTGATGCTTCGCTACCTGTCCTCGCCCTGCGCTCACGGCACGGCGGTCGGCCTCGCCGCCAGCCATTGAGGATCCGAGATGACGAATTCGCACGTGCCTGACTTCGACCTGACCCGTGGCGACGTCCTGTTCCGGCTGCAGCGCCGCCTCGGCCTCGTTCCGGCCAGCGGCTCCGGAGCGGTGCGCCGCGCGGTGTTCTGGACGCTGTTCGGCTGGCTGCCGATTGCCGCCTGGGCTTATGCCACCCATCGCGCGCTGCCCGGCGACGGTGCCGAGCCCCTGATGGCGCACTTCGGCGTGCACGCGCGGTTGCTGCTTGCCGTACCGCTCCTGATTCTGGCGGAGGCCCCGGCCAACGAGCTCACCGCGCGTCTTCTGCGGCAGTTCATCGTGGCCGGCGTTGTGACCGAGGCCGGGCGCAACTCGTACGTGGACGCGGTGCAGCGCGCCACGCGGTGGCGCGATGCTGCGTGGCCGTGGCTCGTGGCGCTCGCTATCGTCATCGCTCTAGGGACGTACTCGCTGAGCAGCGCGCGCAGTCATGAGCTCGAGTGGGCGGGCGCCGGGGTCGAGGGTCCGGGCTTCGGCGGGTATTGGTACGTTTATGTGGGACGCACGATCTTCCTGACGCTGGTGCTCAGCTGGATCTGGCGCATTTTCCTACTGACGGGTCTGTTCGCCCGCATCGCACGCCTTGACCTCGTCCTGGTGCCCAGCCACGCGGATCGCGCGGGCGGTCTCGCGTTCATGGAGCGGCTGCCGGCGGTATTCGCTCCTCTCGCGCTCGCCGTGTCGGTCGTGCTCGCGTCCCAATGGGCGCACGACGCCGTGTATCACGGTCTGACGCTGGCTTCGGTGAAGATCGAGATGATGGTCTTCATCGCGCTGTGCGTCGCTGTCTTCAGCGCTCCGCTACTGGTCTTCCGCGGCCCGCTGAAGCGGGCGCGCAGCCAGGCCTTGCTCGACTACGGCGCACTCGTCGGCCGCCAGGGCGCGCTGGTGCACACGCGCTGGATCGAACGCCGCCCGATTGATGACCAACCGCTGCTCGATTCGCCCGAGCTCGGACCCGTGGCCGACACGAACGCGCTGTATGACGCGGTCAAGGCCATGCGCACGATTCCGCTCGGAAAGGCCTCGGTGATGCCGGTCGTGATCGCGGCTGCGCTGCCGCTGCTCGCCGCGCTAGCCCTGCAGGTGCCCGTCGCCGACTTGCTCAAAGGGCTGCTGAACGCCGTCCTCTGACCATGTGACCCTGTTTACACGCGTCCGTTCTTACCGTTTCCCATTGGCGTCCTCCATGGTCGGAATGAGCGAATCACAAACAACGAAGGAGACTTCATGGCAGTGCAAGGAATTTCCTGGTCCGGCGTGTTCGTGAGGATTGCGCTCGCGATCGTCCTCGTGCTGGCAACCTACAACCCGAGTGGTCACTCGTTCTACCACTGGCTGACGGAGCCGCCGCTCGGCGTCACCGGCGTCAAGGCGCTGCTCGGAGTAATCCTGCTGATCGGCTGGGCAATCTGTCTGCGTACCGCAGCCGTCGCGCTGGGCTGGCTCGGCGTGGTTCTCGGGGCTGCCCTGCTCGCGGCGACCGCGTGGGTGTTCGTCGACATGAAGTGGATCGAACTCGCCAATCCGACGGCGGTCGCGTGGCTTGCGCTGCTCATCCTCGGAACGATCCTCGGCCTCGGTCTGTCCTGGTCTTTAGTGCGTGCGCGCCTGACCGGGCAGGTCGAAGTTCAGTAAAAGTTTGTGATCCGTTCGCGCTCCTGGCGCTTTGGCCGAAAGCACCTTCCCTTGCGGCCGCTTCGCGACCCGGAGCCGCCTCCCAGAATCTGCGAAAGCAGTCATCGGCGAGCGATTCCCGTCGCCCCGGAACGCGGACGGCAATCCTTCTCGTTCGAGCTTCGGCACTGGCTACGGAGTGAGCATTGACACGCACCGACGAGCGCTCCGTCTACCTGGATCGTTCGCGCCCAAGCCAGGAACAGCGAAACTCGAAGTGAACCGTTCGCTGGCCCAACAAAATTCGCTCACGAGTTCCACAAGTAGAAATCAAGGTGAGATCCATGAAAAAGACTGCATCTTTCTTCGCTTTCGGGTGTGCGCTCGCCATTTCGGCGGCTGCGCATGCGCAAGCTCAGACAACTTCCCCTGTGAATGTGACGCCGGAAACCTACATCCGTGCAGAGACCGATCGACAGTTCGCCGAGATCGTGAAGATGGCCGGGGGCGTCAATCGCTTCTATCACTTCCGCAGCCCCACGCCCCTCGACAAGCAAAACGTCGTGCGCATGAACAAGGACACGCTCTACTCCATGGGCGTTGTCGATACGTCCAAGGGCGCGACGATTACAGTCCCGAAACTGCCAAAAGGTCGCTACGCGTCGGTGTATCTGGTGGACAACGACCACTACACGCCCTTCGTAATCTACACGGCAGGCACGCACAACTTGCCGAAGGACACCAAATACCTGGCGCTGGGCATCCGCATCCAGGTGTTCAATCCGAAGGACCCGCAAGAAGTCGCCTTGGTGAACAAGCTGCAGGATAAGTTCATCATCAAGGCCAACAGCGCCGATCCATTGCCCGCGTTCAAGTGGGATCTTGCGTCGCTGAAGACCTTAACGGCGCAGTACGAAAAGGATTCAGCGCAATACAGCAGTTGGAAGGGGATGCAGGGGCCGCGCGGCAAGGTTGACGAAAAGACCCGTCACATCGCGGCAGCAGCGGCCTGGGGGCTCTTCCCCGAATGGGATGCCACCTACCTGAACTACAGCGGGGGCCATGATCCAAAGGTTTGCCACAAGGCCACCTACACGGTGCCGGAAAACAAGGCTTTCTGGTCCATCACCGTGTACGGCAACGACGGCTTCATGAAGGACGAGAACAACATTGTCAATTCCTCGAACGTGAAGCTGAATGCCGACGGTACGGCCACCGTGTATTTCGGATCGAAGGACTTATGTGGTGACGTTCCGAACCGGCTGGATGTGACCGAGGGCTGGAACTTCCTCATGCGAATCTATCGTCCTGGTGCGTCCGTTCGTGATGGTAGCTATACGCTGCCTAAGGCAGTGGCAGTCAAGTAATCGCAAGGTCGTGTGAGTGACGGGGCCAAGGGGCCGACTAATTCCAAGTTAGATTGCACGGTACCCCGCCGGTCACATGTGCGATTCGCTCTCTCACAAAGACGCGCAGTTTCGCGATTATGGCCGCAGTCTGGGTGTTATCTGTCCTCGCCTGCTCAGTCGTCTGCTGGGTGCTTTGGCATGCTCGCCTTTGCTTCGGCTCAACGGCACTCCCACGTTCCAACGTCGCCCGACGGCAGATCGGCTCGGCGGCCTGTTCAGGATGCCGGTTCACACGAGGCGATGTGCATGAGCACACTGACGGCCTGAACCGGTGGAGCGAGCGCTGGTTGGAGCCTCCTGCAGAACGTTGGCGACCCGGACTCCGACAGCGGGTATGGTGCGTCAGGTGTAAGCATCGGGTACGGCGTTAACCCGGGCGGCATCAGTTCGGTCTATTGGCTAATCAGCGGCTTCAGTTCGGGCTACGGCGGCGCGATGGACAACCTGGTTGACTACATCAAGCTGCTAGCTGTAGAGGCCCGAGACGCGGGGCAACGTGCGCCCGAGCCCGGCACGCTCACCCTTCTCGGCCTCGGTCTCGCCGGGCTGGCTGCCTCGCGCAGACGCAAGCAGTAATCGGCGATACCTGACCACGGCCCCGCTCAAGCAGCGGGGCTTTTTGTTTGTGCGAACGACCGCTCTTGAGCGAATTTTGTCAAGCTGGCGACCGGCCGCTGCTGCCCGCTGAGCGACCTTCCCTCAATTGGCGCATCGCGACCCGATGCGGACTTCAGCGGCTCCAGAAAGCGGCCGTCGACTTCATGCCGCAAGCGGACACTCTCGCGCCAAACTGCCCTTCGGAATGAGCGCCACTCTCAAGATTGGAAGACTTGTTCGACCTTGATGTTGCGGCCTCTCGGCGCTTCCTCACGGCCGAAGGATAAGACCCAGGTTTGGCCGCCGGGCCGGCCTAGCGTTTCCTGAGTGCACAGATCGGACCTCCTTAGCGGCTGATGCCGTGGCCAGGTTATGGGGCACCGACCCACCACCATCAAGTGGCCAGATGGCCAATTTATGGGGCAAAACGCACCAATTCCAAGCGCCTCAGAGCGCCGCAGGACCGTCACAGGTCACCCCCGAGGGCGTTCGAAATTACTATGCGCCATCACCATGCTCGCGCTGGTGGCGCTGGTGGATTTTCTGTCGCATATGGCGCGGCGGCAGCGCGCGCGCTGAAGTCCAACGAATCCGAAACACAACAATCGTCAGGAGGTTACGCGATGGAGTCCGGTGCGAAGTGGGCCTCGTTCATCATCGGCGTCGTGCTGCTGATGACCGCAGCCGTGGTGGGCGTCAAGGACTGGTGGGCTGGCGGACCGATCGGCTGGACGACGGTCATTACGCTGGCCGTGCTGGGCACGCTGGCCATTGCCGTCGGGCTGTCGCGTGCACCGATCGATCCGCGCGCCGCACGCGAGGCCCGCGCCCGCGCGCGCGCCTCGGCGGGCGACGATGCCGGGGTCGATTGATCCGCAGGTGACGGTAGCGCGTGGCACACTCGCCGACGCCCGGCCCAGATCCGGTCGCCGCAACCCACCCCTGAGGAGACATCGATGCTGACGACGGAGAAGTCGGCCGACTACGTGAAGCGTTGGGTCGCCGCGTTCGAGTCGAAGGACCTCGAGCACGTACTGGCCTTCTACAGCGACGACGTGATCTTCCATTCCCCGCTGATTGCGCGGCTGAGCCATGACCCCAGCGGCACCGTGCAGGGCAAGGCGGCGCTGCGTGCGTACGTGAAGAAAGGCTTCGAGGTGTTCGACCACATCAAGTTCACCGTGCTTGATGTGCTGCGCGGCGTCGACAGTATTGCGATCCACTACCAGGGCATCACGGACACCCATGTCATCGAGGTGCTGTTCTTCGACAAGGACGGCATGGTCCGCGAGTCGTACGTGCACTACGCGTCGGCCTGATTGGCAACAGAGTTCCAGCAGTCCATCCCGTAAGCTAGCCAGGTGCGACGCTGACAACCTCAAGACAGCCTTCGGCGGCACCTAAGCAAGTCAGCGGATAGATCACAGAAAGACGTCCGCTTCGAAGATGATCGGCTATCAGGCGGACGCGTCAGCTCATGGCCGGACAGCGACCTTTCGCTAATCGGCGCTTCGCGACCCAAAGGCGTCATTGCTCTGCATTGAGTCCAGGCGTGGATTCGACCCTCTCCTGACGCTCGATGCCTAGGGCGGGCTGCCTGGCTCAGCAGCAGCAGCAGAACACTCACGGTAAGGCGACTGCCGAACAACAGGGCGGTCAGGACCGGCTCACCGCGCAGGGGGATGCGGTCGGGCCGTCGGAGTCGCCATCAGGCTCCACAGCAGCCGGCCGGCCGGCGGGCGGAAGATGTCCGAATGGGAACCACCGTCCGTGCCGGGCGCGCGGAAACGGATCAGCCGGGTGGCATCGAGGTACAGCAGCGGCGCGGTCGGATCGTGATCGCCCTCGATCGTGCCTTCGTCGTCGACGGCCGCGCAGCTGACCTGCGCACCTGCGTACCGGCGGCAGAACGACCTGTAATAGCGATGATTGCCGGCGAAGTCCGCCCACACGATCGTCTTCGAGGCCTGGTCGTACCGCGATGCGGTCAGCACGATCGAACGCGCGCGGTCGCAGTCGTCCGGGAAGTGGACGTCCTCATACCCGTATCGCTGCTCCGGGTCGAACCGCTTCAGCGAGAAGGCGGCCTGGAACCCGATCACCCGTTCGATCGTGCCCGTTGGTCGTGTGTAGGGGCCGGCGTGCCTGCGGATCGCAGGTCCGATGCAGGTCGCCGTGGTAGCGGTGCGCGCGCCGAAACTGTGGGTGATCCAGGTAACGGGCACGCGTTCCGACAGCGGCAGCAGCACGTCGTCGGTCAGCACGCCAACCCAGGTCAGCCCCAGGATGTCGGCAAGATCGGCGATGTTGCCGTACGCAACGAGTTCGAGCAGCGGATCGAACCAGCGACCCGACCATGGGCCGGTCCAGGTGATGCCGACGAAGAGCGGCCGGAAGTCCGTCGGCGCAGCGAGCCTGATCGCGCGCATCAGCGAGTTGAAGTTGCGGACGGCTTCCTCCTGGGTCGTCCGCCAGCCCATCATCGCCACCACGATGTGCGTGGGTCGATCGGCGACGACATCCGCGTCCAGCGACCGCTTCAGGGCGTCGATCGCCGTCCAGCTGTCGGCGAAGGCGCCGCGATAGGCCGGCCAGTGCCCGATGTGCGGAAGCGGGCGGCCATCGCAGAAGGGGACCAGGGCCGGCCCGTCGCCCTGGTACGCGCTGAACAGCGCGCAGTTGTTATCGCCCTGCGGCCGACCGCGGTAGCGGATCACCTGCGACACGAACGGCACCCGATCGGTCTCGTGAAACGCCGTGCCGTTCGCTCGACCATCGCGCAACTGGTCGATCAGCCGCAGCATGGAATGGCCGGCCGGCTTCAAACGCTCGACGCGCAGGTCGCTGCCCCTCATCAGCGCACTGCGCTCACCCGTCTCGATGCCGACCACATAGCCCGGGCAGTCGAGCGCGATCTCGGAGGGGTAATAGACGGCGACGTGGCCCTGCGACGCAAAGAAGTCCCCGGTCGTGAGCGCGGCCTCGGCATCACCGTAGTAGCGCGGATGACTGCAGGCGCCAAGCGCGGCAACCAAGGCCAGACCGGCAAGGCCTGTCCTGCGTGCGCTGCAGACCCACATCGGAACTCCCGATGGTCGACTCGGGCGCGACAGCCCGCCGGCTGCACGGCCCGGGTGCGACAAAAACCAACTCACCCGTCTGCAGTGAAGTCCAGATTCGGCTGCTGCCCCTTGCGCCCGGTCAACGCCCGCCTTGTCGCGCGACCGGCGGAAGACCCACTCGACCACGCCAGCCCGGCCATCCGCAATGGTTGACGGTCCGCGACAGCGATCCGTTCCGAGTGCGCTGCCAGTTTTCGAAGCGTGCTTTCTCGCTCTTCAGATCTGGACGAAGACGGTGGCTGCATGCGGGCGAAGCGGCACGGGGAGCCGAAGTCCGCAGTCGGTCAAGGCGAGAGACGGCGCGCGGAACGACATCCAGCCTGGCACAACACCGGTCACTTCGAGTTTGTGCGATCTGATTCCTCGATTTCCAGAAACTCAAATGTACCGAGCCTATGCAAGGTGTCGGATGGCATGAGATCGAACAACTCGCCTCGTCGCTTGGCGATCATTGTGCAGTGCTTCTCTGTGAGTTCTTCGAGGATGAGCGTCTGTTCTGTATCGCCCCCAATGAGGCTGGAGCCTCGCCTTGGCTCTACCAGCTTTCGCCCAGGTAGTGACCCGTCTGCCACCAGCGCCTCGAAGGCAGAGAGCTTCTTATCCGTGTACCAGACAAACAAGATCGGCGCCGCGTCGAACGGCGAGAAGGAAATTGAGACTAGCGCCCACAGGTACGAACCAGCGAGAGCGGGGTCTTCCTCGCTGATGAAGAAGTAGTCGTTGGTGCTTCCATCGCACTCACGAACAAACAGCTTCCGAGCTTCCTTGGTCTTGCTTGTCGCGTTAAGCGAAAGGACTGCGTACATGCCCCGATCGGCATCAAGCGCAGTTACGGTCCAACAGTACGGCTTGACCGTAACTTCGTTGGTATTCCACTCGCTATTCAGTGCAGACAGCAGGGAGCTACACCAAATTCCATTTAGAGGAAGCGCAGATGCCTTGTCCCCTAGAGGTCGGTCGGAGTAAACGGGCCGGCATGAAGCACCGGCGAGAAGACCGCAAAGAAACAGAACGAGGAGCTGCCGCGCTCTCATCGCCTACTGGCACCAATTGCGAACGACCGGCAATCGTGAACGGCTAAAGGCGTACGCATGAGTCTCACACTACTCGTTCTCGCCAAATCGCTTTGACTGAGGTCACGGTACAGCTTCGGACCGTCCGCTCTCAGCGCGAGCGATGCCGGCTGTCATGAACACCCCCGCTAGTGCCCGTCCAAGCACAGAGCTGCCTTCAGGCAGATCACCAGCAACGGCAAGACGGCCGCCTCTGGCCGAGTAGCGACCTTCACTCGACGGTCGCTTCGCGACCCAGACCCGACCTTCGAGTTTCTCCAAAGCTGTCGGACGCTCAGCCCCGGCTTCTTCGTGTTTCGCATCCGCGAAGCAGCC
>Ga0209820_1000152_pt1 | contig 16006 bp, 32 predicted proteins | sample PPLLak21cMay2015_FD_187254 | JGI IMG/M metagenome (GOLD analysis project Ga0209820, IMG submission 187254) | Freshwater sediment microbial communities from Prairie Pothole Lake near Jamestown, North Dakota, USA - PPLs Lake P7 Core (1) Depth... | ecosystem: Environmental > Aquatic > Freshwater >...
AGAATCTATTTCCTTAGTAGTTATTTGAGGTCTCATAATATTTCTCCTTTTATTGGTTAATAACAATATAATCACTAAAACTACTTTGTCAAGACTTTAACAGAAAATAATTAAAAATTTCGGGCGGGCGGAAACAACCACGGTGTAGTGGTATAACGGTATTCTATACTAGTGTATTGGTATTCTCTGTTCCAGCATATCGATGGTAACACAAAAACATAAAGAAAAGAGAGAGAGGAGAGGATAGGGAGGGGAGGACAACGGGATACCATAACTGGTAGATGGGGATGCTAGTAGGATTGGATGCTGGTAGAGAGGGGTTACTGGAGGAGGGTATACTGGTAGGAGAACGGGATACTGGTATGATGGTTAGGTTATTATACTATATACCATTATACTATTATTACACTATGTTATACATAATGGTTGACTGCCTCAAAACCTCCCCATTTTGTGTGAGCAGGAGACCGAGGCTTCGATAGGGTGAGTAAACGCTTTACATTTTTTATACCCCCTACCCTGGTTCGACTTCTACTGTGTTACGAAGTGCTAAAAGAATTTCGTTCAACAGTTTAATGATACAATCAACAACCACACAATAACAAAGGAGGTCTTTATGAACAATTTATTACAAATTTTTGAGCAGGTTTTTGAGCAGGTGGCGTGCGTAGTATGTGGCAAACCATTCGACAACTCAGATTTAGAGAGGGAAGATGGAGACTTGTTAGATACACACTGCCATACGTGTGCTTTCTGGACACAACACATCGTGCTATTTTTGAGTGGTGACCCAGCCATAGTTATAGTGGATGGCGCTCATTATAGACTTGGCGATGATAGTAATCGCTTAAAAGGACATGGTGGAAGAAAGTTCATCATTCATTACAATGATGGTAGAACAATAACCACCAATAACTTATGGTATCAAGGAATTATCCCTGATAGATTTAGGAACACCTTAAAGGATAACGCAACATTCATACCATATAAGCTTTATGGATGGGTTCCTGATGAGCCTGATATGTGTGGTTGTGTTCACCACCAATAAATACAATAAATGTCCTAAGCATGACGTTAAACTGCTTGGCGTCGGGTGCTGTTACCGCATCCCTGATGAATAAGGCCTATGGAGGGCCGAAACGTCAGTAACAAAATAACCATTTAACAAAGGGAGATACCATAATGAACAACTACGCGTTTGTATGGCTATTCGCAAGACAGCACATCTGTGCATATAAACCACTCACATCTTCTACAGTGGGTAACAGTTCATTAGAATTACTTACTGTTCTTGAACATGAGCGGTTTCTTGCTAATCAGGTAAATGCGTCTGGTTTATATATTAAAGGACCAAACGGTCAATTTTGCTCGCCAAATCTTTTAATAAAATAAAGGAGGTTATCATGGAATATATAGGTTGGTTGTTTACTGTAGTTGCGGTAATAGGCACCTATGTTAATGCTAAAGGCAATCGTTTGTGTTTTTACCTTTGGGTGATATCTAATATAGGGTTCATTGTTATAAACATCGCAACAAAGGCGTATCCACAGGCAGCACTATTCACTTTTAACCTGTCTATGTGCTGGGTAGGCTTACGTAATTGGAAGGTGCAGAAAATACAATAACTAAACATACGGGGGCTGCGCATCCAATACGCAGGAAAGAGGTGTACAATGTATCTATCAACTAAGGAACTCATCGCACTTGCGATGGAACAGAACAACTTGGCAAAAGAGTATGTTATTGAAAAGCAGAGCAACAACAAGCTTATAATAGTAGTAGTTATTATTATGTTAATACTGTTATGGACATCGTTAACTGCTGCATCAGACAAACATACATCACTTTACATGGATGTTACGGTAAAGAGTGTCGTTAGCGTAGTAGATATAGACGGTGCTCCAGCAGGGTATATCTCTTATAACGTTGAGTTTGTAAATAATGTAGGCGATATCTTTAGATTTACTGATGTCACCAAACCATTCAAGTATGGGGAGAGAACCACCATTGAAGTTGTAGTTGACTTCAAAAGAGGTGTTGATGGTGTAGAACTATTCGAAGTAGTGGATATGTTCTATGTTGTTCAGAATACACGCTTCATATATCCTAGCAACAACCCAGAAGAATGGAAGATGTTTGTTGGGTTAGGTGTAATTATATTAGCAGTGCTATTCGGCGGCTTCCTGCTCGGCCGAATAAACAATAATAAGCCAAGACCAAACAGACGTATTACAACAATTTAACCAAAAACAAGTTTGGCAAGCCTATGGGTGAAAGCCCCAAAATATATCCATATACGCCGAGTAGCAAATTAGACCTCTGGGACTAGTAGGAGGCACAGGCTACCAAAAATGGTGAGAGGTCAGAGAAACCGCATTGCCCGTACCGTTACTCTCTCTGGACAATCCTCAAGTATGGACTTGCCAATAACAACAATCAAGAAAGGAGCAAACAAATGACTAGAGAAGATTTCGTAAAAGAGGGTATTGAGAAAGGGTTTGTCAACAATCAATTTAGTGGTCTTCCAAATGAAGGAAAGCTGATGGGGGAGATATTAATGGACCCATTAACAAAAGTAATAATAGTTGAACGTGAAGCTAATAGTAGCCTTCGTGCTACTGCTTACTGGAGAGACCCGGACGCCGTTGAAATAACAGACGGTAGGGTGTCTATTAGACGTTAGTTGTGTTTTTACCAGCCAGGAGGCTTCGACTTCCTGGCGTCCTCTGAGCCTATCAATACTGGTAGGCTGAGAGGATTTTAAACAACAACAATCAAATAGAAAGGAGTATTATCATGAAGAACAAACTCGTAGCTGGTATTTTTGCATTAATTTTGGGTGGAATAGGCGTTCATAAGTTTTATCTTGGCAGGTGTTTCCAGGGATTACTATATTTGGTATTCTGTTGGACGTTCATTCCTGGAATTATCGGATTACTGGAAGGCATACATTATCTGTGTATGTCTGACGCGTCATTCAATAGAACATACAACAGGTAGTATGTTGCCGTATGGGTCAGTCGCTTGACCCCAGATAAGCGACCCCATAACCATCACAAAGGAGGTGATATATGGGGATGTACGAAACAATCGGCGGTCAGGAGATCAAGTACTGCGGTCTCTTGGCCGAGGCGTGCCATGAGTGTGGTATTGAGGAAATAAACTCCTCGATAACCATATCCAGGCAACAGGCCGCTATGGTCCTTACATCGATGGCTCGTAGCATCGAAAAGGGTCGGAGGCTTGGGGATGGAGAGAACATCCAAGGACAGTCTATTTACAGACTGGCCAAAGATGCGTCTGTCTTGGCCCTCCTGTTCAATTGGGTGGCGTTTCCTATAGAAGGTGAAGAAGATCTCATCTTCAGTTAGGAACGTGATCTAATCGAGCCCGCTACCGCGTAAAGGCGCGGAGAAGCTTGGTCACTGTGCTTGGCAACAGAAACAGTGGCGTCTTCTAAGCCTATCAGTTATGGTAGGTTTAGAAGATTTTTTCAAATAACAACAATCAATGAAAGGAGGTAAATAGTAATGCCTAAAAGAAAATATTGTTCTGATTGTCCATTATTGGGAGGAGAGTTCTTCACTTGTTCATTGGGTTATACAATTGAAAAGTATAAGTATTCTGATGATTGTAAACTAATACGAATAGAGTGTGATGACCGTGTGATACTTCCAAACACAAAGGAGGTGGTATAGAATGGCACACAAAGATGCTAAAAACGTCATGTGTCCTGATTGTAAGAGCCGTGACCAGCTGGACACTAAGTTAGTAATTAAGTGGAGCCAAAAGAATTATTATTGGTGGGCTTGTCCACGATATCCTCTATGTCGTTATACAGAGCCTGTGACTGGTAGACAAATGATTTCAAATAGATTTGCTGGGCAAGAGGAAAAGGATAGGCAAATATTAGCAGGTACCTATCAAGGCTATATGGATATGGAGGATTTGTATTTTCAAAAAACTGGTGAAAAAGTATAAAAGGAGGTGGTATAAATGGAGTTCTATAACAAACCACCTATACCGACACTACCAGCACGCAGTAAGTTTGATGGTTCGTTTTATTGCGAGAAGCACGTCAGTTTGGTATATGGTGAATGTGATGAATGTTTAGCCGAGCCCGAAAAGGCTCATTGTGAGAAATGTGGTATTGTCTCATTCGAGAAGGATTTAGAGTGGGACAAAGAACACAAACGCAGACTATGTTATTACTGCCGTGTCAGCATAGGCTTTAGTGAGATGCTGAACCGGAAGAAGAAGGTGGACAACAACGTCAAGAAGTAATAGAGCGTGATTTTTTGGTATATTGGACCAACAAACATAAATTACAAAATTGGTAAAGGAGGTGATTATTATGTTAGTGCCTTGTGTAAAATTCTTGTTATTGACAACAGCTGTATTTGGCATACTGTTTGGTATGGGATTTCTGTTGATAAACTTTTGGTGGGTATTTCTCATCGTATTGGCTGTATATATAGCAAATTTATTCACGGCGGAGGATAAACCAAAAACAAACAATTGTAGTACCAACAACACTATGGGAGGTGGAATATAAATGCTACACATACTTTGGATTATATTTCTCGTATTCGTTGGATTGTGGCTTTTGGATTTAATAATTGGCGCATTGTTCTGGGTTATAGGAGTTGTAATACTCATATTCAGTCCATCCAAAAAACATCGATAAACCATAGCCAGGATATCTGCGTGTTAGGTATCCTGGCTAATCTCTTAAGCCTATGAGCCTGTGTTCTTGGGCTTAATAGTTTAAATATCATACACATAACTTAAAAACAATCAAATTACAGGAGGTGAACTATGTTTGCACACGAGCTTATTAACACAATAAAAAAATATTTTATGAACAACAACGAACCAATTAATCAGGAATATCGTGATATGTTAGTATATCGCATGTCGTTAGTGGAAAAGGCAGTTAAATACCACATGGGTGTATATACGAAAGATATAATGAAACATATGTTCTCTTTGATAGATGGTGTACTTAATAAATCAAACAAACACATACAGGCATTCATTACATTACAAAAGTATATTAGACTTCCCTATCCAACCATGTGGATTGATTTTTATACAGACGAAACAAGGTCGTTAAAGAAGGGTATATTATTAAACTTGAAGGATGGCGTATTAAGTATACATGGGGCACAATGCCCAAATACAGGATGGACATTCAATCCATATCACGGTACAGTTATTATGAATGATGAAATTGTTAAAGAAAGTTTGAACATAGATAAGAACAATTCTAACTATCCTTATGACGTTGATAACGTCCTGTTTGAACACGCTGTTAATTCAGTACATTCAGCATACTTAATATTACTTTATCTTAATTGTAAGAACATAACAACTATTGACAATCGCCCTTCTCATTTACTCACAAGAATTACTAATAAAAATAAACGTCCACCATTCACGTACAAAACACTGGTAATAACTAATGTAGTGAAAAAATACAAGAACAAAAAACTTAATAATAACGTAACTGAAACAACAAGGGCTTTTCATACTGTAGCTGGACATTTTAGATATTATACAGAAGAAAATCCTTTGTTTGGAATAAAAGGTAGACATGGTTTGTTTTTCATTCCTGATCATGAACGTGGTAATGTTGAAAATGGTGTTGTTGTAAAAGATTATTTGGTGGTTAATAATACAGAAAACAAAGGAGGTATATAAAACATGTACGAAGTAGTGAATACATTAACTGGTAATGTGTTTCTGTCAACTTCAGCCCCCGAAGTAGTACAGGCAACCATACTTAATCTTGATGACAAATACAAGGTTAAGATGCCTAATGGCAAGATGCTTTCTTTAGCATCAGCCTCATGGGAGCTGGAGAATACAGGTGTAAGTGTTCATTAATTACAATATAGCCACTATGTTGAGGACGTAGTGGCTAATCTATTAAGCCAGCGAGCGAAAGTTCGTAGGCTTAATAGGTTATGCTTCCTCAAAAAGCAGTTCTTTATTTACAGTTAGCTCCACAGGAAAGGAGGTTGTCTATGGTAGAAGCTATTGTGTTACCATGAGTTGGGCATGGCAGACAGTCTCGTATGAGCATTACATATTGCGACAAGATACACCAATTCGGAGAACATCCGTAAAGGCACAGGATTCATACTGGAAATTTTCGGTCCTTGAGGACTGCATTATATATAAATATTAAACCAAAAAACATAAGGAGGTAATTATGAACAAGGCTGTTAAAACAAAAAAGGTTCGTAAACTGCATATCACGCCGGAAGGATTATCCACAGAACACGGCGCAGCCATCTTTGTCGTTGACGATAAAAAAGGTGGTTTGTTGAAAACAAAAACGGGTACGTATGGATTGAAGAAACACCCGGTCCATAATTTCTACCTTGGGATAGCACGTGGTAGAAAAGTCCACGTATCTATCAAATCTCAGATACTTATTTTCTGGGATTAGTACACACAAGCCAGGAGGCTCGGCTTCCTGGCGTCTTCTGAACCTATCAGTCTAACTGATGGGTTGAGAAGATTTTAACAACAACAACCAAACAACAAAAGGAGGATTTACATGAATATCATCAACATTAAACACATGAACATTTCACAGATTGTTAAGAGTTGTTTTACACTACATCCAAAAACTTTGGATATGATATTTACAGAGGTAAAACAAATCATTCCCAACGTTAAGAAGAACACAGTTTCACAGATATGCTATCGGCTAGTGAGAAATGGTTACGCAGATATTAATGAATATAACTGTTTTGTTAGGGGCTGGAGGTTTAAAATTATTTACAACGATGATATAAAAGAAATAAGAGTTAAGAGAAGAAACGGTTTTCCAGAAAATCCGTTATATTTTCATGATGATTGTATTATGTGTTGCAATGCTACAATAGATACTCTAAATGCTATACTTTCTACCCTTAGTATAGTATTTGATTTGGATATTCATGATTTTGAAGAAAAAAGGTGTGATAATTTCAAAGGATTAATCTATTACATATAACCAGATTAGTCAAAGAAGAAACTACTGAGATAAGGAGAAACTACTAATGAAAAGAAGAAAACGAATTCCGGCAGAGGGCTTCGATGTTGATGCAGCAAAAATCGAAGGTAAAACATTCAAAATCGGCGATGAATTAGTTGTAATAGAAACCAATCGCTACGCTCAGGGAAACAGGCTTCAGATTGAACTTACGTGTGCTGAAGGTGAGGATGCCGGAATGCCCTATAGCGTTCTCACTGTTAACATTCCTGAAGCGTTCATACTTCCAAACGAAATCATCGTCAAAACCTGGGAGGAGAATGAGGAAAGTGCCGCAGCAGCTAAAGCATCAGGCTTATTTCGTGATACTGGCAAACGTGTACGAATTAATTATGTCACTGCTGAAATATGGGAAATTGTTTAGCGGAGCAGCAAACCAAACAGACACCCTCTCATTCTGCCCAATGATGGTGTCTTTTTACATTTATGAAAGGAGATGCCACTATGATGAATATGGATGAGCTTAGAGTGCTTAAAGAATTGGTGGAATTTGTTGAGAAAAATGATAAAGAAGAGCATTATATCTATAACGAACACGATGCTTATCACTGTCCTCTTTGTGCTGGACGTGAATTACTTATCAAATACAAAAACAAAGTTAAGCTATTTTACAGTGGGTTCTCAAGTGATGGAATGATTATGTTAACTATTGATGGTGTTGACTACTCCTACAGAGTGGACAGTGCAAGAATTCCAAAATGGATTGCAATCCTGCATGGTAAACGTCCATTTTCAGCTGTTAATGAAATTAAGAAAACTTGTCACTGGTTGCGTAACGATTTCACTGGTGAAGTAACAGTGAATACAGAAAGGAGGTGATTATCAATGTCGGATATTATAAGCTCATTCAAAAACTATTATTCATTTTTAAGCAACTTCTACACTCCAGCCCCAGTTGTATATGAAGGGTTGCTGTACCAGTGTTCAGAGGGTGCTTATCAAGCCGCCAAAAGCATGGACTTGAATGATAGACTAAAGTTCGTGGCATTGAACGGCCCACAATCAAAAAAGCTTGGCAAAACACTCAAGCTTCGGGAAGATTGGAACAGTGTAAGGATAAAAATAATGTGTGAGATTGTTCTTGATAAATTCGAAAGAAATACCGGTCTGCGTGAATTACTTATAAAGACAGGCGATGCTGTTCTGATTGAAGGTAATTACTGGAACGACAGGTTCTGGGGTGTCTGTAACGGCACCGGGGCAAATCATCTGGGAATTATTTTAATGGATGTCAGAGAATTATTAAAATAAGAAAGAAGGAGGAATTGTTATGGAAAAGAAACGTCTTACTGTTGGTTGTCGGGCTCGTATTCTTCCGCCCGCTCCAAAAAATAAGAAAGACAGGCGACACTTTGAGAGAAGCTGGCGTGAGAATTATCCTAATCGTGAGGTTCTCCTAATAGAGCGCAGTTCAGGAGGAGAATTTTCTGTACTGTTGCTGGTCTCTGGAGAGAACGTGCCCTTAACACAGGGTGGAAAGAATGTCGTAGACAACAAAGTTGCTTGGATATCAGAGGAGGATATGGAACTGGTTGATGCTAATTTCTCCGTTAATCTGGACTTCATAGACTGGTACGAAGAGCATGAAGAGTATTACTGCCCGGACTGTGGAGAGTGGACAGGTGGAGAGCTCAGTTGCCTTGATATTGACTTCGAATGCCAAAATAAGAAATGTCCAAGCAGATGTGTAAAAATGACATCATTGGAAAAATAACATTCACATGAAAGGAGGTGATTTATAATGCCTAATACAAGAAAATGTATGAACAAGGAAGAAATTAAACGTTTTATTTTTGCAGGTAAGGCATCAATAACCATGTTTTCTACTGAATATGATTTCAAAATGGTATATAGAGTAATAAGCTCATCAAAAAACAATAAAAAAATGTGGTTTGTAAGCATCAACGCCGAAGAACTTCCAAAAACTAGGTGGCTTTATGTAGGATATGTTCCTGACCACAACCATTTTGCATTAGTAACCACCAAAAACTCTAAGTTTGCTCAATTTGATAAAGAGTGGTTTGTGTTTGTTTGGTTACTTGGTGTGGCTCTTGGTATATATGAACATTTATCAATAGTCAGGGTTACACACAATGATTTCTGCGGACGTTGTGGACATCATTTGACTGATGACAAATCAGTAGAACGTGGGTTTGGTCCAGTATGTTGGAAACATGTTTAAACAATAAAACTAAAAAGGAGAAATTATTATGAGTAAAATTTTGTTAACTGGAAGCCGTGTTTATGGACCCATCACAGAAAACAGTGATATAGATATTGTGATGGAAAAAGAAGATGCTCTTAAATTATTGGAGCTCTTAGAAAAGAAAGATGTTGCTTTCACAAAAAATGATGATTATGGTGATACCTCAAACTTCAAGTTTTCTTTGGCTGAAGTACTACCCCCGTTAAATGTAATCGTTGCTGAAGACGATGGTATATGGTTTATGTGGCAGTATGCCACTGAAGAAATGAAAAGACTGGAACCTATAATAAACCGCGAACAGAGAATAGCTATGTTTCATCTGTTTCAACAAAGAGGACTTGACTTGTTTGTGCGTAAAGGGGCAGAAGAGTTCTTTAGACAGCGTAATGTCTTTGCACCTGTTGCTCCTGTAGCCAAATCTCCGGAACCTTATACTCCTGGTGTACTTAACGGTTTCGTTGATGATGATATTCCATTTTGAATTAAATTATTGATTTCATATGAAGGGAGGTGATTTAGTGAAAATCATAGTAGCTGGTGGAAGAGATTTTAGTAATTATCCTCTTATGAAAGAACGTCTTGATTATTTATTCCAGAATATTCCAAAGAATGAATTGGTAATTATTTCTGGTATGGCGCGCGGAGCTGACACATTAGCTCTGAGATACGCCAGTGAAATGGGTATTCCTGTTATCAAGATGCCAGCAGACTGGAACAAATATAAGAAAAGTGCTGGCTATATACGTAATGAGGATATGGCTAAAATCGCTGACGGCTTAGTTGCTTTCTGGGATGGTCAAAGTCGTGGTACAGCTAACATGATTGCCATCGCTAACAGTAAGAACCTGGTGGTACATGTCGTCAGATACTGATGTAATGACAAGAGACAGTTTAGCGGGGTGCAAAATGCAATGTCACAAAATCATATTTTACATTTACAGTGCTGGGGGCTACTACAATGCTTCCGATGCCACTTCGTGGATAACGCGACCCAGTGCGGCGGCGCTAGCGCGCCGCCTATCCATCAATCTTCGCTCATCAAACTGTTTCTTGTTCTAACAGGATGCCCCCGCCCGCTCCCAAACAACCGGGAGCAGGCGTGGGCGTCTTTAAGATTTTACAGCTCTTCGCGGTTTAAACAGCAAACCGCTCAGCCTGCTCTCGCCAACGACCTGAAGGTCGGGCTCGACCAACCTACAGCTTACCGAGAAGCAGATACCAGCAAACCGCTCTCTACACAGTCGCCGGTTCGCTTGGCGCCTCCGGCTTACTTCCGCAACTTCGTCGCTCCAGTAAGCCTCCGGCTTTTCGGACACCGTTCCTACCAGAGCCCCGTACAGCAGTTCCCACAGTCTACCGGGGTTCGCTTTTTCGTTTTACCGTTTTTTTGATGGTGGATGTACCACCATTTAGTAACTCTCGAAGAACTGGTTCTGGGTTCGTCTGGGGACTGGTTTTTTGAGAGTTTAATTGAAACAGACGCAATTACGCGTCGCTACTGGGGTATTTACCCCGAAAGGAGATTTATTATGATTTATAGTCTAACGAACAATGAAACCGCGGTTATCGGTGCCAGCTTAGTCGGTGGTACCAAAGCAATCAGAAACATGGACACCATTTTCCAGGAGATGGCCAGAAGAACGGAACGCTCCTGTCCGATAAAACTGGTGGTGTTCAGCCTCACAGCTCCGAAGGGTGAATTGGCGAACTGCGCCCCTGACAGCGGGGCTGTAGTCATCAATCTCATGCACACCTTCTGCAAGTCATATGACAAAATCATAGACGAAACAGAGATGCAGGGGATTTCTATCAACGCGCTCTTCTGGCATAATATGTACGTCTCAATCATTCATGAGGCGTTGCATCTTTATGACCCGGAACTGTCTGAAGAAGATGTTTCAGCTTCAGCAAAAGTGATGGCGTTCGAGATAGCGAGGGATTATGCCCTTGAACCCGGAAGTTGTGAATTCATCCGGGAGCAGATGAACGAGCTGGCTCAGGGTGCAAAAGAAGGAGACTTCTTTGACACTCAGAAGCGGATGTTCGATGAAGGTTTGTGGGTTTGGTATAAGCCCACGGAAAGTACACTCGAACTGAAGCTGAGTACATTCAGAGCGTACATGCACTTCGCTTCAGGGGCTGAAGACAACGACATCAGATGGACATCTTTACCAAAGATGGCCGTTGTCTCAATTGCTCCGTCTCTGACAGCTGAAGCTCCTCCTATCCAGGTACCGGTACAAACAGTCTCAGCACCGGTTCAAACAGCTGTCGCACCCGCCATGGCTTCGGCAACAACTTCTATGAATGCTCCTGTTCAGTTCGCAGATGATGGCTGGGACGACGGGTTCGACAACGAGCCTGGCATCTATGGTGAATTTGCCACCGCAACTGACGATGACTTCGATGAGAATTATGCTGGCTCTGGTGGTATGGTTGAATTCGCCAAAGCTACCATGGCACCTCCTCAACCGATAGCTGTCGCCACTCCTCAACCTGCACCCATACCCATGGCTCAGGCAACATTCTCAACCATGACGGCAGACCAGCATACTGGAGTAAAGGTAACTCTGCCAAAAACAGGGTTATCAGCACAACAGACCAGCGACATAGCAAGAGGCGTTTATACAAAATGCTTCCATGCTATCTTTGCCTGTGGGCAGTTAACCAATTCAGACAAGGCATTCTCAAATCCTGAACTGGTCGCGCAGAACACCATTGCGTTAACAGAGCAGGAGAAACAGGTCGTAGTTGCCATGAATTTCTTCCATAATGGCAGATGGGTTAAAGCACCCACTACGAACGGTCTGATAGGGTACATCGGGAAGTTCAAGGCACTGCCGACATATAAGCTGTTTATCAACAATGACGGCGTTGAGATGTGTCGACTGGTTCTGCCCCAAAATCCCGGCAAATTAGATGGCAACGGTCAGTATACCAAGACCGCCATCATGGCACGCGGTGGCGCCAAAATCGTCTACGTAATGGAAGGAGACGACAACGCCAAAGCCAACGGAGCAAAACAGTATATCTGTAAAGCTGTAGTAGCTCCAGGTTCTCAGTTAACACAATGGGAAGCGTGCTGACATGAAACCCATCCAAGGAATAACAACAAAACGGGTGGGTAGACAATTGACTATCAGAACAGAGGCTGGAGTTGAGTTAGTCGCAGAAAACGACGTACTTCCGCTTTATGTCTCTGTTCTGGTATATTATGATTATACCAGAGGTTGCATTAGGGATGTTGTAGAAAACAAAGTACATCCCGACACAGAAGACCTCGATAAACTCAGGGAAGTTGAGGAAGATGAAATCGAAACAGAAGACCATAATCCGGCAGACGGATTAAGTCTTTTAAACACCTTCTACAACGACCTTGATAATGATTGTTGTATCGTCGATGTTGACGAATAGTTCTGGTTCTTGGGTCGTCTGGGGACAGGTGTTCTGGAAGGTGCTGGAGATAGTTCTGGTATACTGGTTCTGGCTCTGGGGTCGTCTGGGGACAGGTGTTCTGGGGGATGTGGGTGGTCCATGTCTCCCAAAGTAAACTATGACAGCGTATAGTCGCTATTAGTCATAGTTAATAGTTATGGCGTCTGGTAATATATGCCCTATGATGGGTATATCACGACGTTTCATTATTTATTATTTTTGATGCCGAAAGGCGAAAGGAGTTGTACCATGGGTAGAAACGCAGGTATTTTTATGGGATTTGGGTCGAATTTCAGAGTAAGTGCACCGTTGAGCTATACGCCCGGCTACGTTCGGGCAGATGGTGTTCAGATTAACCAGAGGGTGAAAATCCCTTGCGCTATCAACGGATTGAAGAACCAGAAAACCGGCGTTGCCGGAACTGACTTCTTCCAGTTCGTAGCGTGGGGCAAATTGGCTGATTTCTGTGCCAAAACCCTCAACAAAGGAAGAGCGTTCGACGCAACAGTCGTACCGCACACCTTCCAGAGCAGATATTTCCAGAACAACGTTCCTCTTGTGGGTGCTAACGGTCAGCCCATCCTGATTGACAGGGTTGCGTTCACCATCACACAGTTCAGGATTGGCGAAGAGGCGCAGGAGCTCGTAGATGAAGAAATCAGAGCGGGCAGACGGCCTCAGTACTGGAATGTCAAAAATCATCCGGATAACAATATATGGGCGCAGATTATTGCAACGCGGAAGTCCGCAACATATATTCCCGGAAGTCAGAAATTCGGCTATGCGAACGTAGTACTGCCGAACGTACAAGCTGGGGTCGCAAACATCCCCGGTATGAACACTCTGCCGAATATGGCAAGTCTGCCAAATATGGTGCAACAGGCATTTACACCGCCACAGGCACCCATGGCACCAGCGCCGTTGAATATGGCAGGTGATATCTTCGGTAATGGCGGGTTTGTTCCGAAACAGCCCGTTGCAAACAATGCCGGAGTAAGCAACGTGCCGGTGTTCTAATCGGAGAACAATTGGCATAATAATCCTGTAATATCTCTCCTGTTGAGGGGTATTACAGGGTTTCTTTCATGTATATAACCGAATTTGTTTGCTGGAGATAGATATGGAATACAGAATTTGTTTGCTTGAATGTAGTGTTGTACTGAATTTGTTTGCCTTAATTAGATTAGTTCTGGGTAAAGTAGATGTTGTTTGTTGTGGACCGGGTTTGTTTGTTTTAAAACCGAATTTATTTTCATAGGAAGCTATTTCCTGGACGGGGGTGGTTTTTTGGTGTTCGGAACCGCATGTTAAAAATATCTAGTGAAATTTATGGAGCGAGAACGTAGCGTGGAAGCTACCGTTAAATGATGAGGGGTATAAACTTGTAGTTTGTATTCTGGCGCGGTGCCAAAAGGTTTCAACGTAGGGCTGTTATCATCATACTGAAGGCCCTTTGTAGGTTCAAATCCTATCTCGCTCCACACTCCAAAAATAATATTGTATAGTATAATAATTACAATTACATATACCAGTAAACCGATCTATTTTGAAAGGAGAAAACAATGAGCAGAAAACCAGTATACAGGTTTTTAGAATTACAAAGAGAATTATCAATAGAGGTGAGTGAAGCCTTTACCAAACATTGTGTGAAAAATAAAATAAAGAGGAGTCATATACATATAGAAGATATGTGTTTAACTCATTATGAAATGGTAAGAAATCCTACTTGCGTTTTCAAAGGAGCTGTTATTGTCCGCCCGGAAGAATTGAGAATTTTCACTCATAGTATAGATGATCTTGACCACAGAACACTTAAATTACAACCCCGTATTGTCAATGACAAACGTGTGTATGAAATAGAGACAACATATTGTTATGACTATGTTACCAAGAAGATTACATTTGCTCCTGCGTGGTAACGTTCTCTGACACCAGTGGAAAATCTGTCAACACTTCATATCCTTCTATACTATTATATAGATAATCAATAGCACAATTACATAAATATGCTTTTGATTTACCGCTTCTTTTTGCCAGGTCTTCCAACGCCATATCTTCCATAATTCCAATCCTCATAGGAACCGATCTGCTTCCGTTAAAGAATATCGTTTTCTTCCTTCCTTGTCCTGCCATACATCCTCCAAATTATTTCGGTATAATGTTCAAAGTTATTTCGGTATAACAATCATTATTTCGGTATAATGATTATTTCGGTATAATGTTCGTCATTATTTCGGTATAATGATTATTTCAGTATAATGATTATTTCAGTATAATGTTCATTATTATTTCGGTGTAATGATTATTATTTCGGTATAATGTTCATTATAGTTATTTCGGTATAATGTTAATATAAGCACGATTTCCTGGTTGTCAAGGGTATTTTAGTATAATAATGATATTATTTTATGGTATAATACCAGTAAACCGTCCACTAACTCACAGCAAACTGGTATGTTTGTGGGTATAGGGTGTGGTATACTGGTACAAAAATGTTAATATATACAATTACTTACTACTATTACTAACAAACCATCAACAAAAGAAAGGAGAAAAGTCATGCCAGAAACCGTCAAAAAACCCCTAGCAGGAGCACACCGTTGTTCTGCTATGGAAGGACAACTAATGGTAATGGAATATTTCAACGAATTAAGGGAGTTAGCCGGCAGAAAGAGACTTCAGGAGATGATAGATAAGATAGTGGATAAGAATACTCCAGGTTATCCCGAAGGAATTGAAATAGGCACGATTGATTTGAGAGACATCCTTAACAATAAATGATTTAACAGACCGAATTTATTTAATTTTCCCGCGGAGGAAACATGATAATAAAGAACTTCGAATATAACGGTATATCAGGTAGAGCACTACCAGGAAACGCTCCTTATACAGTGGAATTTGTCGAATGGACCGGTGATCCAGGTATATTTTTGGGTAAATGTTCTGATGGTAAGGACCGGCTCATCCCAGCATGGGCGGTGGTTCACGACGGTGAGTTCCCGCCAATGCCTGATTATACAGAGGTTAAAGAGTATCTAAAAGAAACAGGAGCCCTTATACATATGGGAACTCCTTCATCGTCGATTTAGCTATCGATAGATTTACAAATCGATACAAGAGGTTAGAACTGGTTGAGGACGGGGTACTGGATGATGGTTATACTACCATTATGCTATATATTTACCATCGCGGTCGATCGATTCCAAAATCGATGTCGAAATTACGATCGATCGACACCTGGTAGCTATGTTATACAATAATAGTATAATAATAGAAGATATACCAGTATCCCGTATTGTGTGTACCAGTAAACCACT
>Ga0209820_1000160_pt1 | contig 15713 bp, 37 predicted proteins | sample PPLLak21cMay2015_FD_187254 | JGI IMG/M metagenome (GOLD analysis project Ga0209820, IMG submission 187254) | Freshwater sediment microbial communities from Prairie Pothole Lake near Jamestown, North Dakota, USA - PPLs Lake P7 Core (1) Depth... | ecosystem: Environmental > Aquatic > Freshwater >...
AGCCCCGCCTCGCGCTCCTCCTCGCGCCACAGCTTGCGCCCGATCCGGTAATTGATTACCGCACCGGGGAGGATACCTATTACAGTTTCCACGTATCCGGCCCGGTGGATATGGTCGCGGCCCTTCAAGCCGAACTTGCGAAGGTCAAAGGGATCCGAACCGCCTAACATTCACCACCACCTAACAACGCACGAACATGAACACCATGCCCAACGAGTACACCGTCACCGCATACGCCCCCGACCGTGGCCGCATTGACGGCCTGATGATCGAACGCACCCGTTGCCACCATACCAACGCGGACAAAGTCGCGCAAGATGCCGCATACTACGACGCGCAGGGGCGCGGGCACTACGGAACCGCCGTTGCCGTAGTCCGTAACCACGTCGGCACGTTCGTTTCCGCATACATAGCCCAACAGCAAAGCGTAGGCGTTGCCCTGGAGCGTTGCGATACGCTGGAGCAATACGAAGAAACCGCCCGCCACTTTCTTGCCAATATCCCCGCCTAACACCCCATCCCCGCCCCGCCTATCCAGGGCGGCACCCCGATCGCGACGGGGGCGGGGATCCAACCCTTAACACTTCACAACGACATGAACGCCCGAACCGCCACAAGTAACGCCGCACAATTCCGCGCAATGTCTCAAAGCGGGGCAACGTGGTACGAACGCGGCACCCTTTCAACTGGACATGGACGCGCCAAAGTTCACCTGTATAACTACTATCGCTGCGACAAGTTGAGCGACGAACAACGCGAACGGATCCGGGCCATATTCCCCCTTGTGGAGTTCTTCGGAGCTTCCAAACAATACGCTCCCGAATTACGGTCGGTCATGGTAGCATTCCCCAAGGCCGCACGTATGCGCCAACTTGCCACCCCTCAACAGTAACCTGTTCATAAGTTCCAACGTTCAACAGTTCCAAGTAACATCAACCCGCCTATCTTTGGCACCAACAACACCTCAACCTCATGAAAATCCAAGCACACAACGCCCGCGCCTATGTAGCACACCTCGAAGCCCTCGAAGCCATGCGGGGCGGACAGGCCGTAACATTTGGCAGCACCGAATATCGCGAACTGCAACGCATCGAAGCCAAGGCGCACAAGTTCGCGGAAAAATGCTGCAACGAGGACATCCCCGAAGAGCAGCAGGACAAGTTCGCCGATCGTATCCGAAAGGATGTTTCCGCCCTGTTCGGTGGCAAATTGCCCGAAGGATTCAAAATGAACTGGGATCCAAGAGGCTACGCCCTAAAGATCGACAACCCGCCCGCAGGCTTTTACCGCGACTGGGGCGGATACGGGATATTGGCCCCGGAATTTTGACCACCACCCCGCCCGCCCCTTCGCCCCGCCCCAACAAGGCGGGGTTAAAGGGTGCCAAGATGAACTAAACACCCCCGAACACATGACCGCCTCAGAACTGAAAGCCAAAGTGCAAGCAACCGGATCCCACTTTTTCGAGCGTAGTTCTATGCGCTTCTTTGGGGATACCATGGCGAACTATTACGTGAGCAGCAAGCCCGTGACCGTGGAGACATCCTCCGGTAGCCGGGTACAATGCTGGGAGCTTACCCGCCGCCGCCCCGTAAAAAACAGGATGCAAGCCCCGGCCTATTTCGCCTGCAATGACTTTCGCCGGGTATTACCCCGCATCGAGCCGAACTACTAAGACCCCTCAAACACACAACCCACCATGAACACGCAAGCAAACACCCCGCGACCCACTTTCCCGGCCCTCACAGCCACGAACGGTCGTTTGACCGTATCCGAGGCCATCGCAGACGCGATAGCGTCTCTCCGGCGATCTGGCGGGGCAGACTGCCCCGAATGCGAGAAAGTAGCCATTGACACCCTCGCCTACCTGTTCCGCCTTACCGAGCGCCAGGCTTGGTCGGTATGGCTGAAACATGCCGCCACCGTTACCCCGGCCTGAAATTCCCAACGATCCGGGCAAATGGCAGGGCCGCACCTTGTGGCCGCGAACAACGAAGTTCGCCCCGGACCTAACCCCGCCCCGTAAGGGGGCAACAACACCCCCAACCCAATGAACGCCACCACCTACGCCACCCGCACCAAGCCCCACCAGGGAACCGTTGCCCTGCAAATGATACAGGACTGGATCCGCACCGGACAACCTATCCGACCCTGCCGCCTGACCGGGCGGGGCAAGCGCACCGCCAACGACGATCACAGCGCCCGCGTCCGCTCGATCTTGGATGCCTTGCGGGTGAAGTACACAACGGGCAACGATGCGCCCCGTGGTGGCCTGACGGGGCAGTGGATCGCCCCCGAACGTGCATCCTGGCGCAAGCTGCAACCCGTACGGGAGGCATGGGTGAACGAGGCGATGGAAATGATCGCCCGCGAAGATGCCAAGGACCGCGAAAGGGCACAGCGCCTTTCCGCCCTCTATGCCGCCAAGTTGGAACCTTGGTCCTACGTCCTGTTGACGTGGTGGAGAGAGCGGCAGTACCACCCCGCCCCGGAACCCGTGCTGAAAGCCAAACAGGAGAGCGGCCTTTCGTGGTCGCAGGTACGGACGTGGTGCAGGGCTAACGCCTAACCGTTCGTCACAAAGTAGTTGGAACTTTGGAAAATTGCATTACCTTTGCAGCCACACACAACACGCACCCCATGAAAGACCAGCTCATTCCCCGCATCATCCGCACCAAGCAGGGCAAGTACCTTGGGCAGTGGGTCACCACCGTTCACGGTAAACCAACCCCGGACAACATCGAAGCATGGAGGCAGAAGTTCAACGCTTCCTTGCTACCTGGACAAGCGAACGCCCACCTTGGAACCGCCCATTGGCTGCTTTGCTCCATCGAAGTGTTCGACCAGCGCAAGAAGCAAGTCCTCGCAACAGGCACAGCGCCTATGTTCGAGGCTATCCCCTGACCCCAACAACACACAGAGACATGGACACGAGGAAACTGATACTAACTACTGACTGGAATGCTGAAGGGCAACCCTGTACATCCCTTCGACTATCTACGGAAGCCGAGGTAGCGCACAGCACAGGAGCCGAGGTGGCTGAGGTCTTGGATGAACATGCCGCCGCCGAATTGGTACGCAGGTACAACGCCTTCCCTGAACTGGTGAACACCCTGAATGGGCTGCTGAAGGCCACCCGCAGGGCGAAGGAATGGGCCGAAGTACAGCCGCAGTACGCAGACGATGACGGTCATTTTGTGGGCGAATGGATGGATGAAGCCCACGCCCTGCTCGCAACCCTCAACCCGTAGGGAACGCAAACGCCTTTCTTTCTTTTTTCACCCCTTGACCGCGATTTCAGGGCTGCCGCCCTTCGCCGAAACAACAACCGATGCCAGCACTTGTTGACAACATCACCGTGGGCAGCCCGTTCCTTGACCGGCGCGTGAAGTTGCTGCCATGCCAGCGGGAGCGCATCTATCAAATGCACCACGCCGAAGGCTTCGGTATCCGAGAGCTTGCCCGCATCTTCAAGGTTGACAAGAGACGCATACAGTTCATCGCATACCCGGAGCGCCACCTAAAAAACCTTGAAGATCGAAGGGCTCGCGGCGGGTCGGTCAGGTACTATGCGACCTCAAAGAACACCGAAGCCATGGCAAAGCACCGCGCACACAAGAAGGACATCCTTTCCAAAAGGTCTAAGTAACCCCTCCCCGGCCCCGCCTTGAGCGTTAGCGCGAGTGGCACCGCGCCGGGGAGCCAACAACAACCCCTGAACCCTTGAAACCATGAGAATTTCCGACGCCCGCATCAGGTTTGCCGCCGTGGTGGACATGCCGCAAGCCGCATACGACTACGCATCCGGCAAAGAGCCGTCCTACACCTACTTGGACGGGGCTGCATTTGAATACAACCTGTTCGACCCTGATGGACTGCTTGAAGAATGCAACGAGGAAATCGAGCAGCAAGTGCGGAGCGGCATGGATGAAGAGCGGCTTGCTGAACTGCGGAAAGCAGCCCAAGGGCTTTCTGAACTTGTGGGCCTGTGCGCCAAGGAAGGAGTTTCATACGTAAGCCTGTAACCCCACCACCCCATGACCCCCGGAACCATCGTAAAGTGCGGCCCCAAGTCCAAGCACCCTGGAAGGTGGGCCAAGGTGATCTACATGCACCCGTGCGGCACCAAGGTCCGCCTACATGTATACCCCGAAGGACACCCCAAACCTGAAACTCAGAAGCCATGAAGACCACGACACTGAAGCTGACCATCACGGTCGAATACACTCTCAACGGGGCAAGTATCGACGAACTGAAGGAGAACCTTGCCGCCGGAGCCGAATACTTGGCCGGGATAGGCAAGTTCACTCAGGATACTGAGGCAGAAGTTGAAACATGGGAGGAAAGCGTTGAAAAAGTAGACCTCGATACCCCGCCCAAGATGGAACAGGCGCTCCTTGACATCCACGCCTACGCCACAAGCCGGGACGGGCAACCGTATACGGATGAGTACGCGCTCCAAAGCATCGCCGAAATTGCCAACGAAGCCCTCAAAGCCTGAACAGCCATGACCCTCTACATTGTGATTTCCACCACTGACGGCATCGAAGCCGTCCCCTACCCAACCCTCAAAGAAGCCGTTGCCGCATGGCTTGAGAACCTTAACCCCTGCGATGCACAGCGTGACCTTCAGCGAGCATTTGACGAAGACGGGCCGGAAGCCGTCCTCGAAATGATCCGAGAGATGGACTACGAGCAAACCGAGTACCTCTGGAATGACGGGGAGGAGCGGGTCGAAGTAGTGGACATCGAATGGGCAGTGGACCGCAGTTTCCACGACCGTATCACCGGAACCCTTGAAGCCAATTTGCAGGACGCCGTGGAGGATGCCGCCACCAAGCAGGAACGCGACCTGCTGGACAGCATCGAAAGCGGGTACGAAGGCCACACCAACCACTACATCGACTGCCTACGCCCGGCCCTTGCGTATGCCTCGGAACACTACGGGTACAGCAGCCCCGAATACAAGACCATCGACAACATCATCAACTACATCATTAACAGAGAATGACCCTCTCCGAACATTTCCACACCGCCTCCCCACAAGACAGCGAGGAAACCATCGTGATCTTCCGGGTGCTCAACGAGGACGAAAGCGTGATCGCCCTCTTCCCTGAGCAATACCAGCCCGGTGGAATGGTGGGTAGCTACCAAAAAATCGGCCAGCACGGGGCAGCGGACTACCAATGGGTAGTTGCAACGTCCCGCCCCGCCCTCGATTACGAATACGAAGACCTCGCCGCCGAACTGGAGGAGGTCGGGTATCGGCTCCGCATCCTCAAGAAGAAACCCATACGCCTATGACCTACGAACTCAACCGCCGCCCCTCAGCCATCCGCCCTCCCTGCTTCCAGCCGCAGAGGCGACCCATCAAGGTGACAACCGCCTACCCCGACATCGCACTTTCCCCCGCCGAGTGGATTACCCACCACGTACTCGTCAACGGAAAGAAGATGCAGTATGCGGAAAGGGAAAAGTGGAAAGGTTGAACATTTTGTACGTACATTTGCAAACACACACACACACACACCATGAAGAAGTCACTGACCCTCTTTGCCCTCCTTGTTTCCGCCCACAGCTACGGGCAATGTGTCTACTCCAAGAACGAGGTCGATCCCTTCACCGGGAGCAAGATCGTTGCCACCAAACTCACCAAGACCACATCCAAACCCAACATCGAGGGCAGCGTATACGTGTCGGCGGGAAGTGTCTCCGATAAGGAAGGCACCATTCGCACCCTCTCTATTGCCATCATCCCATCGGACAGGCTGGGGTGCGTGTCCTCCACCAGCAAAGCCATTTTCCTTTGGGGCGATGGAGCTACCGAAGAGTACACCCACATCGGGGAAATTAAATGCTCAAACCCATCCCATTTCCTGATGATTGAGGATGGGAGCCGCCTGCTCACCGAAGCCCCATCCAAAGTCCGCCTTTACTTCAGCAAGGGCTACGTGGATGTGGACCTGATGGACACCGCCATCTACGATCACCTGAACTGCGTAATCTCTGCACAATGAGGCTACGCGCACAGGGGAAGATCATGTCCCCGCAAGTGAAGGAACTCTCCCCAGGAAGGCCGGTGATGCGCTTTGCCCTCGTGGAGATGGACCGGGAAGGGAAGCAGACGTGGCATAGCTGCGCTGCGTGGGGAGGGATGGCCGCCAAGATGAGCCGCCTCTGTGAAGGGGACATGGTGGAGGTGGTGGCAAGGAGCGCCACCAAGTCGTTCACCGGAGTAACCGGGACGAGGAGGACCGTGACTGAATACATCGTTGAAACGTACGTGAAACTCAAGAGCAAGCATGAAGAAGCAAGAAGTTGACCTCTCCAAGATGCGCCCATACACCCGTTACGACTGGACGGACTTGGAGGTAGGGCAGGGGTACCCCACCCCACAAGGAGGGACGTACTCCCGCATCGCAAGGGAGTACTGCCTACGGCGTGGGCATGACCGCACGTTCCGCACTGTCACCAAGGATGGAGAACAACTTACCGTACGCAAATCCTGAACACCCCAAACCATGAGCGCACAGAGACAACTGATCGAGGCGGAGTTCGACCTGGACTACGCCCTCCAATGGCATGACCTTGTGGGCATCGCCAAGGCAACCCAGCGTATCAAGGAACTACAAGCAGAGGTGCGCAGGGAAAGGCAGCAGTGGGTGAAGGATCAACTACGGGGGCTGTTCGCCTCCTTCAAACCTTAAGTGAACAATGAGCAGAAGCAGTGACCTCCACCTCCTGATGTCCGACTACGAGCGTAGCTACGGAGAGATGGAAGAGCAGCAAAGGAGGGAGTTCGCCCTTGCCTATTCCAAGGGCCGTCTACCTCATCAAGTCAGGGAGAGGTTCCCGTGTGATGATGAGCAGGTTGTTGGGCGAATGCCCCGCGCTAAGGCGCGTGTCACCGCGCTTCTACGGGGTACGCTTCGCTCTAGTGCTACGCACCGGCTACTGCGTAGCCGCTCTTCGGATCGCTTTCGCAAACCCCTACAACCAACCACATGACCACAATACGACCACGGCCCAAAGAAGAAGACGCCTACCAAGAGGTAGCCGAATCGCTCGCCAAGGAACTCATGCGCTATGCCAATAATGAGCTTGGGGACGACCCCGAAGAGGTGATTGCTGACCTCAAGAAAGCACTTGACCGATCGTGGCGCAAGGATGGGTATAACCTCGCCAAGACTCTTGAGGATGATTGTTATTGGGACCCCAATGCCGACATGGTATCAACCCTCGACAGCGCAGAGCACGATATTCGAGCGGTTCTGTCCCGCATGACCGAGGAGTGGATCAAAGAGACGGGTAGCAAGCCGCCCGCCAAAGAGGGCGATAGGGTTTCAGCCCGATGGGGTGGCAACACTATCGAGGGTATCGTGAATCGCGTCTACATGAACGGCACGATGAATATACGGGTGGAAGGAAGGAATGGCTTCCCTGTTGTTGAGTGGGACACCGTGAAGGTCATTGAAGAAGCTCCCGCCCCCATGAAGACCGCCAAGCAACTTCTCTCCGAACTCCCCGATGGCTATCGGGAGCGAGCCATTGCCAACGCCCAAGTCGAGGGGTATGACCCGGACTACACGAGCAGGTACGCGGAAACTACCTCCCATGCCCTTGCTGCGTCCTTTGTGTGGACCCTGACCCCCGAGGGTCATGCCTTCTGGGATGCGGTGGATGCACACCTGCGGGACAGGTCCAAGCCCTTACCTCCCCTCCCATGAAAGGACCACGCAAAAGGGGTAAGCAGCCCTATCCCACCCACCGATATGCTGAAGGAATGTTCGACCCTCACTCCTCTCCCTGCTGGCTTGTAGGAAACCAAGATGAAGAGAAGAAGGAGGGCGACCGTCCCGGAACTACGTTCCGGTCCACCGCGCTTTCCGCTGTATCTCTCACCTCGCTGCGCGAGTTGTGAGGATGCCGCTGCAATCGCTGTCGCAAACACCGCACAATCACAATCCCATGATAGTTCACCTGTCAGGATACAACTTCATGTCCACCGGGCATAAGAAGTTCGGGGCGCCAGTTTACGATGAAACTTGCGGTGATATTCCAGATGGGTCGCTTCCTTGTGCGAAGAAACCAGCTTGGCCTCTGATGTCCGCAAGGGACTACGATGGATGCTTTAGCATTGACAGCATTACACTAAGGATCAATGGCCTTGATATGAAGCTGTGGTCGTGTGCATCAACCCTCAACCAAGCATTCATGTACGCACAGACTCATCATGAAATCTACATCATGGCTGGGAACACCATGGCGAAGGCGCTCGGAGAGAAATGTGATCTTGACCTTCATGAAAAGGGGCGGTCAATATCCCTGTTCAAGGAGCGGGTGATTTCATACGGGTACAACAACACCATAGTCAACGCCATGCCGGCACACCGTTTCATAGAACTCCTTTGCGATGGAAGGTTTAGTAACGAAGGGCAGTACAAGGAGTATTGCGGCGTGCTGTTGGTCAGCATAGGAAGAGCACCTACTGATAACCCCGTCTCAAGGGCAAGAGAAGTTTTCAAGACAACAGAAGCCATGACTGAACTGCTGCGGGTTTTGGCTTTTGACAAACAACGAACGTGGCGACAACAAGAAGAACAGTACATACAATGGAACCGACAAACCAAAAGCACCTTTACCACCTGCTGATGCAGAGCATGGAGAAACTCGCTGCTGGAGAGATGAAAGTGGCCGAGGCAAGAGAGATGTCTAATCTGGGCGCAAGGATGAACACAGCCGCAAAGCTGGAGCATGACCGCGTTCGGGTTCTGATCGAGGCAGAGACGCACAAGCAGGCCAACCCATCCACCAAGGCCATACTCCGAAACATCGAAGGCAAGAACTTCGACTGAAGAAAAAAGTTGCCCCATGACTTGCACGTATGAAATCCCTGTGCTTACCTTTGGGGCCGCTGCTTTCGGGTGGTCGCTACTGTCGGGTAGCGTAACGAAGAAGAGTACACGCCCCCCAAGTCAAAAAGTTGTGCCGACACACAACCGAGTAGACGAAGGGGGCTTTCTCTTTCTTTGGAGCGTACTTCACATATCAAACGCAAGCGCATCACCGATACCCCGGTGCTTGTTTCCGAACAAGCCATCGAGAAGTACGGTGCCAAGGTCATTGCGCTCTACGCCTATGTTGGTATCCGCTGCATCAACGGAGCGGTGTATCCATGGGAAGAGTGCAATGTCCGCGAACGCTTCGGCTGGGGTAGGTCCAAGTTCTTCAAGGCCATGAACACCTTGGTGAAGAACGGGCTGGCCGTGAAGCAGGAGTGTGGGAATTGGAGGCTCGCTGACAGAGAGCAGGTGTCCGGTGTCAGGCACCGCGCTCACCTGCTCATCACAAGGAAGAACACAGAGCGCGAGGTGATTGATATGGCCTTGCTGAAACTGGTGGAGATGGGGCATCGGCAGGTGGCCGGGGCTATCCTCCCCAAAGAACGCAAGGGGCGCATCAGGGCCAATCGCATCAAGCTGTTGGAAGAAAAGGAGAAGGCTTACTACGACCCGACGATGATTTCAGCAACCCCACTCCTCGGAGAGGAGAGGGGACGAACCGTGAAAAGGGTGCAGGACGGCTACGCTCCAATGAACACCGAGAAACTGATGAGACACACCGGACTTGGAAGGGTCGCCCTCTTTGCGTGGAAGAAGCGCGTGAAGCAAAAAGGGTGGATCGACCAAGAGGACCGAAGGTGGAAAGTGCCAGCCAAGGTGTCAACTGGTCTTCCTGAGCACATGGAGGCCCTTGAGATGGAGTGTCGCGGAAGGTTCTCATCCGGCAGTAATGGATACTACTTCAACCAAGCCTCGTGCTACAAACTACTCCTTCCGTATGGCAAGTAAACACAGTCCACGAAAGCGTACTTCTATTTCAGCCCGCGTGGCGCGACCGTATGCTCCTCCTGCTCCTCACGGTGGTCTGGGCATTTCCATGTTCGGTATGTGTGGGGATGAGACGACTCCACAACGACACCCGACTTACCCCTCCTTTGGCTTGGTAAGTGATGCGAGTTGTCGGGGCGATTCTAAGTCGAAGCAGCGTGATGGGTATTTCCACGGCAAGGTCGAGTGGCAGGTGCGCAACCTTGCGACAGGTGAGTTTGTTCGTAGCAGCCATGTCCAAGAACAATCCACCGGCCCCATCGGTGAAACACTTGGGGTTATCGCAGCCCTGCGGTATCTTCATGAGAATGGCGACAGCACCACTCCTGTTTACTGCGACAACACAACCGCTATTGAGTGGGTTCAAGCGCGGGTATGCCGCAGCAAGCTACCCCTGAACTTCAAGACCGCCCCCACCATCACGGACCTCAACAGGGCATTCGACTGGTTGAACGAAAAGAAGCCACGAAACCCCGTTCGTAAGTGGCAGACGAAAATTTGGGGCGAGAACCCCGCCGACTTCAATCGCAAGTAACCACCTGCCCCCACCACCGAGTGTCGCTACCCTCGGTGCCTGTGCAGTAACCACCCCTGACCCATGAAGAAGACCACGGAAGAACGCCTCGCCATCCTCGAACGACAGGTAAACACCCTGCGGGAGTGGCACCTTGAGCACGAGAGCAACAAGCACCTCGGAGCAATGGCCCAACGCATCGCTAACCGCCTCTTTGAGTTGGGGCCTGAGAAGGTTGACCTGCGCCTCATTGCCAAGCTGAACGTGGCGCTGGGGTGTGATGTGATGCCGATGTCCAAGAATGCCCCCAAGAAGGCGCGGAAGTATGCCACCAAGGGGATCAAACCCAAAAAGCCATGAGCAAGCCCACCCCACGACAGAAGCAGGTGATCGAGTTGGTCAAGAAGCAGTGCGACTACTGGCTTTCCACCAATGACATCCACTCCCCATCCCACAATACCGACATCGACGAAGAGATTAGCCTCCTCACCATCGACGACATCATTACCACCGAGCAAGGGGAGCGCGTTGCTGATGCCCTTGGGGAGTTGTGGGCCAACATCGCAACCATTGACGAACGCAAACCATCCTCCAAGTGAACACCTCCTGCCTACACCACATCTACGGCTACGTTGAGGAGCGCATCCTCTTCGGCCTGAACGAGAGCAAGGAACTCACCCCCTGCGTGATCTTCGGGGTCACATCGGTACCATCCAGGTGCTTGCACTTCTCCATCCTCACCGAAGCAGGGGCGCAGTGGGCGCGTATCCCCATCCACATGCTCCGCCACACCAAGCCCACCCGTGACCCACACCCACTCTCCACCCTTCAGGCGTGGGACTGCATGGGGTGGGACTTCCACGCGGTGAAGTACGAATACCTTCGGGAGATGGGGTGCGAGATCATCGTGGGGAAGGACCGCATCCCCGCCTCCTACTGGTTCACGGTGGACCACACCGACAATGGGTTCTCCCTCGACCCCCAGCAAAACAAATGCTTCCACCTTCTTCTTCTTCAGGATGGGAGTGGGCAGATCGCCGCCATGCCCAACAACCGCATCTTGTGGAAGGACCACAGCTTCGTGAAGGAGGGGGAAGTACCCAAGTACAAGACCATGGCTCCCGTTACGTGGCACGCCGAGGAGGGGAAGTCACAGCAGGGAGAGGCGATGACCAAGGACTAACCCCCGCCTGTTAAAAACTATTCCACGTACAATTTGGAACTTACTAAGTAAGTAACCTACTTTTGTGACATGGTAACATTCCCACTCAACTTCAGCGACAAGGAGCACGCCGCCATCAAGAGGCGGGCGAAGGAGGCTGGCCTCCCGCTCTACAAGTACATCCACGGGGTGCTGTTCCCCCAAGAACCCAAACCCAAGAAGCGATGAGCACCCCCAAGACATCCAAGATCACCTCCGCCTCCCTCATCAAGGAGTACAGCAACGACAAGGCCAAGTACTACGACCTTGCCTTCGAGAACGGGGACAAGGGCATCCTGTCCATTCCAGCCACCACCCTTCCTCCCATCGCGGGGGAGACCATCGCCTACATGCTCAGTGATGTGACCCGCAAGGACGGCAGCAAGGTGAGCAAGGTGGAGTACCCCCTACCTCCCTCCATGCGCCCACCCGCAGAGGTGGTGGCTCCGGTGAGCAACCCCGTGGTGGAGAGCAAGACCGAGCCAGTGGAAGTGAAGGCTCCGGAGAAGGCGTACAAGGCACCGGATAGGGATCGCTTCATCGTCCGTCAGTCCTGCATCGCATCTGCTGCTAACCTCGTGGCTCACATGACCATGGATGTCCGTAACGTGGACACCGTGATTGAGGTGGCCCGCAGGCTGGAGGAGGAAGTGTATCGCTCAATAGAACAGTAACCAAAACAACAGCAACAACATGGGATTAGGAGGATTTACATCAGGAGGGAACGCAACGTTCCTGACCATTGGGATGGGCGCGGATGAGAAGGGTCGCCCACGCGCAGTCATCGGTCGCCGCGCCAAGCAAGGTGACTTAGGGGCGGTGCAGGTGTTCAAGAAGGAGAACGACCCTGCCCTCGACAAGGACGGAAACCCTGTATACCGAACCGAATACCTGTTCATCGAAGGGACGGTGACGAAGATCGAGCGCAAGCCCGGTTTCGATGAGAAGCCCGATGGCAAGTTGGCCATCTACATTGGAGACGCCTCCGGAGAGTACTGCCTCGAACTCAGCAAGAGCACCTCCTCGGGCAAGGTCAACGAGTACTGGCTGGATTTCGCCTTGCGTTGCGACGACATCGACTGGAGCAAACCCGTTCGGTTCTCCCCCTACTCCATCCCCGACGAGCGGGAGCCCAAGTACTCCAACAAGCACTTGGTGCCATCGCAGGGCGGCCAGAAGATCATGAAGAAGTACAAGATCAAGTGGCTGCGCGAACCGGGTGCTGAGTTGGATCCGAACCAGCCGCCTCCATTCACCTACGATGCCGATGAGGGTGCTTGGCGCAAGGGAAAGACGCTGCGCTGGCTTGAAGACGGCCCCATCCAACGCGCCATTGACAAGGTTGCGTTCCTCAATGGTGCGCCATCAGGAATTAACGATGGGTTTGATTCGCTCGGAAAGGTCCCTATCGAGAACCAGCAAGAGGTGTACGGTGATGGCGCTCCCCCCATCGGGGTGGATGACATGCCATTCGGCGAGGACGATGACGTTCCATTCCTCTGATACGACCCCCGCACATGAACTACAAGGAGCTTTTCGATAAGGTGCAGTCCGGCCACGCCGATGCCCTCCCCACCTACGTGGAACTCAAGAAGTACGCCGACGATCTCGCCCAATACCTCGAAGCCCTCAAGGAGCAAGCAGTGAATGAGTTCCAAGATCGGTGGGGCGGAAGGGAATGCAATGTTGCGGGGGCGGTGGTGACAGCCCATTCCGGAGGAAAGTACGACTACTCAGGGGTGGATGGGTGGAAGCAAGCCAAGGACAACCTCACCCTCCTGGAGAAACAAGCACAGCTTGCGTTCAAGGCGGGTGGCCCGGTGCTCGACGAGGAAACGGGGGTACTCACCCAGCCCGCCAAGTATGTCCCGAACAAGCCAAGTTTGGCGGTCAAATTCCCGAAGGGATGATGAAGGCTTTTTTTTCTGCGGCCATGGGACCCTTATTGGTTCTAGCGGCAGTGTTTTTCTACCTCACAATACGAGGTGCCATATACTCTTTTGGCCCCAAAAGAGTGATAGCATTTTTCGTGCTGTCCATCATAGCCTGCATTCTTGTCTACCTTTTCCTGCCACTCCCATGAACACCGACCTGCGCCTCACCATCGAACACATCCGCTCCATCGTGGATACGTACCACGGAGGGGCGCATCCCCTGCCCGCGCTCATCGACATGCGAAGAGAACTTTCCGTGTACCTCTTCCGCCTCACGTCTCATGTGAAGTCCACGTACGGGCAGAAACTCCACCGCAACATCGTCCGCAAGTACGCCTTCTACCGCGAAATCACCGTGGCCATGGAGAAGGACCGGCAGGCGCTTGGCAAGCCCCGCGCCATGAACCAATACGAGACACAGACCGAGGCGATGGACCACGTACTACAAGCCAAGAAGGACGAGGCCGAAGCTGATGCCCAATGGGAGGAGGTTCGTCACGTAATAGACCTTGGTAAGCAAGTCATCGCCGCCATGCAGCAGGAAATCGCCGATGGACGCCACGAGAAGCAGAACGCACACTTTCAGAATACCCACTGAACCCATGAGCACCAAGAAGAAATCAGCCCCCAAGAAGGAGGCGCCGAAGAAGCGGGCATGGACGCCAATCAAGGATGCCAAAAAGAATGAGCCCAAGAAGTCCGACTACAACGATGCGTTCATCCGCAGGGCTATTGCCAATGGCGCAACGGTTAGCGAGATGACCGTTGATGAGGCTGCGGACAGAATGGAGGAGTCTTGGTTGCGCGGAGCGTTCGGCATCCCTAAGTATCCTGGGTTTGATCTCGGAGCCTCCCCCAAGCCCCGCCTCCGCATAGGGTCCATTGTGCGCCTCAAGGAAGACACGGTAGCGTTGATTGTCTGGGCGCTCTCGCGATTAGATGCTGGCCTCGACAATAGAGTTGCTTACAGGTGGAGATGTATAAACCTGACAGACCCGACAGACAGCAATTACTTGATGTTGAGTGACGACATGCTGAGTGGTTGCGAAATCATCGGTCACTTCGACTTCTTCGGACTGGTGAACGGAAACGACAAACGATGAACCCATGACAACTATAATCTATGTGATAGTTACCATGGTCGGAATAGCGATTCTGTCAGGCTGCATGGTCTACGCATTAGACGTAGGCAGCCTCAGGGGGTGGCTCGAATTGCCAGCCAAACGCAGGGTTGTTGCGGCAATCGGATTTGCCGCACTGCTCATACCGGCTTTGGCTCTGATTCCGCTGTGGGTTGGCAGCAAGGTGGTTGATTTTTTCACCGGAAAAAACATATTCAAAGACTGAACCCATGACCCAAGAGCCCACCCACCCCATCATCGAAGGAGCCATGTCGCAGGGAAGACTGCGCCAGGAGGTCGGCCTCGTAGTCCAGCAAGAGTTGGAAATCGCGGGCATCACCGAAGCCTCCTTCTCCGCCCTCAAGGAAGAAGCCCAAGCAGTTGCCACCATCGAAGTGACCGACGAGGATACCTTGGCGCAAGTGCAAAATGTCATTACCAAGTGCGTCCGTATGCGCTCCACCATCAAGGGGGCCATCGAGCCGGGGAAGAAGTACGCCCACCAACTGCATAAGTGCTACACCTCCAACGAGAACGAGTTCACCTCCACGGTGGATGCCATCGAAGCCCCCCTGAAGGAGAAGAAGATGGCCTTCCTCGCCGAGATTGACCGCAAGCGCAAGGAGGCCGAGGAGGCTGAACAGCGCCGTCAGCAGGAACGCCGAACATTCGCCATGCAGTGCGGGTTTGCTCCCGACCTCCACGAGTGGGTCAATGGCACCACCCGCATCACCGGCAGTCAACTCATCACTCAGGATGCCGAGGTGTGGAAGACCCTTGAGCGTTCCATGCTTGCCATCAAGGAGGAGGCGGAGGCCAAGAAGCTGGCAGAGGAAGAGGAGCGGGAGAAGCTGCTGGAAGCACAGGCCGATCTTGAGCGCCGCCAGAAGGAGTTAGAGGAGCGAGAGAAGAAGATGCGGGAGGCAATGAACACATCTCGCCGGAACGAGTTGATGGCCTTGGGGTGTGTTGAATACGTGAAGAATGGCTTTCCGTTCATCGGAATTAACGGCTTGTGGTCACTTCCTCCCGACAACCTTCACGCCTTCTCCG
>Ga0209820_1000164_pt1 | contig 15662 bp, 27 predicted proteins | sample PPLLak21cMay2015_FD_187254 | JGI IMG/M metagenome (GOLD analysis project Ga0209820, IMG submission 187254) | Freshwater sediment microbial communities from Prairie Pothole Lake near Jamestown, North Dakota, USA - PPLs Lake P7 Core (1) Depth... | ecosystem: Environmental > Aquatic > Freshwater >...
TGCAAAATCAATTGTTGATTACTATAGAGGTATAAATACCGATGATTATATGGTAATGGATGATATTTTTAATACTGATGAATTTAGTTTAACATCCATTGATGGTATTGGTGAAATTATTGCCGAAAATTTTGTAACCGAAATAAAGAAATATGAAGGTTTGTTAAACTTCTTATATGATATGGGTTTAAAGTGGAAAACAAATGTTGTAACCAGTATTACTGGAAAAATATTCACTTTGACGGGAAAAGGTACGTTTACAAGACAGGAATACCATAGTATAATTACAAATAATGGTGGAATTGTAAAAGGTATGAGTAAAAATACCCATTACCTTGTTGCAGCGGATACTAAAACAGATTCATCAAAAGCAAAAAAAGCGAGACAGTATGGTGTCTTAATTATAACATATGAAGATTTAATAAATATGTTGAAAGAATAAAAAGGAGATTTTAAATGCCTAAGTGTGTAAAGTGTAATGGTTTGTTTCCACCACAACTAATGAAACAGATAGATGGTGCGGCCATAGATATTCAACAATGTGTTTTTTGTTTTGTTGGTAAAGATAGTATAACATTACCTGTGAAAGAAGGTATGGTTAAGTCATATACAAGACAAGAAGCAAAGGAAGACTATGTGAAATTTCTTAAAATGTTAAAAGAAAAATTAAAAAATGAGGAAGATTTGAAGAAATTTCTGAAAGGTGAATTACAAAAAGATGGTAAAGGAATTTAAAAAAAGACCAAATATAATAGAGGCGATTCAATTTATAGATGATAAAGATGTAATACTACAAATTTTTAATTTTATAGGTGAACACTTTATTATAAAATACAATGGTAGTGGTCCATATTTCACAATAAAAACATTTGAGGGAGAAGAATTAAGAGTTAATGAAGGTGATTGGATAATGAAAGATGTGAATAATAAATTTTTTGTTAAATGTTCCAATGACTTTGATTTTGAATGTGAACCTCTTGAATAGGAGATGATAAAATGTCAGCCGGAGTGGTAGTTTTAAATGCAGATTATAGTTTTTTGAACATAATTGATTGGAAAAAGGCTATTTGCTTACTTGAAAAAGGCAAAGTAGAAGTAATCAAATATTCTGATAAATTTATCAATTCTGTAAATGGTTGTATAAAATTACCTGTAGTTTTAAGATTGATTAAATTTATTAGAATATTATTTAAATCAAAGGTTCCATTTAGTAAAAAGAATGTAATGGCAAGGGATGGTTTTACATGCGCTTATTGTGGTAGAACGGATGCAAAACTTACAGTTGACCATATAAAACCAAAATCATCGGGTGGTAAGTCAACATTTGAGAATTGTGTTTCTGCATGTAGAGAATGTAATCTCAAAAAAGGTAACAAGACCTGTAGTGAAGCAAAAATGTTTCCTAAATTGAAAGCATATGCACCAACAATTAATGAATTTTTATTGATGCGTGTATCTTCACTGGGTATAAAGGATTTCATGCAAGATATTTTTGATAACTTGTAGAAAGCCGGGGCTGTAAGGTGAAATAACCCTGTTTCCCAGTAGGGAAGTACAAAGCCTTACTTATAATTAATATGTTTCTAAAGGAGTGTGTTTTTAATGAGTGTTAAAGTATTAAAAAAAGTAAAATTGCCTGCAAGATTCTCATTTTTAGGTTATATGGGAGATGTTCAGGGTTGTGGGACAATAAGAGTAATAATACCATACATGTTACTAAATCATTTTAGGTCACACGATGGTGGTGTTCAATGTCTTACCACATATATGCATAACTATGTACCAGATGTTGATTTCTATAGAAATTTTACATTTGTTCAATTCCAGCGTTCCGCTACAAAGCATCATTTAGATATATTTCATCATTTCAAAACAAATGTTCAGAAAAAATATAAAATACCGTTGATATATGAAATTGATGATTTATTAATTGATATACCAGATTGGAATTACGCATCTCTTTATTATAAACAAAATGAAGAATATGTAACAAAATTGATAACTGGTTCTGATGCTGTTGTTGTATCAACAAATAAGTTAAAAGAAATATATGGTAAACTTAATAAAAATATACATGTTCAACCGAATAGATTAGCAAGATTTATTTGGGGTGATATATATCCTTCACATTTATATAAAGAAGAAGGAGAGAAGATAAAAATTCTTTGGGGTGGATCACAAAATCATTTTGCAAACCCAAATGTAACAAAAGAAGGTATAAAGGGTGGTGATTTTGGTGATGAACTTATGAATTTTATAAAAAAGACAGTTAATACATATGACTGGTATTTTGTCGGTGCAATGCCATCTGAGTTAGACTCAGTAAAGAGTAAAGTTCATTTTATTCCTTGGGTTGATGTTCTTCATTATCCTAAGGTTATAAAAGATATTGAACCCGATATTGGAATTGCGCCATTAATTGATAATGTATTTAATGCATGTAAATCAAATTTGAAACAATTAGAATATGTTGCAGCAGGATGTGCTGGTATATTTTCCAATGTTGAACCTTATAAAAACTGCTATATAAAAGTAAGAACTGATGAAGAAATGGTATCTTATATAGAAAAAGCAGCGTCTGATATTGATTTTAGAGCAAATGTATGGACAAGAGAAAGAGAAAGAGTGGGTTCACAACTTTATTGGGAAGATGGTAATAACATAGGCAAATATCTTGATATATATTTAAAAGCATTCGGACAACAACTACCGTAAATGTTTACTTTTGCTCCTCTTTATGATATAATATTTTTATAACATTGAAAGGAGATAATTATGAAGAAAAAGAATGTTCTTTATAGAAAAATTTGGAAGCAGGTTGATGATATGTGGTTGCCTACACACCTTAAATGGACAAAAGCAGGAGATGTATTTAAGGTTGAAGGTGATATCCGTTCATTTATGATGGTGACAGACCCTATTATATATAGTGATCGTGCTCCTACGGTTAAATTCATTCAGGTAATAAAATGAATGAGAATTTAACAGTTCAAGATGTTTATGTGGCGTTTAGAAGGGCTCAATCAGAGTTTAAGGGACGACCATATGTATTACCCAAGGATTTTGATTCTTTTCTTGAAAAAAGAGTATCAGAAAAAAATAAAGAAAACTTAATAATGGCTAAGTCATTTTTCAATACAAAATGGAAAGAGATTGACCCATATAGATACTTTCTTTGTGGCTTTGAGTTGTACAAATCTTTTTCCTACAATATGTTTTTTAAACCAAATATTATAAACTTATATAAAAACAGAGATAAAATACTGAAAAGAGATTTACAAGATGCAAAGGTGGGAATCACCAACTCTTTAAAATTTCTTAAACTTTATCTAAAAGAAAACAACATTGATAATATAGCAAAATATTGTAGGAAAAAAATTCAAAATAGATGTCTACCTGTTAAACATTATCTTGAAAATGATATTGATAAATTCTTTTTAGTATATCTTATAAGAAAGGGTTTTTTAATGTTGGAAGATGATGAAAGGGCATTACTACCCTATGTTGTGGAAAATTATAGAGAAATAGTATTAAAATTTAATGATATATCAGACTTTATAACAAAGATTGATAAAATCATTGATAAAATAGGAGAAGGCAATGTCTAAAGAATATCAAGGTCCAATGATAGAACCTGAAAAAATAGATGGTAAAAAACTTTGGGAGAAAAAGAAAGGTAATCTATTGAAAACCGAATCACCAACAGGTAATCCCCTTTGGAAAGATAAGGATAGAATAGATGAAAAAACAGGAGAGATAAGAAAATTAAATGAATAGTGAAGAATATGATGCTATGATAGATTATATAATTGATTTGTTTTATCCAAAAAATACATTAGTTGAAACTGATGATGTGAATTTAGTTGATTTGGTTTATTTAGTGGATACAGAAAATAAAACATAATATCAGGTAGAGATATGAATACAAAAGAAAGATTTGATGGTAAAAGATGTGTTGTTATTTATCACGATGATTTAGATGGTAGGTGCTCTGCTTTCATATTGAAAAAATTTGTATGTGAGTGTAGGGTAGTTTTTGTACCGTATGTCTATGGTGATAAATTGGTTCTACCTGAGTACAAAGAAGATGACCTTTTATATATTCTTGATGTATCTTTAAAAAGGGATGAATTGATTAATGTTATTGATATATATGGTTCTGATAATATTTGTTGGATTGACCATCATAAAAGTGGTATTGATTTATGGAATGAGTTCCCATATATAAAAGGTATACGATTTGATGGCATGGCTGCATGTGAGTTGACATGGCATTACTTTTTTAGAAGTTTAGAAGTTCCATACTTTGTAAGAGTTATAGCAAACAGAGATTTATGGCAATTTAATTTTTATGGTGATGAAACCATTTGGTTTTTTGAATATTTTGATACAATACATAATAAACCAGAAGCAGCGATTTGGAACCTACTATATGATGATGAGGATAAAACATCATTAAATAGTTTTATAGAAAAGGGTAAAGTATTAAGATATGCAAAGTTAAGAAATCTAAATGAGTTAATGAAAAGAAATGCATATGAAATTGAAATAGATGGATATAAGTGTTTAATGATGAATCACTCAGATTATGGTTCTTCATCTGATTTATGCCATATTATGTTATCACAAGGCTATGAAGTTGTGATTTGTTATAAGATAAAACAAAGGGAAGGTAGACTACTGGTTGATTATAACATAAGAAGTAAAAATGATGTTGATTGTTCCGTTATGGCTACAAAAAGAGGTGGTGGTGGTCATAAATATGCTTCAGGTTGGTTTGATGTTTTAAACGAAAACAGTTTTTTAATGAAAACAGGTGTGATAAATGTCTAATTTATATTGTTTAAAATCTGGATATTTTTGTGCAGGTATAGAAATCAATGAAAATGATGTTTGTATTAACGCCGCACCGATACTTCATTGGTGTTTAGGTAAAAAATTGGTAGATATTGAAAAGAAATCAAAATCATTAAAGCATGAAATGTTTTTAGTAACGGAAGAAAAAGAAAAAGAAAATTTATTAAATTTATTTTTTACTAAAAAATGATGTTTACATCTTATAATAAGTATGTTATTATAAGAGAAATGATTGTGAGGAGGTGAACGATGAAAAAAATTATTGTTAGTTTGTCTATGTTTTTGTTTTTGTCGGGTTCAATTGTATTTGCGGGTCAGGTTCAGGTACCAACATTTGATGACAATGTTAGGAGTATAACAACAATTTGTCAGGACTATTATAATAGAAATGAAGATTGTCCATTTGATGAAATTGTGGGTGTTCCTAAGGCAGAAAGTCGTACAAATAGATTTGATACTCAAGACCTTATGACCGAAGATAAGGCTATTGAAGACGACATTAAAAAAGAAGTTCAGAAGGAAGAAGCGAGTCAAGGTTTGATTTTCCGTAGTAAATAAGAAAGGAAAATGAAAATGGTTAGGTTATTATCAATTTGTTTAATTATATTATTTATATGTTCTTGTGCAACCAATGTTGTATTATTTGAGAATGGTAAAAGACAACCTAATCATGTGGTAAATCTCCAGACTGTAGATCAAAAATTGCACCTTACATATTTTATTGAAAGCCAGAAGAAAGTCGTGGTGGGTGATGAATATATGTATTGGCCCTCCACATTTGAACCCCATGAGAATACCTGGTTAAATGATGAAGATGAAAAAATAACTTTTACATTAAGAATTATTAACCAAAATACAGATGAAATACAAGTAAATTATAATAAAATTTTATTTTATGAAGGTAAACAATCATGGGAAAAGAAGGTTCTGTATGAAGGTAAATTGCCATATAAAGAGTTTATTATTCCAATAAAAAGGGAGAAAGGAGAAACTAAAGTTTGGTTTGATCTGTACAAGAAAGAGGAGTTGTATTGTTTTACAAGAGAAGTTAAATTTAGGTACTAAAGGAGAAAGACTATGAGTAAAATGTTTAGATTGATGTTGGTTTGTTTGATTAGTTTGTTCGTGACTTATGGTTCTGTAATGGCCACTATGCAACAAGATAAGGCAGTTGCAAATGGTACATATGATGCAGAAGCAGTAAACAAAGATATGTCATATGACCATGAGTATGATTGGTTTGGTGGTGGTTCAGCGTTTAGTTTTGGTGAGGTTATGGTTGGTGGTGAAATGACGACTCACGCTGGTTCAGTTGACACTGGGTTCTATTGTTGGAAGATTCCAGCATTTGCATATCAGACCGGTACCATCTTCGCGATGAGTGATGGTAAGGCTTGGTCTTGGGTTGATAATGACCCATTTAAGGTTAAGGCTGGTGCAGGTGCAAAGTTTGTTGATGGTGGTGTTTTGATGTATGGTTTGGCATTAGGTAATGGTGGTTCACGAGAAGAAATTGAATCACGAGTGAAATATGGTGCAAAACTTATTCAATTTCATAATGTAGAAAAGGGTGTATGGGGAGCTGGTTATGTATTCGCTGGTAATATTAGTGGATTGAAATTTGATGCTTATATGCCATCAGAGTATGATAGTGGTAAGGGTTTTGTGGCTCAAGTGAATGGTACTTCTTATACTCCAGATGTAGTAACTGTTGGTAAGTCAGAAGTTAGAATTGACCCATTTGGTTCCGTTAGAAGCATTAGTGCCCATACTCAGAATATGTCACAGGTTGTTTTCTCACCTTGTCATAGACCTGAGACTTTGACCTCTAATGTTTATGGTGCAGGAATTGTTGGTGGTCAGATTGGTATCGGAAATAACTATGCAGGTGGTGCAAGTAGTTTTATGTATAATGGATACACCACTGGCCGTGGCGAAGCGAATCTTAATGCAGTAGTAGGTAATGTTGGTACATCTTCATTCGCAACTGTTACGGGTTCTTCTTGGGCAACAACTAATGGTGTTCCTACCAATAATTGTTGTGATAATGGTAATACACCAAGATAAAAATAGTTAGTTTACATAAAGTTATAAATGTAGTATAATGTTCCAAAAGGGTGAGGAATTGTTCCTCACCCAAAATCAAAAAATAAAAGAGAGGATAAAAAGTATGAGAAAATTGTTTAGTATTTTGGCAGCAATCGTGTTCGTATTTAGTGTTGGTGCAACAAATGTTATGGCTGATGATACTACGGCTAATGCAAGTGTAGATGGTGTTTCAGCAAATGCAGGTATTAATGAGGCAGGTACGATTAAAGATTCTTTTAATGCAGGTCCTGGTAAGCGTGGTCTTTATATCATGAATCAAGCGAACTTTATTCCACCCGCATCTTTCTTCGGTCCTAATGAGGAAGGTCATCAGTTCTTCCCTTTGAAGACGCTTCTTAGTTTCAAAGATTGTTGGACGATTGATGAAGCAAAGAATATGGTTTCCGAAAAACGTGGTGGCAAGGATGTAGAAATTCGTCCTATTATGGTTAAGGCAAAGGACGCACCGGAAGTTCTTGCAGTTAGATGTATTCTACAAACTCCTACTGTTGATTATAAGGTAGTAGGTTTCGGTGCAATCGCAGCAAAGGATGATGGTTCTATTACTCCTGATGTGTTCGCTCGTGCAATTATTGAAGCAGAAAAACTTGGTGCAAATGTTGTTCAGTTCTTGGCAGAAGGTAAGAATGTGAAACTTTTGGCAACTGGTTGGGGCGTAAATCTTAACGGTGGTGTCTCTGTAATTCGCGGAGATAACGATACTAATGGTGCAGGTGGTGGTGGTGGTTTCGCAGGTACTGGTTACTCCTCATATCAATCTGGTTACTCTAATATGCCTTGGCTTCAGATGGCGTTTCTTACTGTCGCTGAATAATATATAAAAGAAGTATAAAGAAAGTCGGTAAGGTAGAAATATCTTACCGACTTTTTTTGTTTACATAGGTCCGAAAATATGTTATAATGATTTTAACAAATGAGAGAAAAGTCTCTCCTAATTTTTTACTAACCTCTAACTATTATAGAAAGGTTTTAAAATGAAGAAAATTGTGATGTTACTGAGTATTTTATGTTTGTTTCTTTTTGTAAGTACTTCTATGGCCGTTACTATGACGGATGTAGGTAGTATTGATACAAAAATTAATTCTGAATATTTACCTAATTCAGGTGATATTATGGAATTGACTTGGATTCAAGAATGTCTTGGTAGTGGTTATGTTATTCTTGATAAGTATGATGTTGAGGAATCTCCTTGGGTTGAAGTAGAAGGTGAAAATAGTATTGTAGCATCAAAACTTTTTGGTACTCCTGAATATTTTTTTATTAAGATTGGAAACGGTAATATCGGTGGTTCGGATCATTATTTGTATGAAAATATTGGTGAGTTGAGTTGGGCTGTTGTTGATTACTCAAAATGGGGTTATGATGATATTAAACTTGTTAATATTGGTCGTATTAGTCATGTTGGTGAAGTCAGTGCTGCACCTGTTCCTGAACCATCTACCTGTTTACTTTTGGGTTTTGGTTTGATTGGAATAGCTATTTTAGGTAAAAAGAATTTTATTAAAAAGGGATAAAAATGAAAAATATTATTAGACTTGTATTAGGTGTTCTGTTGATGTGTATAGTGTTTATGGGTTGCCAAAAAGAAGCGGATATAGCATCAAGAAATCTTTCTGTAGCCGCAGATCAGTTTGAGATAGAACGAAGAATCGTGTTTTATAATGGTATTACAGATACATATATGTTGACTATAGAAGGAAAATGTGCTCTTGGTAATAATGATTCACAAGGTGAAGTTACTGTAACCTGTAAAACGGGTCCAGGTGAATATAAGAAACATTTTCTTGGTCTATCTGACAATGTGACTTATTTCGCAGAGCAACTTGGAAGTAAACCGGTAGATGTATATCATTATAGAGTTATTTTTAGACCCGAAACCATTATACCAAACATTGATATAGAAACAAGCATTGGTAAATAACTAAAAAATTGGTGTAAGATTTTTTGATTTACACCAATTTTTGATGTTTACATTTTTATTAAGTTATGTTATAATGAATAAAAATCACAACAAATTAGAAAAATTAAAAAATTATAAGGAGTTTTTATTGTGGTTTTTATCCAAAACAAGGAGAATAAATAATAATGAGCAAGTGGATAAATAAAGACCTATTCGGTAAATTTCAAGAAGAAAAGAAACAAGAGAAAGATAATGTATCAGATAGTACCGGAGTAAATAGACTTGAGTATCTTTGGAAAAACCCTGAGAAGGGAACAGAAACAGTACCTAAGGTTTATGTAGGCAGATTTTTACCAGACCGAAACAATGAATTTTATAAAAAGTACTACTATCACATGTATAAATCAGGTGAGAAGTGGAACTTTTTCCTTTGTAGTAAAACTCACGATATGGAAGAATTTTGTCCTATCTGTGAGGCCGTAAGGCGACTTTATATGGGTTCTGCTGCAGATAAGAAAATGGCTTATTCATATAAAAGAAAAGAGAAGTATGTAAGCAACTTCTATATCGTTAATGATCCTCGTGATCCTGAGCGAGAAGAAGCCGATAGAGTTAATGGTAAGGTGAAGTTGTATGAGTTTCCCAGTAAGGTTGAAATGAAGTTGAAAGAACAAGTAACCGATGCAAAATATGGACTTGGCCACTCAATATTTGACCCAGGTGAAAATGGTTATGATTTTATCATAAAAGTACTTTCAACTAAAAAAGACCCTTCAGGGAATGTTTGGCCAGATTATTCTAATTCGGAATTTTCAAGAAAGGCTTATCCTCTAAAACCAACAGAGAAGGAAATTGACGAGATTATGGAAACTACCATCAACCTAAAAGACTATATTGGTCTAATGGAAAAACCTGATGAGTTGATAATCACATCGTTAAAAGCCGAAATGCTATGGGATATTGTAAAGGATGAGTGGAACCGTAGGAAAGGTTCAACTGCAAATTCTAAAGAAGCGAAATCCACAGAAGATGATGTTGTTGATGATCTAAATTGGGAGGAACCACCTACTACTAATAAGGTGTCCCAAGCGGTCATAGCAAATACATCAAATGATTCAGATGAAGAACTTTTAAAAGAATTAGAAAATCTGTAATTTTTTTGTCCCAACCTCTTGACTTTATGAAAATGAGTATTATTTTCCTGTTTATGGGTAATGGGGTAATAGCAAATGGACGAAGTAGTCGTTTATTTTAATAATTAAAATAAACGCCGAAAGTAATTTATAAGCCCGCATAAAAAAATAAAGTCAGGAGGATTTTTAAAATGTTACCAGTATTAAAAAGAAATTATGAAAACAATGCAATTAAAAACTTTTTCCAAAATTTTTTTGATGAAGGAGTTCTAAGTGATTTTTTTGATAATTCAGGTATAACTTGTAACAGAGAAGAAAGTGATAATATTAAATATGAGATAGAATGTCCAGGTTTTAATGAGACAAATTTAAGAGTAGAATTAATAGAGAATTATATAGAGATAACAGGTGAGAGAGAATCTAATAATAGGAAAGTAAAAATTGATAAGAAATTTTTAGTAGGAAAAGCAGAAGATATTAACGCAACGATGAAAGATGGTATTTTATACATAACTTTGAAGCCTTTTAAAAAGGATGATACTGTAAGAAAGATTGAAATATCAAAAGATGTCTAAGACCTATGGTGTGATTGGCGTCAGTAATTCCATAGCAGAAAAGAGCAGATGTTTTGTTAATTTAGCTCTATAAAAAACAGTCGTTAAAAATTAACTGGGAACAAATTATGAAAACAATGAAAAGTCGGTGCGAGAGGCGGTATTTTCATCCCATATTTGTAATACCTGATTATATAATATAATAGAGAATAAATAAAATTTAATTTAATGTGTTGCGAAAAAGGTTCTTTTGTGGAAAAGAACCTTTTTCTTTTTAATTATTTCGTAATATTTTTTTAATATTTTTTAATAAAAAATATATAAATAATGGTTGAGTGGGAAAAACCCATTTAAAATATAAAATTAAGGAGAATAAAATATGGTACCTAATAACGATGTAGATTCAAATACAATTGCGCGAGAAGTTGCACAACAAATTGCACAACAAGTAGCACAAGCTGTATCTGATGCAGTTTCTAAAGTACTACAATCACAAACATTGACAACTGGTATGTCCTCACAACAAGACAGAATGGGTGATATTGGTGGTACAGAGCGTTTGGAAAAAGATAGCATGGATAGTGGTTCTATGATTTTCTCAAATATGAAACGTACATATGATGAGTATCAACAAGAATCTCTTGAAAGTATTAAGAGAAATAGAGCATATGTTGATAAGGTTATTTCTGATGCACAACAATATGACAATCAAAGACAAAATATTGCGAATCAAGCTCTACAAAATGCAGTAGAAACCGCAAATATGGTTGGAAAACAAGCAGTTCGTCATAGCGACATCGCAATTGACCGTCAATGGAATGTTGATGAACAAAACTACACCGCAGCCGAAATTCTTAGGGATGAAACCTTCAAGGATGCAATCGCAGCAGCAGTAGCAAAAGCAGTGAACAAATAAAATAGGTAAATAAAGTAATAGAGTAATAAGAGGGGAGAAAGGCAACTTTCTCCCCTTTTTTTATTTCAAAAGTTTACATTTTTTTATAAATATGTTATAATACAGCAAATATAAGTTTTATAAATATGGAGATTTAATGTCAAGTAAGGGAAGTTCGTTTGAAAGAGAAATAAGTAAATTTTTATCAGTTTGGTTAACAGGAAATGAAAAACCATATCAATATTGGAGAATGCCAGGCAGTGGTAGTTTATGTACCATACATGAAGAAAATATTAATTTATCAGGTGATATAAGATCATTAACGGCTAAGGCAGAGTTTTTAACAGATATTTTTAGTATTGAGTTAAAGAATGGTTATCCAAGTACATCATTTTGGCAACATTTTTCAGAATCAAAATGTTTTAACCTAAGGGATTTTTGGTATCAAGCAAGTAGGGATGCAGAAAAAGCCAATAAAAAACCAATGTTGATATATAGAAAGAAAGGTAAGAAACCATTAATAGGTATTGATGATGAAATGCATGATATATTATCAGTATATAACTATCATCTTACACTCTTAAATAATATAAGAATGAATTTTGGTAAAAACCATTCAGATTTATTACCATTGGTATTAATGGATTTTTATAGTTTTTTTGATATAATGAAACCAGATATGATAAAAAAATTAAAATCAGAGGATTAATATGGGAGCAAAACTTAATTTAACACCATCAGAATTTGCGGATTTTACTGCTGCATTTATATTTGATAAGATGATGAATCCAGATGATATAATAATAGAATCAGAAAAATTTACAGAGTTGATTAATAAAACATCTAAACTTGGCTCTAAACCGCTTTTTATGAAATATTATTTAGATATGAAAGCTGAGGATAGAATAAACTATAAAAGATTTAAAAGTACAATTGAACCAGGTGCAACAACAAAATCTATAATAGAAGTGAAACCCGAATCTGTAAAGATAAGTCCGGATAGTGGATTTACAAAGTTTGCTAAAAAAATGATAAGAATGTTGTTATTAAAAGATGGTAAAAAAACAGAAGAAGAGGTTGATATTCTTTTAGAAGAATATGAAAAGGAGATTTTAAATGGGTGAGTTAAGTGGAGTTGGTATTAGTGATGTTCAGGGTGAAAAATTAGCAGGTGATAATGCTGTTAGAACTGAACCAATTGCTGAACCAAAAAACAATAATGTTGAACCAAAGAGTAGTCCTACTAAAGGTGGAAAAGAAACTATTAAAACAGATGTAAAACCTACCAAAAACAGTTTGACAGGTAAAAATAAGATAAAAACTACAGGAACCAAAACTGATGTTGAAGGTTTATTTGCTGATGGTGAAAAGAATGGTGAACCTGTATTTGATGTATCACCAGAAGAATTTTATAATAATATGAAAATGGACCGTAGGAGATTAAGATTTGCAGCAAGTTCAAATGTATCTCAATATATGAAACAGACTAAGTATAATAGACCATTCTGGATTAGAAATTCAAAGGATGGGTATTTAAGAAAAATAAAGTAAGTTTACAAATGTGTTACTTTTTGATATAATAGGTTTTATAGAAAGGAGATGTCAAAATGTCAAATTGTGTTTTAATAGATTTTAATAATTTATGTTATCGTTTACTCTTTATTAAGGATGTAGGTGTAAATACACCTGGCGCTGTTCCTGATTTTACTCTATGGCGTTTTATGATATTAGATGCTATATATCAATTGATGTTAAAGTTTGATGTTACAGAATTGGTATTGGCAGTTGATGATAAAAACTCATGGAGGAAATCTTATTTCCCCCGTTATAAGGAGTCAAGAAAGAAAAAACGTGATGTTCAAGAAAATGTGAATTGGGAAATGATATTCGGATTGATGAAGAATTATCAAGATGAATTGAAGCATTATTTTCCATTTAAAGTGTTAAAGGTAAAATCCGCCGAGGCTGATGATATTATTGGAGTAATTTCACTTTACTCAGAGAATAAGGATATAATAATATCATCCAATGATGAAGATTTTCTTCAACTATGTTCCGATAGAGTGAAAGTATGGAACCCATCAAAAAAGGAATTTTCTGTATGTGAAGATACGGAAAGATTTCTTATCAGTAAATGTCTAACAGGTCAAGCAAAAGATGATATTTTTAATGTTTTAACACCAAATGATTGGGGTGAGACTGAAGGTACATTAGGTATGAGAAAGCCTGGTTTAGGTCCCGCAACAGCAGAGAAAATTCTAAAAGAAGATGTATCAGAATGGTTAAGAAAAAATAAGAAAAATAAGTTTGATGTTGTTATAAATCCAGAAGAAAATTTTAAGAGAAATCAGGTACTTATAGATTTTAAAAGAATTCCAAATACAATAGTGGATAGGATTTTAAATGAATATAAAACTTATTCATTTCCACCGCCATCAAATATTTATGATTTTCTTAAAAAATATAAGATGAAGGGTTTCATTGAGGAGTTTACAAGATTTGAAAATTTTATGATGAAACTTTACTAACTGATTCAAATGTGTTATAATAATCATTATAAATAATAGAGAGAGTAAAAAATGACAAAGATAGTAAATTGTAAAGATGATGCCTACGATGTTTATATAGGCAGACCATCAATTTGGGGTAATCCATTTATTATTCCGAGAGATGGAAATAGAAAAGAGGTAATAGAAAAATATTATCAGTATTTAAGAAACAATGAGTATTTATTGAGTGAGATTCATAAATTGGACGGTAAGGTATTAGGTTGTTGGTGTAAGCCAAAAAAATGTCATGGTGATGTTATTATTCAAGTATTAGAAGAATTAAAAATTGAAGGTTTTATTAACAGATTTTTTTAATTTTGGAAAGGATAAAATGAGTAACACAATAACAGAAGCAAGAGAAGATGTACAAACATCAATATTAAATTTACTTAAATCTTTAAAAAGGTTAAGTGAGTTTGGTGTTAATAATATGAGTGACAATGAGTTAAATTTGTGGATGGCAGTTGTTTGTTATTCTAATAAAAACTTGGATAATACAATGTAGTTATTGCAGTTAAAGTTACTAATGAATTAGGGAGGAAGTTGATATGGTATCCAGATATGCAGTTGTGAATGAGATTGAACGGGATGATTTTGAGAAGGAATGGCAAATGGCTTATGGCTATGCTTCTTGCTATGTCACATATGATATGGAAGACGCAATGAATTTTATGGAAGAAGAATGTCCAATTGATGAAATCGGTTGGGTTGTTGAAGAAGTATCCAATCAAGGTAGATCGGTTGTTTATAGACGATAATATATAAGTAAAAATTGAGTAAAAATAAAAGATACCCACCCCAAAAGGGTGGGTATTTTATCTATAAGGAGAAAAAATTTATGATGAGCACATCCAAATCTGTATTTGTATTAGAAAAAACTATTGATGGTGCATGGTTTAAACTTCTTTATGAAATTTATCATTATGGTAGAATTAACAAGATTACTGATGGTTCATATGCCGGAATCAATAGACTTGAATTTGATTTTGCTGCTGGAACTATTGAAAATCCAACAACGAGACCTCTTGCACCAATAATGCCTGAAGGTGCTCCACCAGTTACTACGGATGAAGCAATTGAGAAATATTTTGTGAACTATATTATGGATGGTTATAATTTAGCAGAGAATGAGCATTATAGATATGCAACATTTATAACAGGCGGACCTTATAAATTACCAAAGGTGACAGCATTTGAAATGTATGGTACGGACGGTCGAACTTTTAAATACCGTGATGTTCATAACCTAACAATGAATGTACCAAATCAAGTTGAATTTCTTATTAATCATTATAAGGAAAAAGGTTTTGGTAATAATCATTGTTATATAACTGTTGGTTATCCTGAAAGTTCTTTTGCATATGCAATGCCATATACAAATGAAACAGAAAGACAAACATCACCATGTCTAAGAGGTATTGATACACATATAAAAGGTGGTAAACTTCATATGTCAGTTGTTTTTAGATCATGGGATTTATATGGAGCATTTCCTGAAAATATGGGTGGTATTACAATGTTGGGTGAATATATTGCTGACCAACTTGGTATTCAAATGGGTCCATTATCTTTTTCTTGTTTAAAATTGCATTGCTATGATTTTCAGTTGGAGGCTGTAAAAGCAAGACTGAATATAAAGGGATAAAAACATGAAAGAAATTGATG
>Ga0209820_1000170_pt1 | contig 15442 bp, 13 predicted proteins | sample PPLLak21cMay2015_FD_187254 | JGI IMG/M metagenome (GOLD analysis project Ga0209820, IMG submission 187254) | Freshwater sediment microbial communities from Prairie Pothole Lake near Jamestown, North Dakota, USA - PPLs Lake P7 Core (1) Depth... | ecosystem: Environmental > Aquatic > Freshwater >...
AAAATACTCAGGATAACATAACACATCTACTATCTCGTAAGGAAATAATGAAAGAGTTAATGGGTAAGGCTGATAAAGCTGAAACTCCTATAGATGTTTAATTATTAACCGTCAGGACACTGTGAGGATTTAGGACAATTATCTATTTGTCTGTCAATATCGACACCTGCTGATATAAATGACTTACTGGTTTGTTTAAGTGTAGCTTTCTGCTCTGCTGTTCCTTCGCCAAACTGCGAAAGCTTAGCATACTCTTCACCTATGGCTCGATAAACTAAAGCAACTCCTCTACCAGAATTGACATATATACATAACTTAGTATTTGGATCAGTTTCTTTACTATAATTTGATGCGTTTGATTCAATTAATTTAACAGTGTCGGTAATAAAGCTCGGTATAGGTATTTGATTTGATGTATATGATTTCCAATCATTAACGGTAGTCTTAACCACTGCAACAAAATTATTCATTTCTTCTTGACTGTCTTCACCACATGACCCGGAAGCTGTACCAACATCACTCACTTTACCAACAATAAATCTAACTTTAGCGGATACATCCGGTGCGCTACTATATGCATACACTTCAATTGCAGCACCATCATCAGATAACTCAATAGGTCCTTGCTGTAATTGCTTCTTTGTTGGTATTACAGCTTGTGTAAATGTTTGATTCCAAGCATATAAGGTTAAATCGATAGCAGTCTTAGACCCCTCAGCAGTATTTGTATCTATAAGTTGCACTATTTGCTTTGTACCAACACTAGGTGTTATTTCAGCATAAATCCATTTATCACTTTGATTACCATTCATTATATCGCGAATAGCTTTCTTTGTAAAATTATTACCAAGTAGTCTAGCTAGACTATCTAAATTCATAGCAAAGCCGTTATTCATCTTACCTTTATCTAACTTACTAAGATTAGTATTGTTTGTTTTACCTTCATTAATTAAACGCTTGTAAGCGTTATATGAATTAGGGGGGATAAACGGTACATTTTTAGGAAAAGCGGAATTACCAACCTGTGTATTACTATCAGTTGTTGTATCAGTTGTAAACCTATTATTTTCTAACAATGCTGTATATACAGTTAGTTCACCGTCACCACCTCTACCTGGCGATCTAAAGTCGTATACTTGTGTAACAAGCGAGTCTTTTGAGGGCTCTTTCGGTTGCTTATTACCTATACCCGAGGAAGATAAGTTAGCCTGTTGATCACCACCGTTATTGCCCTCAACAGGTTGACCTAAACCATTACGGTAGAACGTTGTACCGTTTTCTTGATCGGTTATAGGTCCTTTTGAAACAGAAGATTGATTTTGCTTAGGATCATACGGGTTATATCTAACTGCTTGCTGATAACGTCTAAAGCAATCACCTAAATCAGCTGCAACATTACCTAATATATCAGAAGCTACTTCACTCAAGTCTAAATAAGATTTTAGATCTGGTGTATATCTATAACCAGCCGTATTTGTTCTTAACGATTCACCGTTTTGCGCTTTTGCTACAAGAGTTGGTAAATCATCTTCTACGAGCATCGTTAAAGATTCTGACCACGCATTTTTTCCTATTTGTTTTAAGTTTACAATACTTATTTGAAAGATTTCCGGTATTTTATTAAAGATCGTACTAGCTATACCGCCTGTAAATGTAGACATTACATCTTTAAGTTCACCTACAGGTAGAGTAGTACCTTCAGTTGCATATAATGTACCTTGTGCAAGTTTACCTATAGTATCCGATGATTGTGTAAATAGATTACACGGTGAATTAAGACAATCTTTAACAGCATTTTTTAGCTTATCAATAAACCCACCGTTATCACTTGGTAACCTATTTAAGTTTGCAAACGTATAATTGATACGTGTAATTTCAGGAAAGAATACAGGGTATGCTTCCATCTTACTTTTATAGAACTCAAGTGTTGTTACATCTAAATCAGTACTACACAATATTAAGGTATTAGTGAAGTTTACACGAGCTAGAGCATTACCGTTTAGAGCTTGATTAAAATTTATAGCTAAATCAAAGTCTAAAGCAAGTGTAGGATCATCTAACAAATCACAAAAAGGTGATTGATACTTAATAAACTCTCGTGAAATAGCATACCCGAAGAGCTTTTCATGTAAGTTGTGCGAGTATATTATCATATTTTATTAATTATGTTATATAGTAAAGAATCCTAAAAATATTAGGTACGTGTTTGAGAACCTAGAAGTGGTCCAACACCTGAAGCTTCTGAATCTGTTTTTGGTCCAATTAAGATATCTTGATCTTCTATTACACCATCACCAGATGGAAGTTCTGGTTCACCACCGGGGCGTTCACCCTGGGTGCTCAGAACACCAAAAATCTGGCTTCTAGAAGGTGATCTATTAGGCAGATTCCGTGGGTCCAATAATGGAGTATTAGCTTGTGATGGTCCGCCAGAATGCAATTTTACACAAACGTATTCATTTGTATAAAAATCACCTTTAAATATATGCTTAACTGATAATATAAACCAATAACCATCAACACTTTTTGTTTCAGGGTCACTACTACCATCATTTAAATCTTTTGACTTTATTCTAATAAACTTACCTGCTTCACGGTACGTATTACCTTGAACAGTAAACGTAATAGCTGTATTATCATAAATAAAGCTCTTCATAAGAGCATTTTGAACATACTTAGTTATTAATATATTATCTAACCCTACTCTCTTATTGACTACCTGTGTGTTTATATTTTTTTCAGAATCTCTATCTGGTAAATTAGGACTGTAGTTGCTTAATAGTTTCCGCGAGAATTCTTCTTTTGTCTTGGTATATAGAACGGTTCCTATTTCTGTTTTAGTAATATCTGTTCCACTACCAGGTATTATATAATCTATCCATTTATTTGCTAATACATCACCTTGATCTACTCGTATAAATTCAAAAGAATCTATAAAGTTTGTATTTAAAGCAGAACTTGAAGACGCATCACCTACAATAAACTCTTCCGTTACATATTTAGATAGGTCAATTTCTTTACGACTATATAGATCATAAAACCCTGATATATAACTCGAAAACGGTCGTAGTGTAATCTTTCTCTTTTTTTCACCCCTTTCATCAATTATATTAGTCGTGGAAATTACTGCGGGTCCGTGTTCAGGGTAAGAGCAATATATATATAATTCCGTTATTAAGTCGTAAATAGATTTAACCTTATCACCTTCATAAAAACTACTAATAGATACTTTAATGTCATCATCTTCTAGTATAACTAATTTATCTGCTATATCACCGTTAGATATAAATGATACATCTGTATCTGCCACAACCGATTCAGCATTACTTAGTTTAAATAGTCTAAATATAAGTTCACCGGGTGTACCTACAGTAGATAAATTTATATTAGTTTCAATGATAGATTCCATACGAGTACGAGCTATAAAGTAATCCTCAAATTTAAAATTTACAGATTTATCTATAATATTTTTTGATGTTTCTGTATTTTTTGTTATTAAAGAAAGGAAATCTATACTTGTTTTTGGATTATCATCCTTAGCAAAGTCCATATTTTTAATACTAATATACATACAATTTATACCAGTAACATCCATTACCTTTAGCTGTTGAAGTATACTATAGAAGTTAGATATCTTACATAAACCTACAAGACCAAAATTAGCTAAAGAATCTTCTATTTCAAGATATTCCACAGCACCTTTCGGTATTGGTAGATAAATCTCTTCTCCCGATTTCGTGTTTACAAGAGCAAGCTCAAACTTATAAACACTGTTATTAATATTAGAAGTACCACTCATTGCTCTACTTGACCTAATATATTGTTTATAATAGAATCGACATATACAGGTAAGAAATATTTATATTGATTACCACTCTCTGCATAAAATATATTCTTCGGTTTATTCAACAAAAATATTAACCACCATAGGCTTATAGTACCGTATAATTGATATGATAACGTCGTCCACGGTAATTTTTTACTCAGTGATATTGTACCTAATAGTGTTTGATCTATATTATCCGGTATTGTTACCTTATTAAGAATATTATAAAAATAATAAGAATCTCTTGGACCATTTTCTACAATATGAACTTTAAATATATTTTCATACCTTGTGGTGTCAAGAGCAGGTAAATTAGGTATATTTTTTTGTAGGTTTCCGCTCATTATCTAAAACTTGTGTTAATTTTAAAGCCAAAATCTTTCGATGACATCATATTACCGATATCAGCTAATAGACCTGTAAATGTGATTGATACATTATACGCTTCAGGTATAGGTGTCTTTATCGCTTGACCTGTAGGTAAGGTTACATCAAGATTTCTTATAGTCCCTTGAAAGTCAATACTCATACTACTTATATAACAATAAGGCATATACTTAACACCAGGTATAGTAAGAGTATATATCTTAGGTGGAATAATTCTCGAGAATGATGTTCTATATGGTTTATTTTGATAAGCTAGAATCCAGAGCAATTCATAATTTTGCTGATACGGTAATGCATTGTTATAAGGATTATATGTATTGAGAAGCGGAAATGTTACAGTTATACTTTCACCTTCTGTAGGATACTGAAAATATCTAGGCTTTTCTATAAAGGTCCCAGGTTGGAAAATATTTAAAGCACCAGCAGCTGTGTCTACTGCTCCCATCATTTCATTTACCAAATTAGAAGCTATAAGAGTAGGTTGTTGCGCTTGTTGAGCCCAACTGTTTGTAATAGAATAAGAATTATTACCAAAGTAGGGTAACACATAATGAAATCCTGTTTTTTTTGTAAGGTAAATACCTATATACGATTTGAGCGTATCTGTATTTAACAGAACAGTATCCTCTTTGTTACTAATTAGTTTATTGATTTTGTCTTGTAATTTTTTAATAGACTCCTCGAAATTGGCTGATGTCTTATTACCGAGAGTACCGTTAAGAATTTTTACTATAGATGTTAAAATTTTATCCTGTGAACCTTTTTGTAAGGTATCCATACCACCTATTCCAGTTTTATTTAAAAAGGTTGTTATATAATATAAGGCAGAAGAAATAAGTGAGTTTGCTTGTTGAGATCGTTCAACAAGATAAACAGAAGGAATATTCTGTAATGCATTTCTTTTAGGTGAAATGGACCATACAAAATCACTACGGACATCAATAATTTTTTGTTTTGGTACTAATTGAATATTACCGTTAGTATTGTCACTACCGAGAACTAGATCAGCAGATTCATCGTTTTTAGTCGTTGCGTAAATAGATTCAGACATATAAATTAATTAGTTACGAGGGTTTGTGAACTGTAAGCGTCTCTAAAATTAGAAGATGATACATTATTACTACTTGAGTGATTTATAACAGAACCACCAGAAGGCTTACGTACAAGTTGCATTAATAATTCAATCATTGTATCTTGTCTTTTAATTTGCTCTATTAATGCTGTTTTGTTAAATTTATTATGTGATACTATACTATCTACCATCGCGCTATCTGTTTGCGATTTGAGTAAATTATCGATCGCACCACCTGTCTTCATACCTAACACTTCATCTCTAGTATTAAATTTATAAACTTGTCCGTTACGAACTAAGAAATCCTGCATTTCATCTTGGTTTAACAAGGCACTAAATTCTTTATTATCTTTATCTGTCGTCGGTGTACCGCGATCTTTTTGGAAATAACTACCTATTTTTTTAACCATATCTGGCGACATTAACTTCTCTACAAGTAAGTCACCTACCCATTTGCCTAAGAAATCACCACCAATACCGCCTATAATAGTACCAACAGGCCCTAAGAGAGATCCTAACGTAGCACCAATAGCAGCACCACCTAAACCTGTAACGGATGACAGGACAGCCTTACCTATTTTATACTGTAAGTCATCAAGAGTTATTTTACCTTCTGTATATTGCTTTTCAAGATCTCTAATCTCCCCTGCAGTAAACAACGCTGTTATGAGCGGACCTATAAGAGGTATTCTCTTTAAAAACCCACCTACAACACGAGCACCCTTACCTAAAAACCTACCAGCTATTTTACTGAGCTGACCTTGTCCAATTTTCTTAGCGCCTTCTAGTGTATCTTCAGCAACTTCCTTTACAACACCACCTACAGCTTTACCACTCTTAACAGCAACATTAACAGCAGCTTTACCAGCTTGTACAGTCTTCTCAAAACCTTTTTTAACGAGATCGTAACCAGGTATTTTTTTAACTAAGTTTAAAGTACCATCTTTAAGCTTAGTAATACCTGCTACTAAATTATCAACGAATCCACTTATACCTTTAAGAGCATTATTCCATAGATTTTTAATACCGGAAGCTGCTGAGTTAACAATCCCCATTAGACCTTTATAAGCCTTAGAGTTTTTAATCCTACTAACTAAACCACCTATTATACTAGATACCTTAGTACCTAACCCTTTAAGACCCTGCCACATCTTACCACCAATCCACTTAACGCTTGACAATAATTTACCTGTTAACCATTTAATACCTGACCACAGCTTACCACCTACCCATTTCAAAATTCCCGATAACTTACCCCCTATCCAACCAAGAGTTTTTTTCATTATAGACTTAATATTTCCAAAGCCTAGTAATCCTAAGAGTCCTGTTAATAGGCTCATTAAACCACCGCCCTCTTGCTTAATAGGTTTAATTTTATCACCTATCGCGCTTATACCCAATGATTTTTGCTTATCAGGTGTTAGATCTTGTAACTTTTGCGCTTCTGGTTTAGGTGCAAATAACCCTATTTGTAAAGTTTGTCCAAATATAGTAGCTATTTTTTTGAGACGCTCTATCTCTGTACTTTCAAGATTCGGATTTACTCTTTCATTTTCATCTTTTACTACAGAAGATCGTGGTGAGATGCCTTTAGGCTCATCCTTTATTTTATTTAAAGCTGAGAAGACACTAACTAAATTACTAACAGAATCTTTATCACTAGACGACATTACATAATTATTTATTCACTAGTTAGAAAGCTACCGTCGATATTCAATTTAACACCACCGTTATATGTAAACAATTCTTGCTCGTACTCTTTATAGCTAGTTATAAACTCTAAAATGTCGTTATTTAGCTTAAGTGGTAGGTTCTCAATTATATTCTTTTTATCATAAGTACCTATCTCACTAAAGATAATGTTTGTATCATCAATTTGAATAGATTCAATAAACTTCATTAACTCGTAAGCAAGTAGTATATTAATAGAATTACCTATTTTCTTTTCATCTGATGTAAATTTTGAAATCTCAGTTGCACACTTCTCTGTAATCTTAGAGTCTAGCTCTAGAGTTGGTATACATACCTTAACTGCAATACCTTTATACTTAAACTCAGCAGTTTCAGTAAATTTAGCGCTATATTCAGGTAAGTTAGAGATTAGATAGTCTTGTTCATCTATTGTAACCTTATCACCAATACTCTGACGTCTTATTTCTACGAGAATCTTACTTCTATCGTAATGTTTAAAATTAACAGTCTCTTGAGAGTTTTCTTGGATTATATCATTAAAAACCTTTGTAACCAATACAGTACCCTCTATTCCACTTAATAGTGTCTTAACAATGTCTTTATGTTGTTTAACAGAAAGCGCTTTAAACGGTATACTCTTACCTAATGACGGCACATATACATCAAAACAGTCCTTTTCATTAAGTTGTTTTAGTTCACTAAGAAAAGATTTAATATCACTCATAAGAGTATTTACTCGTGAGTTTTATTTTGCAATGACTTGTTTTGGTCCTCAATATCTTTATTGTATATATTAATTAAAACTCTAGAGTCTAGAGGTGTGAGATTTAAGAAAGTATTACCGTCTATATTAATCTTTGTTGTAAATGCATACATAATATCAAAGAAATTCTTCAAACCTGACGAGAATACTGAAAGTAAGAACCCCATAAATTCATTTGAAATAATATCTGTATTAATCTCTTCTATGTTGAATTCTGTATTCTGCTCGATCAACACAAAAGACTGCAATTGTTTAGATATATGCGATATATGCTTATTAATGTGGGTAAATAAAGAGTTAGGTAAATGTGATAGTACTTCTTCCTTTTTTTCTAATGATAAGCTATCAAAACTAAGTATACTATTATTCAATTTGATACTCTTAATAGTACTAACATAGACATCATTAATATCTTTAAAATATATTAAATTAGGTAGACCTAACTCAATAGTACCACCGGCTATAGTAACTTCACTATCGTAGTTGTTTTGAAAATGATCAATTTTCTCAAGTATATTAGATATACTAAATTTTACTGTATGCCCGTGTTTATCAGTAAAGGAAAGATCAGGATCTATAAATATCATTCTTATTGTTAGAAGCAAGTAGAACTTATCTATTATATCTAATGTTTTATACTCACCTGTAATTAGAGAATCAAAAAAATCATTTAATCCTTCTATATCTGAGTTCTCACAGTACTTGAGAATAACCTGATACTCTTTATTTTTAAGTTCAGATACCCTTATACTCTTACCGCTAGGTAATTGTACTTTAATTTTAAACATACAGCTCATAGAACAGGTGTAGTATAATAGTTGGTAAATGCAAAACTTACCGTCTTAGTAACTTCACCAACACTAAGATCTCCATAGCTTATTTGATCACCACCTACTTGATAAGGTACAGCGTTCTCAAAAATAAAACTCTTTCTACGCTCGAAATTAAGAGTAGTAAAGGGTCTCATTGGTCCTCTTAGATGTTGATCTTTATCTCTCGTATAAAAATTTACCATAATATCACATTTAATATCTTCTTTATTATCCTCAATAAGACCTTTATGAGAAGCTGCTATTATCCACGGTCTAATAAAGTTATCAATTATATCTATATTAGTCTCGATAAATGAAATATTTAATGTATTTGAGCCACCGTAACCATTTCTTTCTCCACCTATATAACCCGGTAGAAAACCTCCTACACCAGCTAGTTGTGAATTAGTTACATTAAACGCATCGTTAGGAAAAGCAACAGAGCTTGCAAACATATAACCATAAAGCTCCGCATCATCTGATTGTCTTTGATATACTCTCGTATCTACAGGCCACTTACCAGGTCCTTCATATCGATCTAGTATAGAGATTATATTATCACCTATATCAGCAATACTATTAGCTGATTGTTCTGTTGCAGCTGCAGTTCCACGCGGAAAAAATGAAATAGTCCATAAAAACTTGAGTGGTATATCATTAGCCCAATCACGTTGAAGAAATATGCGTAATGGAACCGGACCTATCACAGTTTATTATTGAGCTACAGGTGGATTAATATAATAGTGGTATGCAAATGTTGCTGTTACTTCGACAGTTTGACCTGTACCGGTAGCAATAGCATAACCGATATCATTAACACTTCTTAGAGATGCACCTACGAGCTTATAGTTACTTATTGGATTAAGGCCTTTATCTAGTTGTGCAAGTGTAATATAAAATTCTTCATCTGGTGTACCGTAACCACCTGTTGATGTTTGATCATCAAATAGTGATCTGGAAGCAGCTTCAAAATAAGTACGAAGATTGCTGTCTGCATCAAGATAAAATGTAATAGAGTAACTATCAGAACCCGGGTATGTAACACCACCTGGAACGTTAATATTTAAACCCATATAAGGTACAGCGACGTTAGCTATATTTCTACCTGGTAGGTTAGCTGTTTTTGCATAAATTAGCTGACCTTCACTCATAGGTGGTACACCAGCTATATTTAACTCTGTTACTCTGAATAGGAAATCTCTAGAAAAGTCTCTATCTGCTGCTGTTCTATAAAAATTTTGTATGTTTTGGTTCACCGCTGCCATATTATTATTTATACAACTTGATATAGAAAGACAAAAAAAAGCCGGCTGATTATCAGCCGGCTCTTATTGTATTATAAATTAGCCTCCTGCTAATTCTTGGAAGTTAGTATCGGTGCGAGTTGCGTAAAAATTTATTAAGATAAATTCTGCAGATTTAACAGGTTTTAAGTAGATATCTACTACAAGCTCGTTATTATCAATAACTTCACTGGTATTATTACGACCATCGCATACGATAAGGTAATCGTAAAGTCCTTCAGCCTGTTTAACTCTTTCAAAGAATGGCTTAAGGGTATTTACAACGCGTGTTCTTGTGAATAGTGTGTTATTCTCAAATAAGAAGAACTTCATTACTGACTTAGTAGCTTTCTCAAGATATAAGAAGCTTCTACGAACGTTAACTCTATCAAATGCACTTGGCTTACGAAGTAATGTCTTTTGACCGAATACTACGATACCTTGATCAGGGAAACGTGTTATAGGGTTAAGATTAATCTTATACAGCTCATCACGTTGTCTTTGGTTAGGTGCAAAAGCGATATCCATTACATCATTAACAATACCACGGTTAAAGCCAGCAGGTGCTACCCATGGACCTACATCTGAATCAGTTGATGCCATTTTAGCAGCTACGAAGCCAGAAGGTGGAATATATACGTAAAGTCCGCTATAGTTATCATATACCTTCATATAGTTAGCATATGTAGTAGCGTATGATGTGTTAGCATTCTCAAATTGATGTCTTAATGCCCAGTAAATATCTGTTGAGAAATTCTTACCTGGTGTATTAATAATTTTTGAATCTTTACCTGTTACGAAGATCTGTCTAAGTGGGTCAGCAACGAATAGTACATCACCACGACCACCATCCTTAATAGGTCCGCAGAATACGTTGAATAAGCTAAAGATTGTACTGTAGTAGTCTCTTGCTTGTGTATTAGCACCTAGATCATTTGATGTTCTAAGAGCTTCAATCGCTGTAGCTGTTTTAGTATCATCGAAGTAAGCTAACTGAGTTGCGCAAACTGTTGTCCAGATTGTACCAAGACCAGCTTCAGCAACAACATCGATATTATAAATCTCATCATTTCTAACACGATCAAGAGCACGTGTAAGCTTAGAAGGAATATCACCTACTTTCTTATCGTTAATTTTAACTTCACCGTAAGCGCCGAGAGGGAATAGAGCATCAGCATAACCAATAGCTGTTCCCGCTGCTGTGAGCTGTGCATATGTACAACCAGCATCTGTATAAGCACTTAGTGAAGGTGTATTCAAGGCACTTTCAAGTTGCTTGGAAATAACTCTTATTTTCTTAGTAGGTTTGCCGTTGTTATCAAGCTTGATACCGCCAAAGTAGTCTGACATGTATGGGTTAACAATAATATCAACGTTTCTTGAATTATTTTCAACATTCTCTAAGAAGAAGTTAATTGGAGCACCACCGTTAACATCATTAATTTGTCTGTAGTATCCGATAGAACCATTGTAACCTTCTTCAAGAAAGTAAGTGAGAGTAGTAGCATCGTTTGCAAAGACTGACTGTCTAAGTTTGAAAACACCAACATTAAGTGTATCAGCAAAGTCGATAATAGATGTATCGTAACCTGTTATTTTCTCTTCCATTACTTGGGAGATAGAACCAGCAGCAGGATTATTCCCGAACGCTGGTGTAGCTGTAAGTGAGAAATCAAATCTTGATGTAGGTACACTAACATATGAGGTCAATCCGGTCGACGGTGCAGAAATTGTTACTGTGTACGCTGTGCGTATAGCATCAAAATTAGTCGCGGGGTTAAGGTTTGTATTGTCCGCGAGACCTAGGTAATAACCTTGATACTTACCATCAATAACTGTTTGACCTTTATTTACAACAATAAGTGCAGCGCTTGAAAGTGCGGCGATAGAAGAAAAGCTACTACCTGGTGTTTCACTCCAATCAAAGAGAGATCCATTTACAAGATCCTGATATTGTTGTTGGGTAATATTAAACTGAGTAGGTTCACCTAGCAAGTAAGTACCAGCGCTAATACTCATGGAGTTTGAAACACTACCATTTGCAATTACGCGAGCTGGGTAAGCAAGAAGTGAGATAGAACTACCAAATCCTTCACCTGTATTAGCACCATAAGGTAATCTATTTACAAGTAGTGAAGCAGTTGAGTTAAATGTTGCTCTTACAGTCTGATAAAAGTATCTTTCAGCGGGGGTTTTAGGTGTACCGTAAATTTGCTCAAACTCACTTAAGCTTGATACTGTTAAAACCTCATCTATAGGACCTTGATCCGTATAACCTGTAATATATACTGTTGTACCCGCTGGTGTTGGTACTCTAAGAGAAAGATCTACTTCTCCTATCTCTACCCCGGGTGAATTAATTGTGCGTTTAGCCATACAATTATTTATACTTTTTAGGTATAACTTTTAATTTAAAAGAGCAGTATGCATCTGTGAATAAACAAATGTAAAAGATGATTCAATCTCACTATCATCTCTGTAGTTAAAGTTTATCCCACCGATATCTGTAGGGAAAGCCTTAGTATAAGTAAATTTTATTTTTTCGTTATTAAATTCATCAAGACCGTAAACTGTTAAGTCTGTTTGATAATCCTTAAAGACATCATCAGATATTAAATCATCTGCATCAAATACACCTGTGTACTCACTATGTAATAAGTTAAGCCATTTATATATTACCCAGTAGTTATTATATTCGTTATCAATTGTAAAATTGACAGTTACAGGAGGGTAGGGGTTTTTACTATGAGATGAATTATAGAGCGTGCTACCTGAATATCTGATTTCGAGAGCGGGTACTGTTATTGCTGGTACAACTGTACCATAGATAGAAAACTGCAATGAATCTTGTAATACAGTAGTATTTTTTCTATCTTGACGTTTATTAATCTTTTTTAATGCGTTCGGTAGTTGAAAGACAAGTTTAAACTTATCAACGCGTGATTTATTAAGAACTGATTGTTGATATTGATTAGTGGCCATATGGTTTCCATCCTTCCGACGCTAGTGTTTCCATTTCAGAGAATTGCTCTGTATATCCCATACCGAAAACAACCGGTGTCATGTATGGATTATTTAATCCCACAACTTCAAAATCATTATATATAGAAGTCGCGTTTTCAAAGGTAGCAACACCAAAGTCCATAGGTTCTATAGTCATAGGCTTACCATGATCGTCTAATTCTAAAATATCAAAGTATCTCTCTGTAATTTCTTTTTCTAATATAAAGAGAGCATACATGAATGACATAACTCTATCATCATGATAACCACCCTTAGCTTTCCAGGTACCGTTAGGATATCTGACAAAGTCACGCATCTCTTTAAGTGTATTAAGATCTTGTATAGTTACAGAGCGTACTTCATTAATAAAGTATCTCATATTCATTACACCTTTATACTTGGTGTTAGTATGAGCTATCATACCCATCTGTGGTCTACTTCTTAAGGCAGCTTTAGCTCCGTAAGATACAATCTTTTCATAACCTATATCAAATGCAAGTCTATCAACAACCTGAGCTCCACAATTATTACGTTCAATAAGAGCTAGTGGAGATCCCCAGTTTAGTAGTATAGTGTGTACTTTATTAGCAAACTCGAGAGGTGGTATATGCCTATTATGATATGTAGCTACTTGTCTTATATCTCTTATATCAGTTATATCTAGTATCTGTATGACAGAAGCGTCTACACCAACCCCTTCAGATATATCAACTCCTGCTACATATACTCTTGACGGGTCCGGTTCATCCCAAATCTTATAGTTACCTTCTTCAAGTATAATTTTAGCTTCTATACACTTAGCTGACATATCAGCAAATAACTCTTCATCGATAGATGATTCACCAGAGTTGAGGAATTCGCAGTTGTGTGATAATATACCGTTTGTGAAATACGCTTCTTCATCTTTAACACCTATTATATCATATACATCTATTTCACCTATAAATGACTTATTTATTATTTCTTCAAACCCATTTATGGTATAGATATTATCACCTATATTAAGATCACTAACAGGTAAAAACCGGTAATTATCGATATCTACACACAGCGGGTGATCATTCGAACACGATAAAGAAAAAGTTGTAGTGTTTATGCTAATAGCGTATTTTTTGAGCTTCTGTATACCTATAAACGGTTTATAACCATTTAGAGTCTTAATTTCTATCTCGTTTATATTTTCCTTAAACATATTTTGTGATTTTTAACCCCTCATAATCAACATTATCGTTATCAAATATTACAATAAATTCGCATTGCAATGTATTAATAATATCTAATGTACGTTTATCATCGCGTTCTTTCTGGTATTTATGATACCTCTCATATACCTCATAAACGGTATTTGTAGACCTACAATAACCGTCAACATAATAACCATCTACTTCTACTTGTCTCTCTAGTATAATATTATTCTTAGCTTCTATAAAATCTAAAATAGATTTTTCATTCCTACCTAAACACACTACAGTTCCACGCGAGCTTCGCTCTTTCCTTACATTCCAACTTTTTCGTCCTGCTCTTTGACGAATCTCTACTCTATGTGGTTGAGTAATAAACTTATTATATTCATTCTCCCAACTATCTCCAAATTTATCTTGATGCCATATCTTTGATCTACTTGACGGTCTACATTCATGACAGTATAGCTTTGTAAAAGACTGAGTAGCAACATCAAACGAAGTACCCTTACCACACTTACAAAACATATCCCTTGAATGCTGAAACTCTCTACTTACTAAAAGTAGTCGTAGTGCGAAAGGTACAGATTGCTTTTTTTGTGTATACATACTAAAGTAATCTGTATGGTGTATTATTGATTTGTATATTTCAGGATAATCTTTAATAAGCGTTCTATTGCGACCTTTACCAAGAAATTGTAATATATTAATATCTTTAATTCTCTGTAGAAGTTCTTCTCGACTATAAGTCACTTTTGTAGATAATATACTTTTTGCATCAATATGTGTTTTTTTAACGCGTTCAGAGCGTGTTAAAGAGTTGCTCAATTGTAATTGACTCATTATGTATATTTATGTCTACAAGAGTGTTTCCACTAACACAACAAAATTCTTGAAGCCACGCTTCATTAGAACCAAGAGCTTGCTTAGTTATAGCAGCCCATTTCTCATCTCTACCAGGAACTTCGTTCCACATGATCTTATCATACGCCCAACCGTTTTCATTTTTTTCTGCACCATCATAGATTTTATGAAACAGATTACCTGTACCGTTAGATGTAGAGCATATAAATACTTTAGATTTTTTAGAAGATGTAATAATAGGGAATACTGATTTCCAGAACTCTTCTACTAAATGCGATTCAATGAAAGCACACTCATCAATTACAAGACAGTTAACAGACTGACCACGAGCAGCGGTACCTGTAGTAGTTGTAATACCTATACGACTACCGTTATCAAGTGTCATAGATGTCTTACCATATTCTTTTACACCAGGCTTTAACCATATAGGTAATTCTTCGAAAGCCATTCTAACACGTTGAAAAATTTCAATAGCAGTCGCTTCTTTGTTAGCTACTAGAAGAACGCGTTGATCATCCATGAAGCATGCTTGCCATAGAATATAAATGGTCATCATTGT
>Ga0209820_1000176_pt1 | contig 15250 bp, 25 predicted proteins | sample PPLLak21cMay2015_FD_187254 | JGI IMG/M metagenome (GOLD analysis project Ga0209820, IMG submission 187254) | Freshwater sediment microbial communities from Prairie Pothole Lake near Jamestown, North Dakota, USA - PPLs Lake P7 Core (1) Depth... | ecosystem: Environmental > Aquatic > Freshwater >...
CTGTTAGTAGAGGAGTTCTTACGCATTGTGAATGGTTACAAGAACTGTCCCAGTGATTACTTACAAGAAGCATTGCTTGATGATGATGAGTTTCAATCCCTTAAGCGCTTCTTTATGTGGTGCTGTTTGAATCCTCGTGCTGAAGTGGCTGATAAGCTATACAACTTCCTCAAGAAGAATAGCTTTAAAATTACCAAGCAGGGATTCTTTGTGGCACTGCGTAATGTGGTAACACTCCATGGATCTACAGAGCTGGTACAATTTGTGTCTAACGCCTATAACAAGGTGAAAGCTGTATGGAAGAAGAGCCCAGACAATTATGAGGTGTATCTAAAGGATGGTCAATATAGCTTCATTCACAAAGAAGACAAGTATCAGATGATAAATCTTGAATGTGATAATTGTGATGGTAGTGGTGAAGTGTTTGACTATGAAGAAGATGAGTATTTTACTTGTGAAATCTGTAATGGAGAGGGGTCTTATGAAACTCAGATGTTGAGAGAAGACCTAGGTGAGTGTATTGGTAATTTGACAGATCTCTATCTTGACTTACCCAACCGTGCAGAGAATCGTTTCACAGATGCTCACACACAAACATTTGACATTCGTGTAGGTAGACCAGTGAGCATGGACCCAGGTGCATGTCGTTGGAATACAGATGATTGTGGTGCTGAAGGTTTGCATTTCACAGCCGATGAGATTCATTATGTAGGATGCGGTGATCAGTCTGTATTGGTACTTATCAATCCCATGAAGGTTGTTGGTATTGGTGAGAGCAAGGGTAGATGTTGGGAGTATTTACCAATCATGACCGTTCCTCGTGAAGAAGCTACAGAGATTTTGCATGATCTAGACTTTGACACTCTGCAACTGGATGATAGCTATGCTGTTCGTGAACTGGAAGATTTGGCTGATAAAGCCCAATCTGGTTTTGTTGCTGAAAGTAAGAAGCATGAGTTCAACCTTCCTCATATTTCCACTGTGGAGATTGATAACATTGTTGCTTCCTTGGACAGCATGAAGGATGAAATCAGCGCTAGAGTTCAATTCATTGTTGATTAATAAATTTGGGGATGTAACATTTTTGTATTAGATTTGTTACATCCCCTTTTTATAACTATATGACAATCAAGAAGAAACGCAAGCCTTCTAAGCCTAGAGTGGCTAGGCCAAGGAATGCTGGTACTATGACTGAAAGCGCCTTTTGGTCCTTCATTCGTAGTGCTCTGAGGCAAAAGAGTAGATTCTGGAAACCTATTTTACAATGCAAACTGGAAGCACGTCGTCCATACAAAGGACCTAACAAGCGCCAGAAGTTTGAATACGAATGCAATGAATGTGGAAAATGGTTCCCAGAGAAGAAAATTAACGTTGATCATATGGTGCCTGCAGGAAGCCTAAACTGTGCAGCAGACCTTCCAGGATTTGTGGAACGTCTGTTCTGTGAGAAAGAGCATTTGCAGGTGCTGTGTGAGTCGTGCCACAATAAAAAGACAGCAGATGAGAAAAAAGGAGCAGCAACGTCCAAAAATATGGATATCTAAGAAAGATTTGGAGAATTGGAAAGCTCTTCAAAAGGAAGTAATCTCAAGACATTTTGAAAAACTAAATCAAAAACAGATGGAAAAGGTTAACGATGAAGTAAATCAGATAGTGATTAACAAAGAAGCCTCTTTCGTAGAAGTGTGGCATGAAGGATATGTAGAATCCAAAGGAGAGCGCCATTATTTCTGGCTTATTGATCCTCAGGGTGTAGATCCTAGAGGTAATGAATATGCACCAGAGGTGAGATGGTTCTTTGCTCGTGTGCCCATGGAAGTAAGAGTGATGTACAATCAAATAATTGAGGCATTTAAACAGACACAGAAATGATAGTGCAAACTATTCATGAAATCCTCAACCCGTTTGATGTTGAGGTGAGAGAACTAGGATATGGAGTGGCCCTGTTTATGATAGCAGGGAGCATCCACTCCAATCCTCAGTTTGTTGTTCGTTTCTACCACACAGGAGAACTAAGAACGGTGGATCAGAATGACATAACAGTATATGGAAACCCTACAACAGGGGAAAGTTTAATTCCAAAACCAAAAACAAAATGATTAAAGGAACAGCAACAACAGAAGCAACCTATCGGGCTAACATGCTTGATAGCTCGTCCAGCCTGAAGGAATTCAGCATGGACAGAAAGAAATATTATCGTAAGTATATTCTAGGAGAGGATGTAGATGATAAGGATACACAGGCTGCTACAACAGGTAGAATTGTAGAAACTCTCTTGCTAGAGCCAGAAGAGTTTGATAACAGATTTCACATGTCTTCTTGCGTAGAAGCTCCCTCAGCTCTGATGCTAGCTTTTGTGAACGCTTTGTATAAGTTCACCAAGGAAGCTACAGATGATAATGGGAATGTAACAAGAAGCTTTGAGGACATATCTAAGGATGCCTATGTAGAATCTGGATTCAAGATTAAGTATGAGGCAGTTATTGGTAAGTTTGTAGGATCTGATGCTGAAGTGTATTATAATGAGATGCGCTTAGTAAAAGCCAGAGGTCTCACTGTAGTGACAGCAGAAGATGTAACAAATGCTGAGAAGATTGTCCAGGAGCTACAAAATAATTCTGTTACAAAGGATGTAGTGAATCTGGTGAGTAGTAGTCGCTATAGTGTGTATAACCAGCTGCAGGTGGAGAACTATGAGATTGATGAGCACCTGTTCAAGAGTATGATGGATAAGGTGGTGGTTGATCATGAAAAGCAAACTGTTCAGGTGTATGACCTGAAGTGCACATGGTCCGTAGAGAACTTCCTAGAGGAGTATTATTTGTATCGTCGTGCCTATATTCAAGCCTACCTGTATACCATTGCTGCAACAGCCTTCAGAGATGCTAACGAAGAGATGGAAGGATATGAAGTGTTGCCACCCAAGTTTATTGTTTGTGACAGCACCAACTATTACAATCCGTTGATTTACACGCTCTCTGAGCAAGATTTAGAAGATGCATATAGTGGCTTCACCCACAAGAACAGAGAATACAAAGGAGTGGGCACAATTATTGCAGACCTGAAGTGGGCTCTGGACAATAATGTATGGAACATTTCAAGAGAAAACAGTATTAATAATGGCCTCGTTAAAATTAGAGGATAGAACATGGAGATAAAGAAGACAATAACCAGTATTTTTATGGTGCCAACTCTCAAGATTCCAAAGGATGCGCTGAAAGATAATGGGTTTATCAATGGTTATGTCGTGGATGGAAGCAGAGAGGTGCAGTATGAAAACTGCATCTATCTGCTATTCCAGCCTAAGGACCTAGATAAATTCAGAGAGTTTCTAGACAGCGAGTATGAGAGAACCAAGGATGTAATTGATGACTATGACTATCAAGATGGATATGTTGTGGTGGTATATCAATTAGATCCCAAGTTTAAGAAAGACTTTGGTCTGATTAGGGAAGGTTTATATTCTCGCACATCTAGCAGCTTCCAAGCTTTGTTTCCCAAGGTGATCAAGATTACAAAGAACGGATTGCACAGAGATGAGATAAGCTTGCAATATCGTGTCTTCAATAGGACAGAAGATCTTGTAAAGTTTTGGGAGGACAAGCTGGGTGTAGAATTTGATGATGATCAGGAAGTTTGGCACGGGTTTGAACTAGACAAGGAAACATTAAACATTCAAAAACTTAAAGAACTATGTACGACAACCAAATAGCTGAGGAGCTAAGAAAAACCTATGGAGATGAGAAATTTCGCATCTTCTGTGAAATGCAAGTGGTTAGAAATAGACTTGCTAACCAAGAGTTAAATAGACTAAATGATTCTAATGATGAGGCTTATCAAGCCTTCTTCTGGCAAGCTAAACTTGATGAAATAACTAAAAACTCTTAATATGAAGGATGTACTAGAAAACAACCCCCATTCCACAGAAGTGGTGAGAGACTGGTTTGTGGATAAAATGAAGGAGTCTTTAAACAACCAGGAGTTACCTGAGAACTTTAAAGAATTCATGCGTCAGCAAGGTCTTCCTAATGATAGATTGCTGAAGTTGTTTGAAGAAAACCCTCGAATTTTATTTGATGTATTTGATGATAACGGTGTGATTATCAACGTTATGTATCACGATCAGATGTTTACGTGGGATGTAAACTATATTAATAGTGAAGTGCCCTATGGTGTTAAAAGTGTAGATGTCTATTCTTCTAGAAAAATGGCTGAAAGAGCTGCTGTTCAGCGTGCGTTTCAGATATTAAATGACAAACTAAACATTACATTCAATGAAGGACAAGATAGTACAACAGGTAGTTGATAAGTATGCCACTAGAAGTGCTGTAGGATATATCAAATATGGCACCACGCTAGAGGACAACACTAAGGATAACTATCTGCAGCATCTTCAGGAGGAACTTATGGATGCCACTCTATACATTCAAAAATTAATTGATATGAATAGGGAGATAACTAAGTTAGTTAAGGACCATCCAAATGATGCAGAATTAGGAGCGTTAATAAGGAGATTGGTTAGTTAGAATTTTCCATTTCTCTTGGAAGTTAGAGGGTCGTGAAGTAAATTTGCGACCCTTTATTTTTCACCCCTTAAAAAAGACAAATTATTTATGGATTTAGGATTAGACGCGTTGAGTAAGCTCACGGTATTTAGTAAGTATGCAAAGTATGTCCCTGAGCTTAAAAGAAGAGAAACCTGGGACGAGATTGTGGACAGGTATGAGCAGATGATGGTTAAGAAGTATCCCAAATTAGGGGATCAGATCAAAGAAACTGCCACATTTATTAGACAAAAGAAGGTGCTCCCATCCATGAGGGCTCTGCAATTTGCAGGTCCAGCAGCTGAGGTGAACAATTCAAGGATTTACAACTGTTGCTATCTACCAATTGATAGCATTCACAGCTTTAGTGAGACTATGTTCTTGCTGTTAGGTGGTACAGGAGTGGGCTATAGTGTTCAGAAACAACACGTTGCACAGCTTCCAGCTATTACAAAGCCTGGAAAACAGCGTAACTATTTGGTTGAAGACAGTATTATGGGATGGGCAGACGCTGTAAAGGTGCTCATGAAAGCCTATCTGGAAGGAGGTTTTATGCCCAAGTTTGACTTTAGAGCCATTCGTAAGAAGGGTGCTCGATTAGTTACAGCAGGTGGTAAAGCTCCTGGACCAGAGCCTTTAAAGATATGCTTAGCTCACATAGAGGCTGTTTTGAGCCGAATAGAGCCTGGTAATCAGCTCACTCCATTGCAATGCCATGATATCCTGTGTCACATTGCAAACAGTGTGCTAGCTGGTGGTATTCGTAGAAGCGCTATGATTGCCCTGTTTAGCCATGATGATGAGGAAATGATCACTTGTAAGTATGGAAACTGGTGGGAGACTAACGAACAGCGTGGAAGAGCTAATAACTCTGCAGTGCTGAAGCGTGGGGATGTCCTAGCTCAGGAGTTCTTTGACCTTTGGAAGCGCATTGAGGCTTCTGGATCTGGAGAACCTGGTATCTACTGGACCAATAACCTGGACTGGGGAACTAACCCATGTTGTGAAATTGCCCTTAGACCCTACCAATTCTGTAACCTGTGTGAGGTGAATGTATCAGATGTCACTTGTCAGGAAGACCTGAATGACCGTGTTACAGCAGCAGCTTTCTTTGGAACCCTGCAGGCTGGATTTACAGACTTTCACTACTTGAGACCCATCTGGCAGAAAACCACTCAGAAGGATGCCCTCCTTGGGATAGGAATGACAGGGATTGGATCAGGGGAAATACTTAAGTATAACTTAGAAGCTGCAGCTCGTATTGCCAAACTAACTAATGCGATTATTAGTGAGATTATTGGTACCAACGAAGCAGCTCGTGTAACATGTATTAAGCCTTCTGGTACAACTAGTCTTGTTCTGGGAACAGCTAGTGGTATTCACGCTTGGCATGCTCCTTATTACCTACGCACTATGCGCTTTGGTAAGAATGAGGACATTGCTAGCTATCTCATTGTAAATCACCCAGAACTGGTAGAAGATGATGTGTTACGTCCTCAGGATACAGTGTGTGTACGTATTCCTGTGAAAGCTCCAGAAGGGTCTATATTCCGTACAGAAAGTCCTCTTGAAACTCTTGAGCGTGTAAAGAAATTTGCAACAGAGTGGATTAAAGCAGGACACATTACAGGAGACAACACACACAATGTTAGTGCCACAGTGTCTATCAAGGAAAATGAGTGGCTCACAGTAGGTGAGTGGATGTGGAATAACAAAGATTATTATAATGGTTTGTCCGTATTACCTTTCTGGGATCATAGTTACAAGCAGAGTCCTTTCGAGGATATAACTGAAGAGGAGTACAACCAAAGAATCAACTCTCTAAAAAGCCTAGACTTGACCAAGGTAACAGAGATAGATGATTATGTTGAGTTCTCTCAGGTAGCAAGTTGTGCTGGTGGAGCGTGTGCTATTGAATAGCATCCTCAAATGGTAACAATTTGTTAATAAATCACCCTTTGAAGATTCAAACTTTTTACAGATATTTGCAGGTATGAAAACATATAATCATACCTGCAGTATTTGTAACAAGGAGATTACCTACACTAGCTATAAATCTTACTGGACTGCTAAAAAGAGAAACGGGATGTGTAAGTCCTGTAGAACAACAACAGCTAACAAGAGTCCTGTAAGAAACCAGAAGAGAGAGAATAATCCAGCTTGGAAAGGATATAAAGGCATTCCTTATAACTGGTTCAGTAACTACTTCAAAAGGAGTGGTAAATCTGGGGACATAACTATTGAACAAGTCTATGATTTGTGGATAGCCCAAGACAAAAAGTGTGCTCTATCAGGAGTATCTATAGGATTCTACGATGATGGTAAAACTCATACGTGCTCTATTGATAGGATTGATAGCTCAGGAAGCTACACTCTAGCTAATATCCAGCTAGTACACAAAGACGTAAATATTATGAAAAACAAGTTTGAACAAGCCTATTTTACAGAGATGTGTAGGCTGATATCTAAAAAAAGATATAAATTATGAAACAACAAACAGCAGTAGAATGGTTAGTAAAAATGTTGTACAGCCCAGTATGCAAAGGTTTTATTGAAGGTAGGACACAAATACCATTTCATATCATTGAACAAGCCAAAGCAATGGAGAAAGAGCAGATAATGATTGCTTATACTACTGGAGAATCAGATGGTGAACACTATGAATATGCAGCATTAGAATACTACAACGAAACATACCAAGACAAAAGCGCAGGAGGTGCTTGTGAAATATCATAAGGACTTCATAAAAGATGTGCACTACTACCTAGAGGGTAATAAGGTGGTGTTTACAGAACTGTTCCATAAACAGCGTGGAAGTTGTTGTGGCTCAGGCTGTAAGCACTGCCCTTATGATCCCAAACATAAAAAAGGTGAAACAAAACTTAACAACGATAATAAAAAATAATTTTCTTTTCTGTTTTATGGTTAATAATGGAAGCCCTGGTGTGTCTACACTGGGGCTATTTTTTTGTAAAAAGTTGTTGGTTTTACCAATGAAAAATAGTATATTTGTAAGTATTAAAACAATCAATTATGGCAAAGGCAAAGCAAGAGTCTTCGGAATCAAAAAGTAAATTCCAGGAGGCATTAGACAAACTAAACAAAACGTATGGTGTAGGCACAGTGCTGGCACTAGACAGCAAAACTGGTGGTGATTATGATATCATCAGCACAGGATCAATTGGATTTGATTACATCACATTAGGCGTGGGTGGATTTGTGAAGGGTAGACTATATGAACTAATGGGATGGGAAGGCACAGGTAAGTCAACTATCTGTGGTCATGCTGCTGCAGAATGTCAAAAACAAGGAGGCACTGTTCTCTATATAGATGGCGAGCATGCTGTTGATAAGAAATATTTTCAACAACTAGGTGTAGATACTACCAAGATGTTAATTGCTCAGCCAGCATGTGGTGAGGAGGGTTTTAACATTGCTATGGAAATGATCAACACTGGAGAAATTGACTTAGTGATTATCGACTCAGACAGTAGTTTAATTCCTAAGAAGGTGTTAGACGGTGAGGTGGGTGATAGTGCTATCGGTAAGAAAGCTGTACTGAACAGCAACGCCTATCCAAAACTGAAGACAGCCCTATCTGCTAACAACGTATGTATGATTGTAATCAGTCAGTATCGTGAGAAGATTGGTGTTATGTTTGGTAACCCAACTACAACTCAGGGAGGTCATGCACTGAAGTTCTATTCAGATGTTCGTATAGAAGTGAGCAGATCTTTAGCAAAAGAGGGTGATGTAACTTATGGTAACTTGACAAAGGTGAAGGCTACCAAGAATAAGATGAATCCTCCCTATCGTATGGCTAGTTTTGAGATTGTGTATGGTGAGGGTATTGACAAGGTGGGTGAAGTGCTTGAGCTCATGAATGAGTATGAAGTGGGCAGAAAGTATGGAAAAACCATGACTTTTAACGAAACTAAGTATGATTTAGAGGAATTTAAACGCATGCTTATAGATAACTCTGAGTTTTATGCAGAGATCAAAACCGCAATTCTTAACAAAATCAAAGAGGCAGATATAAATGTCGAAGAAAATGTTGCAGATTAAATTCAAGAAAAAAGATGAGCAGACCAAGCTACCTGTAAAGGGTAGCTTGAACGCTGCTTGTTACGATGTCTATGCACATAGCATCAAACTAGAAAGACCTGACAAGATTATTGTAGGACTGGGCTTTAGCACAGAAATCCCCCCTGGATTCAAAGGCATTCTTGCACCAAGGAGTGGCATTAGCAAGACCAATTGGTCCCTAGCTAACTCGATAGGTATTATAGATGCTGACTACCGTGGAGAATGGATGATGGTCCTTAAGACTAGCAATAGTGTTATGTATGATGCCCTTCCATTTGCTATAGGAGAGCGCTGTGCACAAATCTATTTTGAGAAGGTGAATGATGTAGAAATAGAAGAAGTGGATGAGCTTTCTGACACAACTCGTGGACAGGGTGGATTTGGGTCCACAGGTAAAAGCTAATCTATGAGTAAATTAATACTATCCCTGGAAGATGAGAACACAAGCTTGTTCTCCAAGCAATATCTAAGCCTCATTGAGCTTTGTGATGAGATAGAGAAGCAACTTGAGGATTTGCAAAAGATGGACAAGCGTAAGAAGAAAGAACTTAAGCAGGCTAAGGAGGATGTTAACTTCCTTATAGACATGTACAATGCCAGGGCTAAGTTCAAGAGTTACAATCGTGTAAAATAGAATCCTCAAAAAATGTAAAATGAACACATGCCCTACGTGTGGAGCAAAGTGTGAAGGGTCTCATTGTTTCAGGCATAAACCTAGAAAATCACTACCCAAAACGTCCAGTAGATTTACTAAAAAACTGGACAAATCTGAAGAGGTAGTTCGACAAATCTCCGAATTAAGAGAGTTTTTCTTACAAATTTGGTCAAAAAAAGCACACTATTCGGAAATTAGTGGTAAGTGGTTAGGTAAAGAACCTTTAACAATATTCTTTCATCACATCCTCCCTAAAGAAAAGTATCCTCAAGCTTGTTTTGATGAGGAGAATATTATACTTTTGACGCTAGAAGAACATGAACAGGTGGAACTGGACATGTATAGGTACGATGAGGTTAACCAAAGGCGCACATTTTTAAAGCATAAGTATGAAAGCACCAAACCGTGAACGTAAGCAAGAAATCAAATATGCTATACAGCTTAATGAGGAACAGAAAGCAGCTAAGCAGTTAATCCGTGACAATCAGATAGTTATCATTACAGGTAGAGCAGGTTGTGGAAAGTCATTAGTGAGCGCCCAGACAGCTCTAGATTTCTTGTTTAAGAAGGAATGTGATAAGATATTTGTCACTAGAGCCACCATTGAGGTGGGTAATTCACTAGGCTATCTGCCAGGAAGCATTGATGACAAGTTCAATCCCTATTTGGAGGCTTTCATAGAAAACCTAACTAAGTGTTATGACGGTCCCAAGATTGAACAGCTTATTACAGACAAGAGAGTGGTTGCTCTCCCTGTTCAGTTCATCCGTGGGAAGACCATTGATGATGTCCTGATTGTTGAAGAAGCTCAGAACCTGACAAAGGCCCACATGTTAGCCCTGCTTACAAGGCTTGGTAAAACTGGGAAGATTATTATTAACGGGGACAATGAGCAGAAGGATATTAAGGACGAGTTTAACGGACTTAGTTATGCCATTGAGCTGTCTAAGAAGATCTCTGAGATTAAGTGGGTGAAACTTAAAGAGAATCATCGAAGTGACTTAGTAGGTAAAATCTTAGACTATGAATACGGTAAGTAAGCTATTAGTAGTACTAGCTCTGAGTGGGTGTGATGTAGCAGAAGAATCTGCACAGGGAGACTTTTTCTCTCTAAACGGAGGGTCCTATCCTGTAACAATCGATGTAATCATCACTCCAGACACTGAAGCAGCTGCTCAATATGTAAGGGATAACTTAGATAGTACAATTCAAGCTTCTGACTTTGATGGGTCAGCAGCAATAACATTTGATTTTCAGGATGGAAAACCTGGAATTATTTGGTTAGAAAGTGCTACCTTTGATCCTCAGGATATTTCCATAATAAATCACGAGCTCTTGCATGCCACGCTAAATACCATGCGCTACTCTGGTGTTTCACTTAGTGATTCATCAGAGGAAGCGTATGCTTATCAATTGCAGTATTATTCAAATCAATTCTATAACAAAATCAAACAATGAAAAACCAGTTTTTCTACACTCGTAAAGAGTTAAAATCAGGTACACCAGACAATCCTGTGTACAATGTGTTTCGTGACAGCTTTAACATTAACAAGGTGATCCGTTCTGTTGCTATTGAGGATGGGCGTGTGATGATCCTTTTGGATGATTTACATGAGCGTGCTCAGGAGGTTCCTGATATTGATCCTCGTACTAACAAAATCAAAGGAATGAAGCGCCAAAAGAACACATTCCAGAGTGAAATCTATTTAGAAGGAGAAGACGTTGAAAGATTCTACAATGCAACATCAATCATCTGAACTACCGTTCATAAGCTGTAAGTGTATCACTTATGGTAGGGTGAGTACGCTTGAGGAGAGCCTAGAGTCTTTCCTCAGGCAGGACTACCCTGCAGACAAGTGTGAGTTAATAATAGTGAATGACTACCCCCTCCAGAAGCTAAAGTTTGAACATCCTCAGGTGACAATTCACAACATGGATTACACCTTTAGCACTATTGGAGAGAAGGAGAACTACGCTACAAAACTCTGTAAAGGAGATATTATATGTCAGTGGGACGATGATGATGTAGCGGTTCCATGGCATTTACAAAATGTAGCCAAGTATTTCACAGACGATGTGAATATTCTACATTGGAATCCTGGAGTGTTCTATAACGGGGACAATATTACAGACATCACCTGGATAGGTAATTCTGGTATTGTGTTTCGTAAGAAAGCTTGGGAAGCTATAGGTGGACATCCTATTGAAAATGCTGGATATGACATGACATTCATTGAACGTCTACATGTTCATGGTGGAAGACTCTTTGCTGCTCCTCCTAAGGAAGAAGCTAGTTGGTTTTATATGTGGGGTGGTAGAGGCTATCACATGTCTGGTCAAGGACACGATAAACCTGGCAAACCTAATGTTATTCAAAGACATAGTGCTCACATAGAAAATCTCAGAATGCAGCGTAAGATACCTACAGGAGACGTTCAACTGAAGCCCAATTGGAAATATGACTATGTAAAGATGCTTAAAGACTATGTTAGTAGACTTCATAATCCCAACGTATAATCGACCTGCCCCTCTAAAATGTATGCTCTCCTCTCTGGTTGCTCAAACCAATCCAGACTGGGGAGCACATGTTGTTATTGACAATCCTGAGGATGTAGAGAATGTCAAGCTCGTAGAAAGCTTTGCTGATCCTAGAATTCGTTGGTCCAAGATGGACAAGCGTTATAATGACTGGGGCCACACTCCAAGAGAATATGGAAAACAGCAGAGTGAGGCTAAGTATATCATCATGACAGGAGATGATAACTATTACACACCCAACTTTGTACAAGAAATATCTGTCCTATGTAATGTAGAAGTAGGTATGGTGTACTGGGACATGGTGCATTCACATTACAAGTATGCATATTTTAAATGTGTTCCTGCAGGAGGACAAATTGATATGGGAGCATTTGCCACCCGTAGAGATTTGGCTCAACAAATCCAGCTAGGAACAGATTATGCTGCTGATGGATGGTTCGTAGAACACTTCAAACAGAAGTTTCCAAAAGAAAGCATTTCTAAGATTAACAAGGTGCTATTTGTACACAACTAATGAAAATACTTGTAACAAATAACACGCTAGCTGGTGTAGGAGGAAGTGAAACTTATGCATACACACTTGTCATGGAGCTAAAACGTAAAGGTTTCCATGTAGATGCTGTGTCTGCTAGTTCACTTGGACCTATATCTAAGAAGCTTACAGAAAACGGAATATCAGCAACATCCGTTGTTCCCTCAAAAGAATACGACTTAATATTAATGTCTCACACTAGCTCTATTCCTAAGCTAACTGATGTAAAAGGACTAAGAATACAGACATGTCATGGTGCATACCATCTATTAGAACAACCCACCAGAGAAGCTAACAAACACGTTGCTGTTTCTGAGGAGGTACAAAAGCATCTAAAGGGGTTGGGATTTGAATCATCTGTGATATACAATGGTGTAGATCTTGATCGTTTCAAACCTGTAAATTCTATTGGTTCTAGCGTAAAAACTATTCTCTCTCTATCTCAATCAGGAACATTAAATCAGCGCCTGAAGAAAATATGTGCACAGCTTGGGATAAAGCTCATAGAGCTCAATAAGTTTGCCAATCCCACATTTAATGTAGAAGACTATATCAACCAAGCAGACATGGTGATATCTATAGGAAGAGGAGTGTACGAATCACTTGCTTGTGGAAGAGTGGTGTTGTGTCTGGACCAGAGACACTACATAGGAGCTAAGCCTGTAGGAGATGGTGTGGTGACAGAGGCTAACGTAAGAGATCTATTGAGATTCAACTGTAGTGGTAGATTCAGTAGGACTGAGTTTGACGATAACAAAATCATCCAAGCCATCCAGTCTTATAAGAAGGAAATGGGTGACTTTGGTAGGGAGTTTGCAAACAGCGAACTAAATATATCCCACCAAGTAGATAAATATCTTGCTTTAAAATGAGAAAAGCCCCTGAAAAGGGGCTTTCTTATTAAACAAACAACTATGAAACAACAACTATTTAGAGAGGCGCTTAGATTTTAAGGGCCACATTTTACTCTTTAAACGAAGCTTTGTATCAGCTTCCTTCATATAATTGTCTTTAGGTCTTGGGTTGGGCACCTTAGGAGCCTTTTTTGGTTTTCCTGCTTTCATATTAGCAACCGTATTTACATTTACCACCCATCATCATTTTCTTAGGTGACTTACCAGCTTTCTTCATGGCAATAGCTGTAGCAGCTTGCTTCTTTAAAGCAGCACCACCTTTAGCTTTCATTTTGCCACCATTCTTTTGATAACCCATTTTGTTTCTAACAGGTGTAGGGAGTTTAGCAAGTCCAGGGTTTTTAGAAGAGTCTACAGGTTTAAGTGACTTACCATCTTTAGCCTTAACTTTAATTCCTTTACGTCCTACATTCTTTTTAGAAGCAGGCATAGAACCTTTTTTCTCAAGTTCTTTCATCATTCCTTTACCAGGAGCGCTGAGATCAACATCCTTTTTCTTAGGGTTCATCATCTTATTCATTCCTTTGATCACTTTAGATGTGTCCACCTTTACACCTTTTGGAACATTTCCTTTAATAGAACCTCCAGGTTGATACTTTTTAATCTTTCCCATTTTTATTTGAGTTTTTAATTGTTAGCAATTCCACTTGCGAAGCGCAAGAGCTTTTCTTGTAGGTTTACCATTAGGTTTTCTCATAGGACCTTTTACTCCTGACATTCTTGCACAAAAGCTTTTTCTCCTATTAGCAGCCTTAGATCCTTTCTTCAACTTTGAAGGAGGTGTAGTGACTGCCATTTTTAACTTAGATCCAGGGTTCTCTCTTCTATAAGAGGCAACTCCTTTTCTATTAAGCCCACCTTTTGGATCTTTTCCTTCAGAGCGTGTCCAGGCTGGTGTTTTACCACCGCTACGCATCTTAGGAGCTCTACGCTCTTCACGCTTGATTTGCTTTTCCTCACGCTTGATTTCTCTATCAGCTTGACGATCAGCTCTGCGGTTTTCTTTAACGGAGATCTTTTCATCTCTGCGAGCTTGTCTTTCAAGCCCACAAGATCTGCCTCCAGATCTACCAACACGTTCGCCCCATTGAGCTTTTTTAATCCTAGCCATTATTTCTTCTTTTTAGATCCCTTATACTTATAATCAGGGTTGTCTCTGTGCCATTTTTTGGTAGCAGCTACACCCTGTTTAACAGTTTTAGCTTTACCCTTTCTGGTGAGATTGATAGTGTCCCATTTACCCTTGTCTTTCGTAGGATGGTTTACAATTATGTCTCCTTTTGTACTCTTAGTAGTATTTTTGGCAGATTTATAAACCACATGCTTCTCACCACCAGCAGTCACTTTCACCTTTCCACCACTCTTAAGTGTAGAACCTGCATAAGGTCCTTTCTTCTTAATCAGTGGTCCGTTAGGAACAGGTGTAATGGATCCCTTGACAGCTGTAATTGTATCACCAGCTCTTAAAACTCCTTTACCCACATAAGCTGTTGCCTTTTGTGGGTTCTTTACACCATTGCCCCTAGTGATATTCTGGGGCAATGTGTTCCGCATCCTAGGAGCGCTCTTGAGGAGTTTCTTAATGCTTGGCATTATTTCTTCTTCTTAGAAGTTGTAGATTTAGCCTTAGCCTTAATAACAGGTTTAGCTTTAGCTTTAGCTTTAGTTACTTTACCACCTGCTTTCTTCTTTTGAAGTTCTTTTTTCTGAGCTTCGTAAGTGCTATCTCGTCTAGCATTTTCTTTTTGAAAACTCTTGTTTCCAAGAGCACCACCAACACGACTTACACCTTCTGAAAGTCCTCTAGCTATTTGAATATATGGATGCAATCGTAGTGCTTGATTAACTAGATTGTCTGGATCTTTAGGATTTTTCTTAATCCTTCTGATAGCATTAGATATACTAAGGTCATCACCTAAGTTTCTAGTTTCAGCTACTTTTTTGCCAGTTTGAGCTTTTCTTTTTAATATACGTCTCATAG
>Ga0209820_1000186_pt1 | contig 15039 bp, 24 predicted proteins | sample PPLLak21cMay2015_FD_187254 | JGI IMG/M metagenome (GOLD analysis project Ga0209820, IMG submission 187254) | Freshwater sediment microbial communities from Prairie Pothole Lake near Jamestown, North Dakota, USA - PPLs Lake P7 Core (1) Depth... | ecosystem: Environmental > Aquatic > Freshwater >...
TTCCGATGCGGTTTTGTTGCTAACCAGCCTTTCGCCTGACCTCATAGCAACCACCATCCTTTCTGACAATCCGATCTCAGAAGCCATACGAGCATTGTCGTAGCCAAGCGCAGCCTGAACCTTCACAAACGTATGCGAGTCCATTAGCTGCCATCCTTAACAAACTGGCCGTTGACCATTCGCCCAGTTCGCTTGCTGATCACGTTGTAGGCTCCATCTATACAGTCACACATGCGTAGACCTTGCATTTCAGCTTGGATCACAAGCGTCACATAGATGTCGCCAATAGCATCAGCAATCTCAGCCTGGTTGCGATCAGCCAGTGCGTGAGTCAGCTCCTCAACTTCTTCTAGCGTCTTCATGTGCTGGCCTGCTTCAGTGCCTCTGCCGCGCACTCCGAGAATGCCCTTGTCGTGCGCCCAGTCTAGTATCTCTTCTTCCAAATATGCACTCATGGTTTATCCCTAAAATGGAATTTCGGAGTCATCAAAGTCATCATAAGCAGGTGCTGGCTTCGGTGCTTGTTTGCCGTGATTACTGTGCATTGCAGCCTGTCTAACCTCTTGCGGCATTTCGCGCTTGCTGACAGAAAAGGACAGCAGGGGTGCTTTTGGGTTCGCGTCTGCTTTGCGCTTCCAGGCTGAGACGTTATAAATAACGCCATCAATGTTCAGATCACCTTTAAAGTCTGGATGCTTGTCATTTTCCTTCTTTTCGTTCTTCCAGATTGCTCCGCGATTGGTGTTGTCGTAGCTCATACTATTTTCCTATATTCAACGGTTGGTAAAATTGGTTTCTTGCGTTTTGCTGGCTCTTGGTCTGACTTCCAAAAACTATAAAAGTCGGACAATAGCGCAAGGCATTGCTGCCAATATTCTTCATCAAACGGCACTTCCCATACTTCAAAGCCTTCTGGTGTCCAGCAAATAAAGTGAGCCAGCTTGCGACCAGTTATGAAAAGCTGTCCCTGCACTTGCGGAAGGTAGTGATCAGGAACCTTTCCGTATAAGTTCATGCTGGCTGGACACTTGGCCTCGACAACGATGTTACTGCCGACATAACCGTCAGGAGTGCATCCTAGCCAGTCGTGGCTCGCAGATATAACAAAACCCTGCTTACCACCAGCACTTTGCACGATGTCGCCTGTAGCGACCTCATAGGCGGTTATAGCGTGGGTCTCGTTATCCTTGCCCCACTGAGTAGCGTCATTACCAGCAAACTTCTCCTCACGGCCTGTGAGCTGCCTCCAGAGCTTTTGTCTGGAGTCATAGCCAACACCAATGGCATTGGCAAAAACGCTTGCTGTCAGCCTGCCTTCTCGTTCTGGTGACAGGCTCATGCGAGCCTCTCTTTAACTTCTGCCAATACATCACCGTGGGCTTCACGCTGGTCAGGTGTCATTGCCTTCCAAGCGGCTCTCAGCTCATCAATGTTGGTGCAGGCATGTAGCATCTGGCTCAGGATTGGATCAGGCTTGCGGTCAACCTTGTGAGCTTGCGGAACATCCTCGCCAGCGTAGATATAATGTGCGAGGCCAAACAAAGCCAAGCACTTAACCAGGCAGCGCATCATGGCGGTATTGACGGCAAAAGAGTCAGGATTGCTGATTGCTTTGTTTTTGTAGTCCATCACTGGGAGCCACATCTTGCGGCTGCACTCGCCGATGCTGACAGTGCAGAAAACCATCAGCGTACCGTCAGACATAGACTGCGGAGTGTCAAACTCAAACGTGGCTTCTGGGTAATGCTCCATCAGAGTTGACCAAGCCCATGCCCAGCTCAGGTAGGACAGGCTGTTTTTCTTTTCGATGTGGTCAGAGCAGTCGATGCTGCTCAAGGTTTGCCAGATTTCTTTGTACATAATTACTACCTCTTGTTGTGTGTGTTCGCACATTAAAGCACCATAAGTGCGCCCAAGCAAGCACAAATATAGTTTACTTTGATTAATTTGTGTGCTTAGAATAGCGCATCAACAACAAGATTGAGGATATAAAGTGAGAGAGCGAGGCTACAACTTAGACTGGACAGCCAGTTTGGAACCAGAGGACACCAGGGCGCAAGACCCGTGGATCAGCCTAGAAACAATGCAGCCAGACAAGTATCGGCCAGCAGGTCGGCTCGCATCGTACTCAGGCACACGGTACGACATTTACACTGTCTACCTGCCTCGCAGAGGCGTTGACTTAGCTACACCAGTCAGAGCATATGCATCAGGTCACTTTAAAATGATGGAGTGTCAGGGCAAGTTTTACCTGACCCAGTTTGACGGCAGAGTGTTTGAAAGGAATAAGCCAGCAGATTTTTATATCAAAAAAGAATTACGCAGCATATCAAATGCGTAGTATGATTAGGACGCTTACCGCAGAAAGACAAAAGCCCCGTTCGGCTAAAAACGAGGCTCTTGAGGGGGTAAGCAAGGTTGATTACGACAACCCTGTTAGACAACATATTACTTTATATGTTTTGTTCATACAAGATTGCTCTGCTATTCACCAGCCTTATAACACTTTAGCCCGTGACGGGTATAACAACGGCAACGTATCGCGCAGAGTTCCAACACTTAAACTGGTAATCAAAATTCCAAGCTCTGACCGACCCTTGTCAACTTGGCCCATGAAGCAGCCACTGGCTGACCGATTCGCAGATAGGATGCTGCGTGAGACTTGTCTCAGGGGGACTATAAAGTACCTTGCTGGCTTTGCTGGCAATAGCGTTAATGCGGCATGATGGTTGGATACCTTCATGGGGGAAATAGGGGAAACTATGTCTAAAGGAAATGGAAATGAAAACATTACAGGTTGCAAAGTACGAAAGAGGTGCTGCTCTTTACTTTGAGGATGAAGTAACAGAAAGGTGCGCTCTTTTAATAACAGATAAAAACTCAAACTACTTCACACAAAAGGCAAAGCGGATGAACACTGACATTGAAGACGCAAAAGCATTAGTAGATAAACACCTAGTTACACTCGGCCAGGCACTTGACGCTGTTCAAGCAAAAGAGCAAGCGATTGTTGAGGCAACAAAAATAACGTCAGGCAGACTTAGGGATACTGTTCACAAGTTAAGCGATGGTCTGGCGAAAGTTGAAAAGACGGCAAACTTTGACAAGCTGGCTCGTTATGCTGATACGTTGGAAAGAATTGAAAGGGCTTTATCATCTTTAGCTGAGATGGAGAAAACGGGTATTTTGACTAAAATATCATCGTCACTAAAATAAGCTAGGTTAATAACAATGAAGATAGATATCACACAGGCTTATACCTACGGCGTATCAGATGAGGCTGCTGCTGAGTTTGTTGAGCATCGTAAGCTGATTAAAAAGCCACTGACCCAACGAGCCTTTGAAAGAGCAATGATCGAGGCTTGCAAGTGCGCCCAGCAACTGGACTGCACTGCTGACCGAGCTATTGAGCTATCAATCGACAAAGGCTGGCAGGCTCCGACAATGGAATACATCAAGGCAGAGCTAGAACGGCGGCATGAGGCTGCAAACAGGCAACAAGTGGTAGTCGCAAAACCAACGAGGGAAACAATAATCGACCGACTAACAGACCGATCATGGTCACACTGAGGGCATAACAATGACACAGACACAGCAAATACTTAAGCACTTGGAAAAAGGCAACAAGATCACATCACTAGAAGCACTTAACCTGTTTGGCTGCTTTAGATTGGCAGCAAGGGTGCAGGAGCTGCGGGACGTTGGGCATGAGGTCAAGTCTCAACTGATCAGGATCAACGGCAAGCGCATTGCAGAGTATTGGTTATGAGTGGTGAGCAGTGGATAGTCAACTCTGACAGTAAACTCGGTGGCTTTTTAGCTCATGCTGCCGAGTTGTACAAAAAGCACAAGTACGTCAGCTTTAAGTGGTCAACTGGGCAGCAAAGAAGCGAAACACAAAACGATGCAATGCACCTATGGTTTGAGCGCGTAGCCAAAACACTTAACGATGCAGGATTGGAAATGGTGGTCAGTTTACCAACAGGAAAAGAGTGGACTATCCCCTGGTCCAAACACACGGTTAAAGAAAACATCTGGAGGCCGGTTCAGGAGGCAATCACAGGCAAGCAATCCACCACCGAAGCCAAGCGCATCGAGTACAGCCAAGTTTATGAAGTTATCCACAGCCGGTTCGCAGGTCATCATGGGATCACGCTACCTTTGTGGCCGAGTAAGCAGCAGTGAGAAAGTGCCGCACCTGCAAGATACATATACCGAGCTTTGCTAAGTCAGAGACTGTTTACCAGAAGCGCGGTTGCTGCGGCGAGGAATGTGCGCTGGAGTTTGGAAAACTCGCGATACAAAAAAAGAACGAGAAAGTTTGCAAAGCACAAACCAAGGCTCGCAAGGACAAGATCAAAACCAAGACAGAATGGCTGACAGAGGCTCAGGCGGCGGTCAACGCATACGTGAGGATCAGGGATAGGGGAAAGCCTTGCGTCTCATGCGGCAAGCCAGACAACGGAACCCATCAAAGACACGCTTCTCATTATCGCAGTGTCGGAGCCTGTTCAAGCCTACGGTTCAACCTTAAAAACGTCTATGCAAGCTGCCAGCAGTGCAACACAAGCAAAAGCGGCAATTTACTGGAGTACAGGATAAGACTCAAAGCGCGTTACGGAGAATCACTGGTTGAATGGTTAGAAAGCCAAAACGAGCCAAAACGGTATGAGACGGATTATTTAATACGTCTGCGAGATGTTTTCAGGAAAAGAGTAAACAGGTTAAAACTGCGCCAACCATAAGCCAGCGCAGAGGAAGATTAGCATTCTACAAGGCTCATCCCGTAATTGTTAATTTTTGGCAGGCTATCAGTATTGGCAATTTTTATCAGCATGTTGTCTTTAAATATTGAGTAGTCAACGTGGTGATGCCACCTGTTAAACTTAAACACAACTTTTGCAACATCTGGGTGCAGGTCTGCAAGCATTTGGCTTTTCGGTAGCGTCCCTTCATTGTCGTAAAAGTCGGCACTATTACCTCCGCGCATCCTTTGAGTTGTAATTTTCCCGCACAGAAAAGCGTTAAACTGCAAAGTGCATAGGCCGTCTTTAAGAACCCGAATGCTCAAGTCCGTGTCCTCGTTGTACCTTGCTCGCCAGCGGTATCCAGAATTGTTGTCTATGAGCAGGCATGAGTAAATTCTGGTATTCAACACATATGGCGGCACAGCATCTCCTTTCTTGCAGAAAGAGTAGTAATTTAGACCCGCAACAGGAATGTTAGAATATCTGCAAACAAAATCCTCAGAGGCTAACAAGGTTGATCCAGTGCGAACCTCAAACTTTTCGTTCTTGTTCAGATAATGGAAGGCATCAATATTGTCATCCATTACCCAATGCCTGCTAAATCCGTTTGCTTTGCTGTGATCAATGCAAAAGTTGCGAGCTGGGCCTGGCCCTGTGCTTTTGGTAAACCCTAAATTATCGCAAAGGTCGTAATCAGATTTGTAAGAAGATGGCAGCACAATCAGTTCGCCAAAACACCTGCCTTTGCGATAAAGGTCAACCTCATTACTTTCAACAACAATGTAGTGAGGAACGCCCATTTCATGTAACGCTCTAGTTGTAAGGCCGTTATCAAAACGACCTTTGGAAACTATGTAGACTGGAAACTTAGGATTCATCAACGTAAACCTTGCGCTCAAGACCCCAATGAGACTTAAAGGGATGCCAAATGCTTTTTGTTTTAAGTGTCATCTTCTGTTTAATTTTTTGCTGAAAATCCATGTAATCTTGTTCAGAGTCAAATCTAACGATTATTTCCTTAAATGGCTTTTTCTCTTGCTGATTAAACTCTGGCATCCCTACCCACTCTGGATATTTATCAAACAAATCGTCCATTCGGATAACCTCACAAAAGAACCAGCATAAACATGCCAGCGCACAGGATGCAGGTCAGAACAGCACACAAGGCATCAATTTTCTGGGCGCGGGTCATAATCTGTTCCCTTTCAGTTGTGGAAGAACAATATCAAGAACTGCAACTAGCATCATGTCTTTGTCAGGGTTGCCGTCCTTGTCAATGTTAGGCAAGAGTGTGTCGTAAATGTCCTGAAGCGTTTCCCATGCCTGCTTGTATTCAAAGTCAGGCAGATCATGCGCTACAGCCGATTGCAGAGCCTGTGTGATGTAAGCGGTTCGGGATAGCTCACACTTGTGAGCTGCCTTTGTGACCAGTCTAAGCAGGCCATCAGGCATTCTTAAGCTGGTGGCGGTCATTGCTTTATCTTTGTTCATCTTATTTCCTCAGTGTGTGGCCGTCCGTGGCCGGTTGGTTAAATTAGGTCTGAGACCGATTCGATCACGAATCGCGTCAGGTCTGCCGTGCTAGTGCTGGTTGGGTGGACGAAAATCGAGTCGATCTTATCGAACCCGTCATCACCGTCGAAGTAGACATAACCTTCTCCACGCACGACTTCAATGTTTAGTGCTGGGTAGGCGGCTTTGAGTGCTTTGTTGACTGCTGCGAAATTTGCCATTTTCTTATCCTCTGTGTTGATGGCCGTCCTTGGCCGTTGGTTGTTAGGCTGCTTGATCGCCTGAGACTTTTAAGCCGTGTCGCTTTGCGTGCTGCGAAAGCATGTTTTTTGCGCCTGTTATTGTCATTGTGCGGCTGCCAAAGCTGCCAGTTCTGCCATCTTGGTATGTAACCAAAACTGTGTAGCCTTTTAGAGTCTGCGCGATCTTTAGGCTTGTTACCGAGTTGTACATTTGTTTTACCCTCTGGCCGCTGGATGCCGCCGATGTGAGTAGAATAGCATAACTGTATTGCAGTGCAATACTTTATTTCAAATATTACACATTTATATGGATAGTGGATTTAAGGCACAGAATAGTAGATACTTAAGAAGCCAGAATCCGACTGGCGTTTCCTGTTGTGTGTGTGGTTCCTTTATCGCCTCTGAAACATGGGGCGTTTTTTAATAGGGGTAATGTATGCCAATGAAGAAGGGTTACGGAAAGAAAACGGTCAGCAAGAACATCAAGACAGAGATGGCCGCTGGCAAGCCACAGAAGCAGGCAGTAGCAATAGCAATGAGCGTGGCTAAGAAGTCCAAGCCAAAAGCAGCGCGGTACGAGTAATGCCAGCAGGCAGACCACTAAAGTTCAAATCAGTCGAAGAGATGCAGGCTAAAATAGACAGCTACTTTGCAGCCTGCGATGACGATAATCCTCCGCTAATCTCAGGACTAGCGTATCATCTTGATATGAATACAGAATCTCTCAGAAGGTACGGAGAGAACGAAGAATTTTATGCGACTATAAAAAGAGCCAAGCAAAGAGTCGAAATGTTCTTAGAGAAAAGGCTACACCAACAGTCACCAGTCGGGTCAATCTTCAGTCTAAAGAACAACTTTGGATGGAAGGACAAGACAGAGCAAGAGCTAACAGGCGCAGACGGTGGAGCCATCAAAACCGAGTGGACAGTGAGGGTTGTCGATGCCAGAAGTGACGCTTCCTCGTAAGCTACTACCTCTGATCAACAAGCCTAAGCGGTTCAAGATTCTTATAGGTGGAAGAGGCTCAGGCAAAAGCCAATCGGTTGGCGACATCTGTTTGATGGATGCTCAGACCAAGGGCATTAAGACAGCTTGCTTCCGCGAATACCAAGTAACAATGGATGACTCGGTACTCTCTCTTCTAAGCGGAGAGATTGAGCGTCTAGGGCTGCAAGGCTTTAACGTGCAAGCCAACGCAATACAGCATGGCGGTGAGGACGTATTTAAGTTCAGAGGATTGGCAAGGAACCCTGAAGGCATCAAGTCCATGTACGGCTTCAAGAGGTTCTGGGTTGAGGAGGCTCAGACCATTAGCTCTGACAGTCTCAAGGCTCTAACGCCAACGCTGCGGGTAGAAGACTCTGAAATCTGGATGACTGCTAACCCAAGATCAATAGCCGACCCATTCAGCCAAAGATTCATCAAGCCTTTTGAGAAGCAGCTTAGGTCAGAAGGCTATTACGAAGATGATATGCACTTAATCATCTGGATCAACTACAACGACAATCCATTCTTTCCAGCAGTGCTTGAGCAAGAGAGAGCATACGATCAGGCTAACCTAACGACAGCTTTATACAGGCACATCTGGCTCGGCGAGTTCTACGATGAGGTCGAGGACACCATCATTCCTGTTGACTGGTTTGAGTCTGCCATTGATGCTCACATCAAGCTGGGCTGGAAGGCAGAGGGCGCAATCATTGCCAGTCACGATCCAAGCGACACTGGCGGTGACTCCAAGGGTTACGCAGTCAGACATGGCAACGTGGTTCTAAACGTCACTGAGAAGATCACAGGCGAGTCTGCTGATGGCATGGACTGGGCGCTTGATCTTGCGCTGGCTGACAGGGCTGACTACTTTGTCTGGGACTGTGACGGATTGGGTGTAAGTCTGAAGCGCCAAGTAGATGCTGCGCTGGAGAACAAGAAGGTTGAGTATGTGATGTATAAAGGTTCAGAGTCTCCAGAAGACCCTGAGGCCGCATCGTTTGAGGGCGGCGTACAGAGATCAAAGTCTAACCGCGAGACATTCACCAACAGGCGAGCGCAGTATTGGTGGAGGCTACGAAGCAGGTTCGAGGCCACTCATCGTGCAGTATCAAAGGGGCAGTACATTGATCCTGATGAGATGATCTCTCTGTCATCAAGCATTGACAAGCTGGATCAGTTACGCTCTGAGGTGTGTCGGATACCGCTTAAACGTACAAATAGTGGTAAAATACAAATCATGAGCAAGATTGAGATGGCTAAGAAGCCATACGAGATACCGTCACCCAACATGGGTGATGCACTAATGATGGCAATGTACCGACCTAAGCCTAAGCTGGAGAAGGTCGCAACGATCAAATTTAAAGGGTGGTCATGATGGCTAAATACACAGAGACTGATTACCAGATCGACTTTGATAATCATCAGACAGTCTTGAATTTACTCTCTGCCGCACAGGAGGCTGATCACGATAACCGTGAGAAAGCGCGTGAGGCCAACCTGTTCTGCGATAAGCGTGACGGCCAGTGGGAACCCTACTGGTGGACGAACAATGTCGGCAAGCCAAGATACACCTTTGACATGGTCAACCCTATTGTCGATCAGGTGACTGCTGAGATCGAGCAGGCAGACTTTGACATCAAGGTCAGCCCAATGTCTGGCTCAGCATCCAAAGAAACGGCAATGGTCATTGATGGTCTGGTCAGAAACATGAGGCCATGAGGTCGAGCCAAGGACATCTACATCAACGCTGGTCGCGGCATGGCTACGGCTGGCTACGATGGCTGGATGGTGTCGCACAAGTACACTGACCCACAATCGTTTGACCAAGACCTAGTAATCGAGCCAGTGGCTAACTTCATTGACAGGGTATGGTTTGACCCTGCTGCCTACCTGCAAGACAAGTCTGACGCTCAGTATGCTTTCCTGCTTCATGCTATGTCAGTCCAAGAGTACATGAAGAGATACCCAGAAGGCTCTCAGGCATCTGTCTCAATCGACAGAGAGGGTGAGGCATACTACGACAAGGCCGAGGTCATCGTAGTAGGGCAGCTCTTCTACGTTGAGCAGCAGGCATGTGAACTTGTGCTGATGAGCAATGGCGCTGTCTACTCTATTGACGATGACTATGAAAAGGTCAAGGACGAGCTAACGGCACTGGGTATCGAAGAAGTCAGACGGCGTGAGGCTTATAAGACTGTTGTCTGTTCGCACTTCTTTGATCAGACTGGCTGGCTAGAAGAGAAAGAAGAAACCATATTTGATCGCATCCCAATCATCCCTGTTTACGGTAACTATAAGATCGTTGAAAACAAAACGATCTATTGGGGCGTGGTTGAGAAACTACTTGATCCACAGCGGGTGTTGAACTACAGCCTTTCAAGAGAGATCGAGGAAGGCGCACTAGCACCAAGAGCTAAATACTGGATGACGCTTACTCAGGCTGCTGGGCATGAGGACACACTGGCTACGCTGAACACCAACTCTGACCCAGTGCAGTTCTACAACAACGATCCAGAGATGCCAGGCGCACCACAGCAGCAGGGGGGCGCACAAGTTAACCCAGGCTTAAGAACCATCTCCGAGTCAATGCGCCAGATCATTGGTCAGACTGCTGGCATGTTTGCTGCGAACATGGGAGATAACCCTGGCCTGCAATCCGGTGTTGCAATCGAGCGCCTACAGAGCAAGGGCGACAACGGCACAATCAAATACTTCAGGGCGCTTGAGTCTGCTATTGCGGCCACTGGTGACCTATTGGTTAAGGCTATCCCTAAAGTGTATGACGCGCAGAGAACGGTCAGGCTGCTTTACGAGGATGGCAGCACTGAGATGCAGGTTCTGAACGAGCCGGTCATTGACAACCAGACAGGTGAGATCATTACCCTGAACGACCTAACAAAGGGTCAGTACAGTGTTACCTGTCGAGCTGGCGCATCGTTCCGCAACCGTCAGCAGGAAACCATTGAGACAATCATTGAGATTGCCAAGGTCGATCCGTCAATCATTGGCATGGCTGGCGACATCCTGCTCAACGCTATCCCAACGAGTGCAGCTACCCAGATCGGTGAGCGTAAGCGTCTCCAGATGATGTCACAGGGTCTGATACCGCAGTCACAGATGACTGAGCAAGAGATCGCACAGCTACAGCAGAGCGCACAGGGTCAGGAGCAGCAGCAAGACCCAGCAATGGTACTGGCTCAGGCTGAGATGGCTAAGGCGCAAGCAGAGCAGATGAGGGCGCAGGTTGAGGTTCAAAGGCTGCAACTGGAAACCGCTAAGATTCAACTTGAGGCGCAGAAAATGCAACTCAGTAATCAGGCTGATCAGGCCGCACTGCAACTTGAAACTTTCAACGCACAGACTCAGCGCATGAACACACAGATCAAGGCGCAAGAGGCTGGCGCTAGAATCAACAAGGATAGCGTACAGGTGCAGGGTATGCAGATCGACAACGAGATGAAACTGGTCAGTGCGCTGACACCATTCAGGAGATAACAAGTGAACCCACTAGAAGGCATGACCATCATTATCAAGCAGGAAGAGCCATTCACTGCTAAGACCAACAGGGCTAATCGAGCCAACGTGATTGAGAACTGGAAGTTTGGCCCAGAGGAAACGATCACCGACAACACTGACTACTACCGCATGATGGCTAGGGCGTGGAGCGTAAAGCCAGCCGAGGCTCGAAGGCAGATGTGTGGCAACTGCGAATACTTCAACAACTCCCCTGAAAAGCTGGAGATGATGGAAGTAGTGCCTGAAGATGAGTATGACGCTGATGGCGGTGGTCGAGGCTACTGCACTAAGTTCGAGTTCGTCTGCCACAACCTGCGAGTGTGTCAGGCTTGGGAAGCAAAAGAAGAGGATGAGGAGTATTAATCATGGCCGAGTCAGCACTACGCAGATTGATACCAAGCGCAAGAGATCGCATCCTGTCACAGCAGGGACAGATGCCTACTGCACCGATGCCTCAAGAGACATTTAGAGGCAGGGCGTTCAACACCATGTATGACATGTTTGGCGGCAGCAGTGAAGACCCAGCCAGGCGAGCGCAAGCAACAAGACGCGCTGAATCGGTAATGGGTGCAGGCAGGTTTGCTGCTGACTTCACGCCTGTTGTTGGTGATGCGCTTGCCATTGACGAGGCTAGAGACGCTTACCGGCAGGGCAACATGGGGCAGGCTGCTATCCTCACAGGTCTTGCAACGCTGGGCATGGTTCCATTGGTTGGCGATGCTGCGGCTCGGGCGGCAAGAGGCGCTACAAGCCCGTTAGAGGGTGTGGTAGATGTTGGTTATGATGTTGACGCAATATCTCGTAACTACCCAGTAACTGGGCCTGGAAGTCTAAACTTTAGTAATCCAAAAAAGCCGGAAGGCTTTCTTCAAAAAGAATTAACCACTGAGGAATTGGCGCTGCAACGAGCGAGAAATACGGCTCAAAGAGATATTATTGCTGGAAAATATGATCCATATTTTGTTGTGGAAGATCGCTATTTTGCAAACCCAGAACTTTACGATTTAGAAGGAAATACCTTAATTGATGCTATGCCTGCAAAACAGGCAACAATTGACCAGTACGCAGAAAGGTTTGACACTCCAGAAATTAGGGAAAACATTCGACAAGCATATCAGCGTGGATTGTCCCCAAGTAGTCAAAATTGGTATGCGATGGGTCAGCTTCAAGATGAGTTTATTAGAGAGCTTGGGCCTATTGAAGGGCCAAAAATGTTTAAAGAGCGATTTGCAGATGCGATGGCGGCAACAACTGGAGGAGCTGATCCTACTGCTAATTTGTTGATGGCTGCTTATGTTAATAACAGGAAAGCACTAGGACTGCCGCTGCCAGTCGGGTCAACAAACTATCCACATCCAATTGGCGGGAGATACTTGGCTGGGAACATGGCGATGGCAGACAAGATAATTATGAACGAAACGCCATTAACCGCAGCAGGTCAGCCAAAAAGGTTTAATTTTTCAGCTAACTTTCTTGGGGATATGAACAGAGCCACCATTGACGAACAAATGAGCCAATTGTATGAAAGCGGCTTAACAGCTCCACCTGGCGCATCTTATGGCGTAATGGAGCGTGTTCTTGGTGACGTTGGCAGAGAGCTTGGCGTAAGCCCTGGCAATGTGCAAGATGTTGCATGGGCTGGAGCAAAGGGAGCGCAAGGCAAGCCAATGATGCAGCACATTAACGAGGCTATAGAAAGAACTGCAAGGGTAACAAACAAAACACCGCGTGAGGTTTTAGTTGATAGCATAATAAATGCTCGGTCGCCATTGTACACGGCAGCAGGGGCAACCATTGGATTGTCAGCATTACGCAATATACAGCGAGAAGATGAACAGAGTCGAATTGAATAATTGGCAAAATTCGCCACAGATTGACAATTTTAGCTAAAATATGAAATGATGTATAAAGGCCACCAGACCTTTTCTGGGCATCTCACCTATAAGGGCAAACTATGACGCAACCAGCGGACTATGATTTTGATGACACTCCTGAAGAACAAGAGCAGGAGCCAGTTGAAACTAGCGAAACTGAAGATCAAGCCGACATTGAAGAAGATGTCGAGGAAGATTCCGAATCGTCAACGGATAGTGAGGGGACTCACGATAAACCGATCTTTACTGAGAAGCAGCAACGCATCTTTGACGAAGCGATTGGCAAGAAGACGTTTAAGCTCCGAGAGATGGAGCGAGAAGCCGAACAACTGCGAAAGCGCCTAGAAGAAGTTGAGCGTCCTGTAACTCAGTCGCGGCCTAACGTACCGGCTCTGCCTGACCCGTTTGCTGTCTCTGACGAAGAGTACAAGCGGCAGATCATGCACAGAGAGCAGGCACTGATATCCGCTGCTGCCTATGATATGCGTATGCAAATGCTGCAAAACCAGCAGGCGCAGATAGCTCAGGAGGCAGCACAAAAGCAGCAAGAGGTGTTGGTCGAGAAGGTACAAAGCTACGCTCAGAGGGCTAAAACCCTTGGAGTAAAAGCCGAAGAACTTCAGGCAGCAGGGTCGATTGTAGGTCAGTTTGGAATTGAGGACTCATTGGTGCAGTACATCCTAGAGGATGATCACGGCCCACTGATCACCAAGTATCTTTCGCAGAACATAGGTCTTCTGGACAGTCTGCGACAAATGCATCCAACCAGAGCTGCGGTCATCATTGCTACCGAGATTAAGTCGAAGGCTGCTGCCCTTAAACCAAAGTTTACTAACGCTCCTGATCCAATCCGTAGACCTCAGCCATCTGGCGTACAGGTCAAACCGAAAGGGCCGAAGGGGGCAACATTTGAATAGGTGAGGAAATGTCCAATAATTTAAATAGTAACGTAACCCGTAAGGTCGCTCGTGTGTTTCTGGATGCATTTGAAGCATCACGAGTGATCACAAAGACAGTCAACACTCAGCTTCTGGCTGACAAGTTTAACCCGTCCTCTGGTAGCACTGTAGACTTCAAGCGTCCACATGACTACAACACCATCCGTACCGCTGGTGGTGACATCTCTTCCTCTACAAAGAGCGCAATCATTGCTGGTAAGGCAACTGGTACTGTACAGAACTACTTCACTGCTGCTACCGAATGGGGCAACGTGGAAGAGGCTCTGCAACTAGACCAACTCGAAGACATCCTTGCTCCGATGGCTCGGCGTATCGTAACCGACCTTGAAGTAGACTTTGCATCGTTCATGCTGAAGAACTCTTCACTGCGTTACGGTACTCACGGCACAGCAGTTGATGCTTGGTCTGACGTAGCTGGCGCTGGTGCAACGATGGATGCCATTGGTATCGACCCATCCACTGAGCGTTACTACCTGATGAACCCATTCACTGTAGCAACACTGGCAAGCGCACAAACTGGCTTGAACAGCGTAGACAGCTTGGTTCGTACAGCATGGGAAAATGCCCAGATCAGCACTAACTTTGGTGGCCTGCGAGCATTGAGCGCAACCACAATGGCGAGCTTCACATCAAGCTCTGGTGCAGATCGTGCTGGTACTTTGTCTGCTGCTCCTGACGCAACCTATGTTACTGCGAAAGACACAATGACCCAGTCTCTGGCTGTCACTGCGTTCCAAGCCAACATGGTTGTGAAGGCTGGTGAACTGGTAACCATTGCCAGCGTAAACCGTCTGAATCTGGCTACTCGCCAGCCGATGGTCAGTGCAACAGGTGCTAACGTAGCGTGGACTGGTGTTGTGACTGCTGACGTGACTCTGGGTGCATCAGGCGAAGGCACACTGGTAGTTGCTGGCCCTGCGATCTACGAGGCCAATGGTCAATACAACACTGTAACTGCTGCTCCTGCTAACGGAGCGGTGATCACGATTGTGTCTGCCACAGCAACTCTGTACCAGCCAAACCTGTTCTACGCCAAGCAAGCATTTGGCATGGGAACTGTTAAGCTGCCAAAACTGTACTCAACTGATACTGTTGCAACTACCTCTGACGGTATGAGCATACGCATCAGCAAGTACTCATCAGGTGATGCTAACAGCCAGAAGATTCGTTTCGACCTTCTGCCTGCATACGCATGTTTCAA
>Ga0209820_1000191_pt1 | contig 14905 bp, 43 predicted proteins | sample PPLLak21cMay2015_FD_187254 | JGI IMG/M metagenome (GOLD analysis project Ga0209820, IMG submission 187254) | Freshwater sediment microbial communities from Prairie Pothole Lake near Jamestown, North Dakota, USA - PPLs Lake P7 Core (1) Depth... | ecosystem: Environmental > Aquatic > Freshwater >...
TCCCTAAATATCCCGCAAAAGGGTGGTAGTGGTATATGCTTCGATTGGGTAACGTGAGATTGTAAATGTAGCAGTATGGGCTATCCCCCCCCCTCCTCGCCCAACCTCCCTCCTCCAAAACTACTCCCCCCTTGGCTGTTCAGTCGGTAAACAATCCATTTAGTCGGTTACTTGCGCTCTATGCTGGTGTGCCAGTGGCATTATTCAGTGCAATGTAATAACGCAAGCGCACAATGGTTCATTTTGTGGGGGTTCACTTGCTTAGGGGAAACAGTGGTGCTGTTGGTTACCCACAACCTAACAACCTAATAACCTAACCACCTACCAAACCCACAACAGCCACCAACAGAGGGACAAGTTAACAAGCTACAATAATTACTTAGTAAACCCATGTAGTAGATAAGGAATACCGTTTCAGCTTTGAAAAATTTATTTTATTTTTTTTGTATAAATGCTTGCATATGTAAATGCCTTTGCATACCTTTATACCATACTAAAAAATTCAATTATGACTTTATCTTCATTTCAATTAGGCTTAATTAATAAGTTAAGCAGCAAGTTTAATTTTGCTATTTGTTTGGTGCAACCGAATGCAATAGGCGCAACCACTGACAGTATGATATTCCCTGTTGACTATCTCAAAAAAGAGATAAAGGGTACAGGTCTAAAGATAAGTGTAAACGAAGCGGACAAGTGTTTTTGCATATATATTTAGCCATACTGACGAGAGTTAATTACTCGAAACGCATCTAATAAGGTGCGTATAAAAAATAAATTATTTTTCTTGCATATGTGAAAAGTATTTCAGACCTTTATACCAACAAACAGAAACAAACATGATACAGATATTCGCAACATCTCAAGACTTAAAGCAGTCAACCAATTATAGTCAAATAGCAAGGGGCAAAGCAAGCAAGCTAAAGAGGCAAAGAATGCAAGCCAAAAAACAGTTTTTGGAAAATGCAATAATAAGCAGCATTGACAACGAGGCAAGCTATTTGCAATTGAAACAACGACGACAAAATGCAGCAGACAAAAGGGCAAAGATAGCCGAAAAACGACTAACAGCAGCGCAAAGAGCAAAAATAGCATAACTGACGAGGCTTAATTAGCCGAAACGTACGAAAGTACGTATTATGCAAATAAGGGGTTTATATAGGGGTTCGCCTATATAGCAAGCAATTGCAGCAACTACCTAATTTAAACCGAACCAACAGCAAACAAGCTGCAAAGCATAAAAATGCTATGCTCAAATTTTGCTGCAAATATTAGGAAACATACGTTTAAACTAAAAAATAAAAAAATGAATGCATTTGATATTGAACTGAAAAAATACTTTGAAGCCAAAGATAAGCTGGAAATTTTTTATAAAAGCAAAAAATACAGCGATTTTAAAGCCGAATTGAATCTAATCAAAAAACCAAAAACCAAAAAATAACTTTTAACCTTAAATTCTATTATCATGAAAAATCAAATCTTTAATTGCGAAGTTTACACAAACAGCGAACTTCGCTTAAAATTAGACTTCAATTTCGGCGGTGACTATTCGCCTGAAACAAAAAAAGAAGTTGTCGGTACAATTGTACAAAAGTTTCTTAAATACATGGAAATGTATAACAGATACAAAAAGAATAAAGCCGTAACAAGTCGCGACTGTATAGACTTTCGTTTCACAATGAACGGCCAACATATTGGAACTTCTGAAATTAGCGCAAAGTTTGGCATAGACTTTCGTTTCCGTTTTAATAAAACCATTGAAGAGAAGCTTGAATACTTTATAGCTGATGCAATTGATTTTGCACAGGTTGACGAAATTACAGAAGCAAAGCATATTTAAAACCAAAAGCCTGTAATACTTTAGTATTGTATGCTGTTAATCGTATGCAGCACAGGCGCAAAACTAAATATCAACAAAATGGTACACTATCCAACAATGTTAGAAGATGGCACAAAAGAAAAGCCATACTTTATTGGAAAGCAACACAGCAAATACAGCTATTCAGCTAAAAACAGCGGAAAGGATTTAATATATAGAACAAGGCTAAAAATAATTTACAAAATGGAATTGAACGAACATTCAAGTTCAAAAATGTACGCCTTATTCATGGATGCTTATTTAGGAATAGTACTAAACTAAAACAAAATGGCACTACTAAAAACAGCCACAATAGAAAGCAATGGTATCAAATCAATCGTGGAACTAAGAACATACGAAAGTGAAGATTTTGGTACTTGCTACGAAGTCCTTTTGGACGATGATGGCGTAGACAATGCGTATAGCATTGAAAGCGCAAATGAGTTATTTAAAGCTATTGTAAATTTTCAAATTGATAAAAACTAATAAAATGGAAAACAAAGTTATCGGCTATCCTTTCGTTAGCCATGTAGACCAAAACGCAAGGCCAGAAATAGATGCAAAAGATTTTATTAGCAAAGTCTTTTCAGGTGGTTATCACAGTTCTCTTTCAAATGTAATGGCAACAGGCTGTGATAAAAGCATGGGGTATAGATTCAACTTAACTCCATATTTAAAGCTATTCTTATACAAACAGCACGGAAGTTGGAATGAAGCATTTGCTCCAAACAAAACAGCATTAAGAAAGTCGTTATATGGCCGTGTTGATAGAATTGTAGAAATTGATAAAAACTAATAAAATGGATAATATCAAAACCTTTGGATTTTACCTAAATGGTGAAACGCTAATAAAGCAAGTTAAATGTGGCAACCTAAAAGCTGCAAAAGGTAAGCTTGATTTTATGTACCCTCAAAACTTCAACATTCAAATACGGGAGATAAAGTAATGAAAATAGAGCCAGCGTATAACGTAGAAAAATATTCAGGCGCATACACAACAGCGCACGTAATAAAAGAAACCGAACTAATTAGCCAATATTTAGACTATTTTAACAACTTTCTTACAATAGAAAGGTTTGCAGAATATTACGCATATCCTATTGATACGGCAAATTTTGTAATAAACAAAGGCAGAGAACTGAATAACAAATAGCAATGAACATCTTTAAAGACTTCACCACAATAAAAATAGGGTATTACAAGAACCCGAAAGCAACAGCAAAGAACACTAAAAAAGTAAAAAAATGATTGAGATTAACTACCATTCAAAAAAGATTGGCGAAATGTCAAATCTTGTGGAATCAGGGTTTATAATGACCTTTGATAACGGAAACACTATATCTGTGCAATTCGGTATGGGCAACTATTGTGCAAATCGTAAAGAATCAAAAAGTAGTTGCGTAAATGCAGAGATAGCAATTTGGAACGAAGCAGGGGATTGGCACGACTTCGGAAGCAATATAGTCAAAGGATGGTGCAGTCCTGACGAGGTTGCAAAATGGATTTTCTTCGCTGCTAACTTCGAAGTAAACAGCAAAGAACACCAAAAAGAAACCACTAAATAAAACAAGATGAAAACGATATACATTCACGCAAAAGAATACTTTGACAAAGCAAATGGTAACAGCTATTTTGCATCAAAAGTATATGTTGATGACGAACTTAAATTTGAGTTACCATATCAATACGGATACGATGACCAATCAAGATACGAAAGTATGCAGCAGCTTGTAAAAGCTGGTATGCTTGAAAATGGTACTTGGCAGGAATGCAAAGAAAAAGGAATTAAAGTGAATCACCGACTTGAAACAGGATGCAAAAAATCAGATGTAAAAGCATTTGTAAATAAATAGAACCATGACAGACATTCAAATCTTAGAAGCCGTATTAATGGGATGGCATCTCAACGGCAAAGAACTTGAAAGGGCAAAGCAATTAGCCCACACAATTAACATTTACATTAAACAGCAAAAGTAATGGAAGCAGAAATAAAATGGTGCAATGTAGACAGATTGTTTTACATTTACCACAACGACGAAGCAATACACCAACAGAAAACAGAGCCAAACGAAACAGAAGTCATTGAGGCTTTGCAGTCCGATAATTGGAAAGCAAGATTTGACGATATGAGAGAGGGCAAGCGAGTGCGAGTAAGTGAGCGCATCTATTGGGATATGCTTGGAAGCGTTCCACCAAAAAAGCAAACCGCTAATTCCTTCTTTTGCGGTGAGCCATATTCAGGCAACTATCACCATTATTTCGAAAAGAAAAACGGGTATTGTTACGGAGAATTAAAGCCATTAAAGTAATGCCTGACCTATTCGAACACCCCGACAAATGGCCTACTAACTTAGCAGCCATATTAGACAAGTACAGCACAGAATCGGAATTAAACTACCAACAATGCGAAGCAATGAAAAAGCAATGCGAAGCAATAGGCTATACGTTCCAATACGATTTAAGTGCCACACCTTACAACCTTAAAAAGATAAAGAGATGACACAAGGAACTAAAACAAGACATTATACAGATGTCAAGGTAGACGTAAAAGCAGGTATGCAATTCGGAACAAACAATTATAAAATCAGAAAAATAGGATATGATGTCTTTAGGCATTATTTCGATAATGCAGATAAAGATTGTCAGGTAGGTTCTGAAAGAATAAAGAGAGTGCTAAAGTATTAGTACGAAAACAACCTTAAAAAGATAAAGAAATGAAAGAATGCAAATCTAACTTCACTATCCTGCCTTTCATTCACGGAGGGTATAAAGTTTCCTACCAATCGCCTACAAATGGCAAAGTATGGACAAAGCTAATTACCGATATGGAATTGATTGATAAAGTCAAACACATCGACTATCCAACGCAAAAGGCATTAAACGCATTGAAAGCAGCAGTAAAGAGAAAGCCATGAAAAAGCAATTAGTAAAGAACGGACGAAAGATAAAAGGATTTGTTTGGCAAGACGAATACGGTAAGTGGTGGTATGCTTATGGTAGACCATCACAAGAAAGCTATATGTCTATTGGTTGCCGTGACTTAGAACATGGCATAGCAAATATAGAGATGCCAATGTTTAATCGGTAAGACCATGACACACGACCAAAACATACAAGCACTTCAAAACGGAGTTACTCACTACGGACTGAATGTAATTGTAATGGCAAAGGGTAGAAAGTTCTACCTACTCAAAGGAGATAAGGCAGTAAGCCCTATACTTAAATACAACGACCTAAACCATTTTATTATGGGAGCAGGACAAGCAAAGAAACTTAAACTTTAACAAGATGGAACGACCATTTAAGTACACAATCCTTTGCCTAAAAACGGGAGAGGTAGAGCATACCAACATAGAACCACCTTACCACCACCTACAAGAATGGGTACAGACATCACGCCCATTAGTGAGGGAATTGAGGCAGACAAGGCAATGCTGGGTAGATACCAAATACGAAGCTAAGTTAAGGCTATACAACTACCTTACATTCACAAAGAACGGCAAATACGTTCCGAGATACAAGCCATTTGCAGGAACTGAAATAGGCAAGTCAATACCAATTTTGAACTTTTAAACAACAAGGCAATGAAATCATACGGATATGCAGTAATCGTAAAGAACGATGAAAGCTTTTCAAGGGATAGCACATACATTCCCACAAAGCACAAAAAGACAAAGTATGCCATGTTGATTAGAGAAGTACACAAAGACAAAAGCGAAACATTGGTAACTATCAAGTACGACAACGACATCTCTAAGCTGCAAGAATCAGCAAAAAGTTACCCTACATGGTATAACTACCCAATGGGCATAACAAAGAACCTACAAGGATATTTAAGGGAGATTTAACATGATAACGACCACACAGCTAAAAGAACAAGGAATTGATTTAACGGATTTCTTTGATGGTATCATTGAAAAGCGTAAATTGCACCAATTAGACGAAGCATTTGCGGATATTACCGAACTAAGCAAGAAGCAAAGGAAGCTACTCATTGAGTATATTGATGAAGTAGAGGAAAGCGGATTGTATGGCGACACCCAAACCGCATTGAAAAGCGTAAGAAGTTTAACCTTTAAATTATTGTGATATGTACACAAACGATATGGCTGCTATCCGTAAGAATTGGGTAGCAGCCCACACTAAGCGACCTAAGTCAAGGGTAAGGGTAAAGTCTACTTGCTACCCTGACACGACAGACTTCAACGAAGCAGCACAGCATCAGCGCAAAGAACTACTTAAACTAACAATGTGATGAAACTAAGACTAATTAACCAATTGGCATTATCCATGCTTGCTGCATTCATAATCGGCATTACTACATGGGCTGCATATCACACCGAATTTGCCTCTCTATATGGCATATTAGCGACTTTCTTAGCTTGCCTATGTATTGGTATAGGAGCAGTAGTTTTAACGCTTCTAATCGCCTGTATATGGCTTGAGGTGTTTACTGACTTATGGCAAGATACAGACGTGAATGTTTACGGATTTAGTTACCCTGTAAAGAGGCTGGAATTAGAACACAGAGGCACTAACGTGAGTGTATTGGTAGCGGGAGTAGCAGACGAAGTGACCTCAACGACTACCCCATACGACTACGCAATGCCAAGTCATATTGGCTATGTGGTTAATAAGGAAGATTTATGCTTTTTAAATGAAGAAGAACTTGCAGAATTGCTAAATGAAGTTTATCTTTGTGAGTATGAAGTAAGGGAGAAGTAACGTTTGGCAGATTTGCGATGCTTAAAAATTGCGTCTGCCATTGCGTTGGGATTTTTAAGTATTGCAAATGTGCTGTTATAAGCCGTTAATTTTTTTAAGATTATGCCAATAAAAAAAGAAAATGTAAACCGTTACCCAAAAGACTGGAAGCAAATTTCAGAACGGATAAGATTTGAAAGAGCAAAAAATAAATGTGAAGTATGTGGAGTAAAAAACTATTCATTGATACATTATATTGATAGTAAAACAATAGTTGAACACGAACCACCATATAAGCATCCAATGGGATTAACTGATTATAATGCAGCTATTGAATTAAAAAAACACCTAAATGAATGGAACGACATTTATCAATTACGAATAGTTGTTTTAACGGTTGCTCATTTAGATCATATTCCAGAGAATTGTCAAGACGAAAATTTAAAAGCAATGTGTCAGAAATGCCACAATAACTATGATAAAAAGCACAGAAGAGAAACAGTCCTTAATTGTCGCCACGCTGGTCAGGTGTCGCTGTTTAATGGCTTATAACTCACTTATAGGCGCAACTTTTATGCGCCTATACAGCCAAAACATAAACCATGCAAACATTCGAGAACTTCTGCAAAGAAGAATACAACCGACACGCACATCGTTCTACCCATCCATATCCGCTATGGCTAAACAAGTACATTGAGGAGTTGGAAGAAGGGTATAAAGTAATTATTGAGGGAACATTTTAAATAAACAGATTATGATTAAGCCTAAAAAGGGATTCGTTATGGCTCAATTAGATATTGAGAAATTAACGCCTATGCAATGGGATGGAGTAATGAGGGCTATGGATTCGTATGCCAATCATTACCACGAGTGTAAATCTCGTGAAGGTGAAACCTCTATTGCTTTTGCAAATTGGATTCGTGATAATACCATTGCTGATGGTGCGCCAAAGGTAATGCTTAGAAGAAACCAAGTAAGGTACACGACAAACGATTTGTTTGAGATATTCATAAGCGAACACCCGATTAACCAATAAACAAACAAATTATGAGTAAAGAACCCAAAAAGACTGTATGGAGGGAGTACATTAATGGGACTAAGAGATACATTCTTGTCACTATGCAGAAATGCCCCTCTTGTGGGGTTCACGAAACTCCGCAGCCAATAAGCGAAAAGACTTACGCTAAACGTCCTTTTAGTTATGATTGTGATGGGTGCGAGGCATACAAAGACCACCTACGATGAAAATCACACTAATAGACGCTGACTCCCTTTGCTACATTGGCAAGGAAGGAGATGATGAACAAGAAGTGCTTGACAAGGTAGATAATGCCATATCAAACATTATCGTTCAGTCAGGTGCTACGCACTACATGGTATGTATAGAACCATTTGGTAATAACGTATTCAGAGGTAAGATTGTAAGCCAGTACAAGGCTAACAGAAAGGACAAGCCTAAGCCACCATTTTACAAGATAGTAAAGCAATATATCATTGACCAATGGTTAGCCTACGGGCTTAATGGCTACGAAACAGACGATGTGATTGTAAGCCTATGGCGTAAGATAACAGACGAGTACCCATTTGATGAATGCGTACTTGCTGTAATGGACAAGGACTACAAGCAATACCCTATCACCATGTTTGATACCTACTACCGAAGGTTTGGTGAGGCGACTGCTATTACTGAAAGCGAAGCAAGGTATAACTTGTTCTTTCAGATGATTTCAGGGGATTCGGGAGATAATATCAAGGGCATTAAAAGCAAAGGTAAAAAGACAGCAGAAATGACTCTTGCGTTTACGAACAATATCTTTATTGCTACGTGCAGATTGTATAGAGAAGTGTACGGCAGTAGATGGCAAAAGGAGTTCATTAAGAACTATACTCAAGTAAGATTATTAGACAACCTTAGAGTAGATTTGAGGTTGAATGAAGTACAAAAGGAAGAGGATGAACAATAAAGCAATAACCCAACTCGAAGATGTACTCGACTTTGTGCGTCTTTACTACAAAGACAACTTATATTTGATTGACAAGATAAAAGCAATCAAGGAAACTTTAAACCAACAGAATGAAAGAAACTCTTGACATTTGGATAGCACGATTATCAATCATGGTATTCATTTATCTGTTCTTCGCATTCATTTGCACGAACATGAACCCTATCGAGTGGCATTGGACAGCCAAAGTCATTGCAGTATTACTATTTATTAAAGCACTTTTTCACAAATAATCACTATCTTTACACTATTAAATTTTAAATCATGGGAGAAAACCAAAAAACAATCTTCGTTAATGGAATGTACATTAACAAAAAGCAATTCGGTAACGGCAAGGAATTGCTGAATATCAACGTCAAAACGGAACAATTTATTGACTTCCTTAACAAGAATACTAACGACAAAGGGTATTGCAAGATTGCTGCATTCTCTAAGCCCGAAGGTGCTGACACCAAGTATGGTACTCACAGCGTTCAGTTAGATACTTGGCAGCCACCAAGCAAGCCCGAAGCACGAGGTAATGTAGAGTTGCCCGACGAATCGGATGACTTGCCGTTTTGATGTAGCAAGTAAGATTAAGCTGTTAGAGTCTATTGGCTTTTACGCCACACGAGTCTACCGCCAGTCTTGAGTCGAGTTTTATACTTGCAGCCCTTTGGTAACGGGAGTAGTTCCATGCTTTTTGATTCGATTACAACGTAATATCGGTTGTTCTCTCTGTCATAAACGTGGTCAATTACTCCCGTTTTTATATACCTTCTAATGGCATCTTCGGGAAGCCACACCTCAAACCTTTTCTTAAACTCCGCTATGTAGTCCTTAATGGATAATAGAGGCAACTGATAGTACTTGCAATGGTCAAGACTTACTCTCATTCTTTAGGTTTATTAAGCGTTGCAGATAGATTGCCAAGTCCATTGCTTCTTCCTTTGCGTGTTGTAGCCATTCTACTTCGCTAAGGTCATTACGAGTCATGGATTTGCCATACTTTGCAAAACCCATTTCAGACCTTTTGAGTATTTCATTTGCCACTTGCTGCTCGATTGAATTATCGTGTGCTGGTGTGTAAGAAAAATTTTCTTTAAAAGTTTTGGCTATTTCAGACATAATGATTAATATTGTACCACAAAGATAAGCAATGAATAACAAACCCATTGTCCACATCATACCCACGAGGGATATAAAGACTAATCACTCTAAGCATTCCTCTTGCCCCTGCAAGCCTAAGAAAAGCGAGAGATGGGCATTTGGAAAGGACAGCATAGTATATATACACAAGTACACTGATAACCACGAATACGTTAAGGAATGGTGCTTTGGATTAGGCATCAATTTAGAAAGAGATTCACTTAAAACAGTTATAATCAATGAGCAGAGATAGCGAATTAAACGACTACCTAAGAGGTGGGGACGAACAAGAAGAAGCTGAAATGGAAGGCTTTGACTCTTGGGATGAATACCAAGATTGGTTAGAGGGCAAGAAGATTGATGATGAAGAGGATTAACGGTTGAGTATATACGAAGTACCCTAACACGAAACTTTAAATTTAGTAAAAACCTTAATTGGGTATTCCGTATATACCTTGTTAGCAGTAGTTATTATTATGAAAATAGCAAAACCAAAGACAGAGAAATGGCACAATTACGAAGAAGGTGATTGCGGAAAACCTATTGATAGAGATGGTAGTAATAAAGCATACTTCAAGAAAGGATGGTGGAAACGCTATGACAGAAAGAAGTTTTTCCGCAATATTAGCAAGTGGTTTGAATAATTACTGCTAACTTTTTGCAGCTATGCGCTCGTTTTAATGGCGCATAGGTGCTGTTATAAGCCGTTTATTATTAAAAACTAAAATTAAATTGATATGACAAAAGATGAATTAATTGCAAAGCAACAAATTGAGATTGAAGATTTGAAAGCACGTTTGAAGGAAAACGCAACCCTTAAAAGAAAAATAAAAGGTATGTGTTTTGCCATAGGCGCACCACTTAATGACAATATATTGCAAATGAATAAAGACCAACTAAAATGGTGCTTTCAAATTGCTGAATTAGGTGAGCAGATAAATGGCTTATAACTAATGGCTATGCGCATAAAATATGCGCCTATACACAGAGAACAACAAAAAAGACTGAAAAATGAAATACAGAAAGATAGAAGGCACACACAACGGAAAGAAGTACGAAGTGGATGTGGTAATCGAAGAGGCATTTGCCTACACTGGAATGCAGCAATGCGGATGGCATATAGCCAAAGTAAGCATTGATGGCAAGCAATACACAAGCAATAGCAAGCACCTCAACAGCGAGGAATTGCATGATTTTGTAACTCTAAATTTGTAATGATGGAAGAAAGTATAGAGAAGGTTAAATTTGATAGGGCTTATCTTAAAGTAGCCCTACACATTATAAAAGAACAGCTTGAAAAAGCAGGTGGCTTTGATTCTACTTGTGCCTACATTGATGGCATTTTGAAAAGCGTTAAAGAGGAGGACAGCAATGAGTAATATGCTAACAGACAGCCTTTGGAAGCACATAAAGAAGAACAGCACCAAAGATGGATATGTGAGAAGGGAGTACGATAATGGCTTTGTTAGATTGCTATGCAGCACCAAAGAGATTGACTTCACCAAAGACCCTAATCAATCAGATGATAACGTCAGGTGGGCTTGCACATTCATTCATTCGGGTAAGATTGAGGAGTTTAATGACTTGACGTGGGAGAAGATGGCTACTAAGTTTGAGAACCTTAGCTTGGAGAAGAAGTTAGGGCAAAAGGAGATGTTTGAATGATTAACTCAATAGTAGTCTACGACAAGATTGCAGAGTACCTTTCTGTTAGCACCGAATTTGTGAAGCTATCAAAGAACGATGCCATACTAACACCATCTCAAGCAGTGGCAGTATTTGCTTCTCTATTTGAGATTTCAGGCATTAAGTCTACACCGATGGCACAAGACCCCAAGCCAATGATTTTAGCGTGTGTATTGCGGAAGCTGGGGGTTGATTCAGACAAGTACAGCAACGAGAGGCAGGGGTATAAAACAGCAGTATTGCCAAGGATGTATGCCTCTATTATAATGATAAAAGATTATGGCATTGGTTCAAGAGAGGTTTGTGATTTCTTCGGCAAGGACATAAGAATGATTTACAAGACCGTAAGGAAGTACATGGAATTGGTTGAAGAAGATAGGTCGCACAAATTTAGGTTTGAGGCTGTAAGGGAGTATGTAAAGCAGAATGTTTAACGTTTTGCGTATATGTGCAGTACGCATGAACGAAACCTTAAATTAATAACAAATGCTTATTAGCGTATTGCACATATACGCTGTTATAAGCTGATTAAATTTTTATTGAGCGATGGAAAAAATGACAAAAGAAAAAGCTGAAAAAGTATATGATTTACTTGTAAGCATAGGTGGAGCATACGAACCCGAAAAAGATAGTTTTATTTACCACCATACAGAAAGTAAGGATGGGTGTAGTGAATGGCGTTTTTCTGGTAAACTTGGATTTGGTGGAAAATACCGAAGCGGTTACAATAGAGTTGATTGTTACAGAGAGGATGAAACACCTGAACGGATTAAATTGATGGATGAACTTAACTGTGCGTTGGCAAAAATTTAATTTGCTTATAACTCACTTATAGGCGCAACTTTTATGCGCCTATACAGCCAAATCAGATACTAAAGTATGAAAACATGAAACTAACGAAACAAGATATGGCAAAGGCATTGCAAAAGGTTAAAGGCGTAGGCGACTTGCTTTATACCATGCAGGACATCGAAGCAGCCATTGGTATTATCGAACAAGAGGCATTGCCCGAACAGATTGATACCATGTCAAAGAAAGTACTTTGGTATGGTTCTGAATACTTCGGATTGCAATACCATGACATTCTCGCTAACGTAAAGCTAAAGTCTTACGTGACTATGGCAAGGAATATAGCCATGCACATTGCAATGAATTACTACGGAGGCACTAAGACTGAACTGAATGCCATTGTGGGCAAGCATAGGGCTACTACTTCAAAGTACTTGCGGATGATTGACGAAGTGCTTGATGGGGAATACAAAGACAAAGCATTACTGCAAAGCTACCATAGCTGCTTGCAATACATTAAACTTAAATTAGATTGAGATGACAAGAAGTAATTTCAATACCATTATCCGAAAGGATGGAGAGGATTATGGTGCAATATTCAATGGAGAGATAAAAAACTCCCCTATTCCTTTCTTATTCCCGCAGCACGTCACTAAGGCTGTCCTAATGGATAAGCTAAACGACGACCAAAAAGAACTTTTTGATGAATATTTTTTGGTAATTCCGATTAAAGTTGTAGATTTGTCAAAAGTAAACTGATATGTTCAACCAAAAAGAATACAAAGCGCATAAGCGTGACGTAGAAATCAAATTGAAGAATAAGATTAAGACTACCTATGATTATATGCAGATATTCCAAATTGCTATTATAATGGAGGATTACGAGTATGCCAAAGCCATTGGCGAATGCCTTGCAGCGAGAGGCGTAGACGTTAAAGAAACACACCCTTACATTGAAACACTTAAATAAACAAATATGAAACAACTAATCAAAGCAGTATTAAGCGTGATGGACGAATGCAAAGGCATCGAGAAGTCACTAAACGTAGGCACGGGTAATAGTTTTTACAAGGGCGTTAGCGACAAAGACGTTAAGATTAAGATTGGTCAATCAATGCACCGACATGGCTTAATCATTCTGCCAACGGGAGTAAAGCCTAACACCACAATCAACTCGTGGGAAGAGGAAACGAACTACGGCAAGAAGATGAAGCAGAACGTATTTACGGAAGTAATTACGGAGTACTTGCTTGCGCACGAAAGCGGAGAGAGTACCACATTGGTTGGCTTCGGTCATGGTGCAGACCCGCAAGACAAAGCAGCAGGTAAGGCAACTACATACGCATTGAAGTACACCTTGCTATACAGCTTCCTTGTTGCTACGGGACACATTGACGATACCGACAATACCCACAGTGATGACTTGCCGACTCCCGTAAAGCCCGCTAAACAAGCGCAAACTACTGCAACGACACCAAGTGCCACAGCACCAAAGAAAGTCGCTGAAACGCCAGCTAATGCAGCTAATTCGGGCAAGTCTGATGCCATGCTTGCTGAACTGCGTGTGATTGCTAACTCACTCAAAGGAGAACAGAAGTCTGCATTGGTAAAAGCAGTAATGGCAGCTACCAATGATGCGGAGTTGCAGAAGCTAAAGCAGCAGTACGCACCTGCGGAGTAACCAATCCCACAAAGTAAAAGTGCTATATTTGTTACAAATAGATATGGCATGGATATTTTTGAAAAGGAATTGTCTGATAATTACGCATTCGTACAGCAGGTAGCGTCAAGGTTCTTGCAAGATGCAAATGAGATTGACGACTTAGTGCAGGATGTTATGCTTTCTGCATTAAGGCATAGGTCTAAGTACCAAGAGGGGACTAACCTAAGAGGTTGGTTGAGTACCATGTGTAAGAATACGTTTATCAATCAATACAGAAAGAAAGCAAAGAGTAAAGAGGTTTATACGGAAGATATGAAGGAAGTAGTGGATAATGCAGAGGATATAATTGACTTTGACGCTGCGGATATGAACGAACAAGAGCATTTAGGAGAAAATATCTTTAAGGCATTGTCTACGCTTCCTCATCAATACCAAAACTTATTCTTGCTTGTTAGCGTGTATGGATATACGTATGCGGAAGTTGCGGAGATGAAGGATATGCCAATAGGTACTGTCAAGTCTGCTTTGTTTAAGGCAAGGCAGATGCTTAGAGAGAGGCTGAAAGATGCTGCGGATAACATGGGCATTAGGTATTCATTGGATTAAAACAAAAATATGAAGCCCGAAGATTTACTAAGAAACAACATAAGGACTGATTACATTTCTTTGAACTATCAAGAGGGGATATTCCTTCGGTCAAGGGCAAGCAAAGATGCTGCTACCTCGTTCATATTTGAATTAGGGTGGTTTAGCAAGAAAGGAAAGGCTAATGTAATCCTTATGTATGCCTTTGGTGAAGTAGGATTCAAGATGGCGAATACATTGAGGCATGGAGATTTCCTTGGTTGCAAGTACCTGATAGATAGCTTTGTGAAGAAAAGCCCCGCAGGAGTGAGATACCAAGGCGTGAGGGGTATTGTAAATGAGTTTAGAATAATCGGCAGAGATGTGAATACTGCCCAATACTTAGACAGTGATTTCGAAAAGTCTGTTACCAATGAATTATCTTCGGGTGACGAAGTTCGGGATATAACTGATAAATACAACTACTAAAAAACAACAATGGTAAATTCAAAG
>Ga0209820_1000193_pt1 | contig 14841 bp, 16 predicted proteins | sample PPLLak21cMay2015_FD_187254 | JGI IMG/M metagenome (GOLD analysis project Ga0209820, IMG submission 187254) | Freshwater sediment microbial communities from Prairie Pothole Lake near Jamestown, North Dakota, USA - PPLs Lake P7 Core (1) Depth... | ecosystem: Environmental > Aquatic > Freshwater >...
CCGGCGGACCTCTCATCCTCGCCTCGGCTATGGATAACACAACCTGGTATTACAAATTAGATTCCGTCTTCACCGACAAGCGTGGGAAGGTATGGGTACAAGTCAACCTCTACCCATCTGTCAAAGGCTATTCCACCGGCTGGATGCTGGTCAAGGACCAGCTTGGCAAATATTTTACGAAACCCAAGATAGATTATTAGACCGATCAAATCAGTTCCATTCAAGAAGCCCCGAAAAAATCGGGGCTTCTTTGCTCCCCGGCGGGTAAACATGGTTCCCAGGGAACTTGTCCAATACCGGGAGAGTGAATTATCATGGACGAATAGAATGCCTCCAAGGAAATCAACCATGCCTACTGCCCTCCCCCGCTCGAAAGTCAAAAAGGACCAAACCTGGAATGCCGAAAGTGTCTTTGCCTCGCCCGAAGAATTCGATGCCGAAGTCAGGAGTATCCTTGAAAGCCTCCCTGCGATCAAAGCATTCCAGGGACATCTCGGCGATGGCCCCGATGCGTTCATCGAAGCTATGACCACGATCGATGCGCTTTCCCGGCGCGCCTCCCGGGTGCAGGTCTACGCCACCATGGCCAGCGCAGTGGATGCCACAGACCAGCATGGCGCGGCGCTGAGCGGAAAAGCGACCAGCGCGCTGGCCCGGGTCAGCGCGGCGACGTCGTTCGTCGATCCTGAACTCCTGACCATTGGGGAAGCCAGACTGCGTCAATGGCTTGAGGACGATGCGCGCCTGAAGCTCTACGAGCACTATTTCAACGATCTCTTTCGCAAGCAGGCGCACGTGCGCAGCGCCGAGGTGGAGGAATTGCTCGGCATGCTGCGTGATCCGTTCAACAGCACGCGCAGCACCACGAACATGCTGGCGAACGCCGATTTCAAATTCAAACCCGCGCGCGACAGCAAAAACGAAAAGCTCGAGCTCACTCAAAGTACGTACCTTGCGATCATGAACGGAACCGACCGCAAAGCGCGCCGGACGGCCTGGGAAAATTACCACGATAAATACCTGGAATTCAGTAATACGCTCGCCGGGAATCTCGCCACGTCCATCAAGCAGAACGTGTTCAACATGAAGGCGCGCAGCTTCAGTTCCTCGCTGGAAGCCACGCTCTTCAACGGCGAAGTCCCCGTGGCGATGTTCCACAACCTGCTCGACATTTTCAAAAAGAAACTCCCGCTGTGGCACCGTTATTGGAAGCTGCGCCGCATAGCACTGGGCGTAAAGACATTGCATCCCTACGACATCTGGGCGCCGCTCACGACCCAAAAACCCAGAGTCCCCTTTGCGAAAGCCGTCGATTGGATCTGTGCAGGGCTGGCGCCGATGGGCGAGGAATACGTCGGCGTGCTGCGCAAAGGCTGTTTGCAGGACCGCTGGGTGGATTGGGCTCCCAACGCCGGCAAACGGGAGGGAGCCTTCTCGACGCGCGTTCCGAAAGGCATGCCTTGCTCCATTATGATGAGCTATACAGACAGTGTCGTCAGTATGAGCACGCTCGCCCATGAACTGGGTCATGCCATGCACGCCTACTACGCCAGCCGCGCCCAGCCGATGATCTATTATCTGTACCCGGCCATCGTGGCTGAGACAGCTTCCAATTTCAACCAGGCCATGACGCGGGCATACCTGCTCGAAACCCACCCGAGCAAATCCCTGCAGATCGCCCTGCTCGAAGAAGCCATGCACAATTTTCACCGCTACTTCTTCGTCATGCCCACACTTGCCCGCTTCGAACTGGAGACACATCAACGTGTCGAAAAGGGGCAGGCGCTGACAGCCGATTCCATGATCGAGCTGATGGCGGATCTTTTCAGCGAGGGCTTTGGGGGTCACATGAATTTGGATCGGGAACGGGTCGGCATCACCTGGGGAACGTTCACCACCCATCTCTACATCGACTACTATTCGTTCCAGTATGCCATCGGCATCTCCGCCGCCAACGCCATCGCCAAACGGATCCTGAACGGCACACCGAATGCCGCCCGGGATCACATCAACTTCCTCAAGGCAGGCTCCTCCCGGCCGCCCATGGAAGTGTTCAGGATCGCCGGCGTGGATATGACCAGCCCACAGCCGATCGAAGATGCCTTTGATGTCCTGGAAGATTACATCGACCGTTTGGAAAGGTTGACGAGTAAATAGATAGCGATTTCAACCACCAGCAGACCAAAAAAGGAAAAGGAATGCCTATGCAAAGTGTCGTTGTGACCGGGGTCTCGACCGGGATCGGTTGGGCCATCACGAAAGTTCTCATCCAACACGGCTTCCGCGTGTTCGGCAGTGTGCGCAGGGCTCAGGACGCCGAACGGCTTTCGAAAGAGTTGGGAGAAAACTTCGTCCCATTGCTTTTCGATGTGACAGATGAACCCGCCGTCCAGGCCGCCGCGCAGCAGGTACGCGACCAGCTCGACGGCGCGACGTTGGCTGGACTGGTAAACAATGCCGGAATTGCAGTCCCGGCGCCGCTGATGCACCAATCCACCGACGATTTCCGGCATCAGCTGGAAGTGAACCTGGTCAGTGTTTTGATCGTCACGAAAGCGTTCCTGCCCCTGCTTGGCAGCGATCGTTCACGCCGGGGAAACCCGGGACGGATCATCAACATTAGCTCCACCAGCGGAAAGTTCGGATTTCCTTTTGTCGGCGCCTACGTCACCTCGAAGCATGGGTTGGAAGGCTTCTCAGAGAGCCTGCGGCGGGAGTTGATGCTTTACGGGATCGACGTCATCATCGTAGCTCCCGGGTCCGTGGCAACGCCCATTTGGGATAAGGCAGATCAGGTGGATCTATCGACCTACGCAAATACCGAATATGTTGAATCCGCCCGGCACGTCCAGGAGTTTATGGTCCGTCAGGGAAGAAACGGTCTTCCAGCGGAAAAAATTGGTGAACTTGTCTGGCGGGCACTGACAACACCCAGGCCTCATGTCCGCTATGCTCTGGCGCCGGGGAATTTCATCAGCCGGTTGCTGCCCAGGATCATGCCGAAACGCTTTATCGACGGATTTATCGCGAGGAATTTGAGACTCAAGCGAACCGATTGAAGAGTCGCTTTGGGCAGAAACTTCCGGAGTTCCAGATCTTTAGAGTGTATCCAACACGACTTCAAAGTGCCTGACAGTCGGATCATATTCTCGAAAGAGCCCCTGTGCGGCAGGCGCCACGACGGCAACTTCTGCGTCCTGCCCAGCGAACTTGCGGATGGCATCCAGCGACTCCCAAAGAGTTAGCACCATAAATTCGACACCTTGAGGGGAATCCCGGCGCATTAGTGTGACTCCCTGAAAGCCTTCGATCTGCCGTAACTCAGGCAGAACAGATGCCTGCAGATGTTTCACATAATCATCCGCCTTTTCAGGAAAGGCAAATCCTCGCCACATCCGAGCAATCATGGAAAAACCTCCATCTTTCCGTCACACCTGCACCCACCGTGATTTGCTTAAGCAAATCATGCGGTGTTGCGAGGAGGGTTGAGGCGCGCAGCGTCGCGCGAAGCGTCCCGACGAAGCGGCGCCGTGGCGCCATGGCGACACAATCTCAAATATCGCTGGTGGAGGACAAATTATTGAGCAGGAGATTGCCTCGTGGCGCTCAAACGCCACTCGCAACACTTGCACCGGGCGCAAGTGCCGGTGTGACAGGATAAAAGTGTTTTTGAAACAAGTTCTATGGCAGGACCAGATCATATCGCTGTTCACGCAGCGGTTTTCCAAAGGCAGTCGATTCCTGCTCCTCGGTCAGCTGGAATCCGACTCGCTTGTAAAGAAATGCGGCGGTGCCGAGCTCGTGGGTCGTCCACAAGTAGGATTCACGATATCCGCATTCCTGTAAAAAACCCATATACAGGCTCATAAGCTTTGAACCCAGACCGATCCCGCGGTATTCCGGCTGGATCAAAAAGTATCGCAACTGTGCCGCTTTTCCGCGATCCATCAACAACATGAATCCAATCATCCGGTCATTGTCCACAGGACTCCCGCCAGGAGCATGCGGGACTGTAGTGCTTCGCTTGTGTTCACAGACCCAGACACGATTTCGTTCCGGGTTGTACTTTTCGTAAAACTCGCACATGCCTTTGGCGACATAGGCCTCAAACTGAATGCCATACCCATATTCCCTTTTGTAAAGGTCGCCATGCATGTAAATGACATATCCAATATCGCCGGGCCTGAGCTCCGTGCGGATCGAGATATCCTTCAGCGAGTAATTCTTTTTCATGGGTACTCATCTCCTTGTCATGGCAAAGTGCGTTAATCAGCTCACGATCGATCTCTGCTTAGCATTTCACGAATTCCTTCCATCATCCCGAGCAGATCCTCGCGCTCCTGTTCCGACAACCCTGCCGTGATCTGAGAGATCAATTGGTTCGAATTCTCGTTCAGCTTTGAGAACTCTTTATATCCCTTTTTAGTAAGGACGATGATGTGCAAGCGCCTGTCGTTTGGCGAGGGCGTCTTTGTGATCAGACCCTTCTTGATAAATTTGTCGACGATCCGGCTGAGATACCCTTCGTCGATGACAATATTCTCCCTGATCTTCCTGGCAGAGCATTCCTCCATATGACGTATTTCATACAACACGCGCCCTTCCGTGAGGGAGTACGGAGTGTCAAGGAAATGCTGGTCCAGCAGACCGATGACATTTGTATAGAAACGGTTGAACTCTCTTACTCTCTCGATGAATTCCTGGTTTTGTGGCATGTCCACATCATATACAAAATACTTGACTTTGTCAAGTATTTTGCCCTGATCTTTGGACCAGGATGTCTGCCTGTTTTTGCCACTGATTGGCACGGATTTCCACTGACCTTCTAAATTATTCCTCCGTGAGAATCCGTGAAATCGGTGGCTCAGAATGAATAGTCCGAACCCCTGTCTGAACTTCAGTTTATCCATGCAGGTCAGACCCAGCCCTCTTGACAAATAGACAAACTTCGATATAATCTCAAATAGATAAACGTCTATGAATACAAACCCTGTCCTTTTTGCCAAAGCGATCGCAGATGAAACCCGCCAGAAGATCATGAGCGTGTGTTGTTGCGGCTGGCTGTCGGTCAATGAGATCGTCGAGAAGATGAATGTCTCTCAGCGCCTCTCTCAACCCACCGTCTCACATCACCTTGCCATTCTGCGCGAGGCGGGTCTGGTCGATGTGCGCGAGGAAGGTAAGCAAACTTTCTATTCATTGAACCAGGAGCGCCTCGTCGTTTGCTGTGGACAGTTAATGATCAAGTTCGCGCCTGAAACAGAGACAACCGAAGTAGTCAAGAAAGCCATGGAAAACTAAAAGCCTGGGATTCTGCCCTGTGTGGAATCCCACTCTTTTTGTCTAAATACATAGACAAACATCTATATGAAAGGAGGTGAAAACTATGAACGAACGGTACGTTATGAATGCCTGCGGCTGTGGGGAAGGTGAGTGTGGTTGCGGTGGCGGTGGCTGCTGCTAAGGAAAGATCTCTGTGGCGTCAGTCGCCACAGGGAGAACTTATCGGTAGGAAATTTTTTTATCAGAACGCATAGACAGTTTTCTATATAAGGTCAAACAATCTGAAATCATTGCAAACATCAAATAACAAGGACGAAAAATGGACATCACACTTCTTCTTCAAGATGCATTCGCAAAAGTCATTGGAACATTCTCACATAACTGGTATTTGCTTTTGATCAGTATCGTCATCAGTGCCGCGCTCAAGTTTTACGTCGACCAGGATGCCATCGCGCGCTTCCTGCGCCGCAACACAAAGGGCAGCGTATTCATGGCCACGGGGGTTGCCGTCGGGACGCCGTTCTGCTCCTGCGGAACGACAGCCATCGTCCTGGGCATGATGGCATCCACCATCCCGTGGGCGCCGATCGTCGCATTCATCGTGTCCTCCCCGCTCAGTTCCCCGGAGGGTCTTTTTTACAGCGCGGGAATATTTGGCTGGCCCTTCGCCATCGCATTGTTTGTTTCATCCATCCTGCTCGGCCTGGCAGGCGGAGCCATCGCCAGTTTCGCGGAAGCGCGCGGCTGGCTGGTAAACCAGGCTCGCATGGCGTCGCCGGCACCCTCGACTTCGCTCGGCATCATGAGCGGACCTCCTCCGGTCGCACAGCCCGCGGCTGGATCTGCCGCTGAAGCAGCGCAATGCGGATGCGGATCGAACCGCAGCGAATTACCTGTCAGCGCGCAGCCGGCAGCGACGCCCGCCAAACCGGCAATCACTTTCCGGGCATTCATCCGGGAAACGTACGATATCAGCAAACGCCTGTTGGTGCTGTTCTTCGGCTTCACATTTGTTGGCTACGTGCTCAATGGCTTGATCCCCGCGGCATGGATCACCGGTCTCTTTGGCGTCGGTCACGCCTACAGCATCCCACTCGCAGCCACTCTCGGCCTGCCGTTCTACATCAACTCGGAAGCTTCCCTGCCTCTCGTCCGTGCCATGCTCGAAAGCGGCATGAGTGAGGGTGCGGCACTTGCCTTTCTGATCACAGGGGCGGGCACCTCTCTCGGTGCATTTGGCGGCATGCTCACCATTGCCCGCTGGCGCGTCATTGGGATCGTCGTCGGCACGCTTTGGCTTGGCTCTACTATTCTCGGCTTCATTTACAACTTGTTCGTGATTTGATTATCAGTTCAATTAAAGGATTACAATCAAAGGAGAAAAAATGACTCAAACCCCAACCCCCATCCACGAGACCGTTCAAAAGCACTATGCCGAACGGATCAGGAGCAACGCTTCCTGCTGCGGACCCGCCTCCGCCTCGGATTGCTGCAGCACCGATAGCAATCTCTACCCGGCAGATCTGCTTGCCACTCTCCCCGAAGGCGAAACCGCCGTCAGCTACGGGTGCGGCGACCCGGTCACGCTCGCCTCGCTCGAACCGGGACAGACCGTCCTGGACCTCGGCTCGGGCGCGGGCCTCGATTGCTTCTTCGCGGCGAAAAAAGTCGGGGAGACGGGGCACGTGATCGGCGTGGACATGACTCCCGAAATGATCGAGCGCGCCAGGTCCAGTGCGCGGCGCTTGAACATCCAGAATGTGGAGTTCCGTCAGGGTTATCTCGAAGAGCTGCCGGTCGATTCCAATAGCGTAGATGTCATCATCTCGAACTGTGTCATCAACCTTGCACCCGATAAATCGAAGGTCTTCGCTGAAGCATTCCGAGTTCTGAAGCCCGGCGCTAAATTCGCCGTCTCGGATATTGTCACAGATGGCCCGTTGCCTGATGCGATCAAGAATAGTCTGAGCGCCTGGGCCGGCTGCGTGGCGGGCGCGGTCGAAGCAAAGGATTACCTCGCCATGATGGAGGGGATCGGCTTTACGAATATTTCCGTCACACCTGTCTTCTTTGATAAAGAAACAATCGACTCCGCGATCGCAGACATGAGTGATGCCATTGAACTAAAAACCATCTCACGCGACGATATCTACAAAGCGGTCTACAGCGCAAAGATCACGGCCTATAAACCTGCTTAAAGATTGATCCTCGAATTGCATAAGCGATGGCGATTGCCGTCGCTTTTTTATGTACAGCTTTATCGTTTCCAATACTTGACAGTCCAATCATTTGGCGGTAAAAACAAACCGACTGGTCGGTTTGTTAGCCCGCCCCGCCTCTCTCAGCCAAGAGGGGCGTTCAGGAGCATATGCAGCAGCGCAGTGAAGAAACCCGTTCCCGAATCCTTGAATCAGCCAACAAGTTATTTTCCAACCGCGGCTACAACAAAGCCAGCGTGAACGATATTTGCGCCGAGGCGGGCATCAGCAAAGGTGCGTTCTACCATCACTTCGAGAGTAAGCAGGCGCTTTTCATGGCTTTACTCGATGGCTGGCTGCAAGCCGTGGACAATGCCATCGCAGCCTCCAAAGATAAAACGGCGCCTGAAACGTTCATGCAGATGACCGCGGCCTTCCCTTACCTCTTTAAAACGGCAAATGAGGGTCTGCCCATGTTCCTCGAGTTTTGGCTGCAGGCCAGCCGGGACAAAAAGATCTGGGAGGCAAGTATTGCCCCCTACCGCCGTTACCATAAATACTTTACCTCGTTAATTAAAAAGGGTGTGGAGGAAGGTTCATTCGTTGAAGTGGACCCTGAACTTGTTTCACGCATGATCGTAGCCACAGCCATGGGCCTGCTGTTACAAAGCCTGATCGACCCGAAAGGTGCAGACTGGGAAAAGGTGGCAGACGGAAGCACAACCATGCTGTTGAATAGTCTGTTGAAGTAAAGCAAAAGAAACCAAAAGAGGAGACTCAAATGAAAATCGTGACAGATTGCGCAGCGGATATGTCCGCGCAGGAACTGGAAGAGCTGGATGTGATCCAGGCGCCTCTTTTCATCCAGTTCCCGGAAGGCGAGGTGAATGCGACTGAAATCTCGGCCGATGATTTTTACAACCGCCTGGAAGCCATGCGGCCTGCCATCCCAACCACCGCCCAGCCTTCCGGTGGGATCTTCGCCGAGTTGTATCGCAAGCTGGCTGAGAAGGAAAAGGAAATTTTTTCGATCCATATTTCATCGGGCTTGAGCGGCACGATCAACTCCGCCAGAGACGGCGGTGAACAGGTCAAACAGGAAGCGAATGTCATGTTTTGGGATACGCTCACCCTCTCGGGCGGTGAACGTTTTCAAGTGATGGCGGCTGCCCTGGGAGTAAAAGCCAACTGGGCGCTGCATGCCGTTCAGGAACGCCTCGAAAAGATCCGTGAAAAGACGGAAGTCATTTACACACTGGAGACACTTGAGTACCTGGCGCGCGGCGGCCGCATCGGACGGGTCAAAGCCATGGCAGGCGCCCTGCTCAAGCTCAAGCCGGTCATCCGGGTGGACACCGACGGAAAATACAGCACGGTCTCAACAAGCCGTACTTTAGGCAAATCCATTAACTCACTTGCAGAACATCTTTTCAACAAGTATGCCCATACCCCTGTATGGGTTACCGTCCTTCACGGTCGCTTCGCAGAAAAAGCAGAACTACTGGCAAATGAACTGCGGTCGAGATTGAACATCGCCAAACTCGAAATCGTCCGCATTTCACCCGTGCTTGGCGTCCACACAGGTCCCGGTATCGTCGGCGCCGCAGTCGTGCCCATGGAACTTATGGAAGATCTGATCAAATAGCGAAGCTGGATCGAAACAAAAATAACTCACTCCGGAATTTCGAGGTGAGTTATTTTTAATTTTCGACGACTGTTCTTATTTTATTTTACGGGCTCTTCCTCGTTCTCAGGGATCGGCATCCGCCTGACCATCCCGATGGGGGGAGGCACACGCTGAAAGTCCGGCAAAAGCTGGTCCACGTTGCGAATGGAGGAGGTCAGATATCCGGCCACGCCCACGAGTGTCCCGCCAATGCCGCACATCAGGATCAATAAGCCAAACCCGGAACCGGGTCCTGTGCCGACCAGCCAGCCAAACGTGTTGACGAGCGCGCCGCCTGTACTCATGGCCGGTTCGAAAATTCTATCTCCGAAATAGCCGGCCAGCAGAGGCGTAAAGGGAATCATCGCCTGCGCAATAAAGTCACTGGCGGAAAAGACCCGTCCCTGCAGGTCAGGTGGAGTCTTCGACTGCAGCAAGGCATCCATGGCGACATTGACGATGGGATCGAAAATCGAATTGATCACGATGGCAATCAGCCAGATCAGCAGTGTCTGGCCCACACCCAGCAGGGTAATACCAAGCAGATTGGAGATGATCCAGCCCAGGATGATGGCACGCGCCGGGCGCTTGAGCCCGCCCCAGGTGGTCAGGAAAATACCGGCCACCACCGCTGCCAGCGCGCCGCCCGATTGGACCGCTCCCAAAATCTCTGTACTGTTGCCGGTGCGCAGCAGGATCATCGGATAGAGAGCCGCCACCGATAAGGCAATCCCCGAAAATAAATTCCCGGTAAAAAAGATCATCTGCAGACCCAGCAAGCCGGGGCGCTGGAAGATGTATTTGATCCCATAGATCGCCTCGCTCAAAAATATCCTGTGCGAAAGTTGCCCCTCCAGGGTCTGCGGAGCGGCGGGGATCTCGACGAAAAGCAGGAAGCCAATGGAAACCACGAAGGCGATCAAATTAATAGCCAGGATTCCACTTAACCCGAGGATCAGATACGCGATACCGGCGAGCAGTGGTCCAAAGATCCCCGGGATATCGTCGAGCAGGGACATGAGTCCGTTGGCGCGGACGTATTGCTTGCGTGGAACCATGGTGGTGATGGCGGCTAAATAGGAAGGCGATTGAAACGCCAGACCAACCCCCTGGAAAACCGCTGCAATATATAAATGCCAGACTTCCAAAACTCCCGCGGTCTGAAGGACCAGCAAAACAGCCAACGCAGAAAGCGAAAGAAAATCGTACATGAGCATCATCGTTTTCCGGTCGCTGCGGTCTATGATGATGCCCGCGAACAGCACAACCAGCAGATAGGAACCAAAGTAAAAGAACTCCAGCAGGCCAACTGCCGTGCCACTATCTGTGATGCTAAATATCCAGATGGGTAAAGCGACGGCTGTGATACTGGAGGCGATCCCCGAAATCATCTGGCCCAGCCAAATGATAAAAAGCCCCGTCATACCGTTTGGACGCTGAAAACGAAAATTTAATCTCCACATTGCCTGTGAGGGGAGCATATCACAGCGAATCGAGGAAGACAACCCTTGGAATTTGCAGTTTGCTTTTAAAGTCGTTTCAAAAATGTCAGGATGGAAGGAACTAACGCCGGTTTGGGATAATACATTGCCCGGAGTCAAACAACCCCGTGCGGCGTGGGGTTGTTTGACTTGCGCTTACGCATTTATTTATACTGCCTGATATCTACTCTACATAAATCTCTACATGTTCCCCATCTTCTTCATCGATCACGTCGATAATTTTGCCCGTCATACCTGAGCGCACGGCTTCCATCACATTGGACATATCCACGCCTTCGACCTCCGGCGCATAATGCGCGCCGATCTTCATGCCTGTGTCCACCAGGGCAAGCGGGATTTGCACCGAAGCCTTCGAACGGCCCGTGCGGATGTCCGTCACGCGGATGCGCAGCCAGCGCGCCCCGCCTGGCATCCCGGGCATGCGCGGCGGAGTGGGGCCGCGTTTCTCGCTTAACGCTGCGAGCAATTTTGTCCCTTCCTCTGCACTGAGCTTCCCCTCTTCGATCATTTTCAAAATCTTCATTCGTTCTTCAGAGCTAGCCATCTTACATCTCCTTACCCGAGATAAACCTGCACATGCTCGCCATTCTCACTGTCATCTACATTGATAATGAGAGGTGCATCAGATGTACCTGTAGCGTCCAGGATCTGGACGATCTCATCCACGTTTGTGTTTCGCAGACCGTGGATCGTATGTCCAAAGTTTCGCAGGAACCAGGCGGTCAATCCCAACGGGAGCGGAAATGCCAGGGTGATATTCCTGGGCCAGTCCTGTGCGTTTTGCCGATCCACATTCACATATAACCATTTCGACCCCTGACCGGCCGTGCTCAGTGCGATCAATAAAACACCCAACAACAGCGGAACCAGCAAGCAAAAGAACCAGAAGTTCATCCCCGCGTTCTGCTGAACCGAATAAATCCCCCACGCGCTGAACACCGTGATGAAGACACCGACCCATAATGGGATCATGATAAAACGACGCGCCCGCGCCTTGACCTCTTCAAACTCGGGTGCCTCGCTTCCTTCGCCGCCGAAGCCTGCTCCCGTGGCATGGACTTCAACCTCCCCTTCAGCCGGTTCTGCACCTGCTTCGAGTGCCTGCAGGAGGCTCGCGGCTTGCTCAGCCTTGATCTTGCCCTCTTCCACCAACTGTAAGATTTTCCGGCGTTCTTCGGAGGACATTCCTAGCCTCCTTCCAGGGCGTTGAGCAATTGTTCAGCCTGTTCAGCAGTGATCTTTTTGTCCGCCAGCATCTTTAGAATAGCCATACGTTCTTCCTCGGCTACAGGTTCGGAGGGATGCGAAGAAGGTGTGGGCCCGCCCTGCGAGTTGACATCCCAATTCCAGCCGCCCACATTTACGTTCCCTTTCCAGCGCCGGGCCTGACGTTCAGCATGCCTTCCCATGCGGCGCGCAGCTTCCTCGGCACGTTTGGCTGCCCGGGCCGTCACATGTTCCACCTGGCGCGAGATCCGCTCGCCGAAGCCGGACCAGTCAAAGTTCATCCCGGCAAAGTTCCCAAAATCCTCCGCTGAATTGCCTGCCTCGGCATCATTGGTCACACGGATATCGCCGCCGGCGTTCAGCATGATCTTTGCCGACCCATCGCCCAGCACCAGGACGCGCTCGGTTACATCTTCCTGATTTTCAATGCCGGGCCAGGTCACATCGATCTTATCGCCGCGCATCGCCAGGGTGACATTTACACTGGGCTTCAGAACCAGCAAAATATCGTCACCGGCTGTGATGGAATACTCCCCATCCGCTTTTGGTTCGAGATAAACAACGACATCCTCCCCAACATTGACCTGGACATTTCCGCGGGCACCGCGCAGGGCAAGGTCATCTGCCGCAGAATCAAGCGTCACGCTCCCCTCCACATCGCGAATGGAGACATCGCCGCCCGCATTCCTGACATGGAGATTGCCCTTTGCACCTCGCAGGTTAAAGTCAGCCCGGACCGTCTCGATCGCCACCGAACCCGCCTCACGGATGGAAAGGTCATTCTCGATTTCCCAGATCTCGACATTTCCCATCACCCCTCGCAGCGCCGCATCACCGCTGACCTTGCTGATGATGAGAGAAGCCTCTCTGGGGATACGCAGTGAAACGTCATCGTTACAGTTGAACGTGACCTCATCGCCGTTCTGATCGAGGATAAGCTCGTCTTCATCCGCCTTGATGAGAATCTCCTCTGCATCCCAGCCCACCACGCTCAGGTCACCATTAATGTTGCCGATCCTGATCTTAGGGAATTTTCCAGCAGAAACCGTCCTGGTCATGACTTACTCCTCTTCCCCGCGTAACAAACGCATGGCTTCGTCGGCTGAGATCTTGCCTGTCTCCAGATCCGCCAGGACAGAGCTTCGTCTTTCCGGGCTGACCTCGACGACTTCCTCTTTACCGGGTTCAAAGCCGAGGGCGCGGATCACCTCGTGTAAACGGTTCCGGATCGTCGGGTAGGAAAGATCGAGCTCCTGTTCCATGCGATTGATCTTTCCTTCGCAGCGGACAAAGGTCACAATAAAGTCTAGGTGTTCCGCAGTCAAATGAGCAAATGGGCCGCCGGTGAATTGTCCTTCGATGGAAGTATCGCAGGAGGGACAATGCAAACGGGTGATTGTCAACTCCGAACGACAAACGGGACAGCGAGTGGGTGCAGAGTACATCTCAAATCTCCTGAAAATCGATCATATAAGAATGTGAAGGCTTATAATCAGAAAGGTGAATTCGGATTTCCAAGCTTTGCATCCTTATGTTTGTCAAATCTTGAAAGGTCTATCAACATTTAAAAATATTATAGACAGATTCTTCAGGTTGTCAAGTATTAATTCAATTTCATCAATTTCAGAAACAAATAATTCAAGTTTTTTATTAAAAAACTAAAGAAAAGCAATTTGTGCCTATTTTTCTCTACCAAGGTGCCTATGATCCGTTCACTCTACTATGCTCCCGGGAAACCAATCCGGAAAAACATCCCGCCACAAGAGTTTCCTAAACTGACCCGGAACCGACAGGGACTTTTGTGGGTGGATTTTGTCAGCGAACCGCCTGAGACCTGCCTCCCCATTTTGCAGGATTTCAAATTCCATCACCTGGCGATTGACGATGCTTTGCAGGAAACGCATGTCCCCAAACTGGACGACTGGGGAGATTATCTTTATATCGTGTTGAACTACATGGACACGGCAAAGAACGAAGATGCGTGGGAAACGCAAGTGGACGAACTGGATATCTTTCTGGGGAAAAACTATATTGTCACCCACCATGATTTTCCAATCACAGCTGTGGATGAAACATGGGAAGCCTGTGACCGTGATGTGCGCAACGTCCAGGGCGGCTCTGACCATCTCCTTTATAAAATTGCTGACAATCTCGTGGCAGGCTACATGCCCGCCGTCGAAAAAATTGACGATGCAATTGACCAGATCGAGGACCAGGTCTTTGACCGCCCCGAGCCTCGCACGCTCGAAAAGTTGTTTGCGCTCAAGCGCGTTCTACTGGCGATGAGGCGGATCATCCTTCCCCAGCGGGAGGTGCTGAACAAGCTTGCCCGCGACGACTATCGCGTCATCGATCCAAAAGACCGCATCTTCTTCCGTGACATCTACGACCATCTGGTCCGCCTGCACGACATCAACGAGAGCCTGCGCGACCTCGTGGGGGGCGCGCTGGATACGTATCTTTCCGTCATCAACAATCGCATGAACGAAGTGATGAAAACATTAACGATCATCACCACCTTATTCATGCCGCTCACCTTTGTCACAGGTTTCTTCGGAATGAATTTTTTTGAGCCGCCCGGATCCTTGAATGCCTGGACAACCACCCCGGCCTTCTATGTGGTCCTGGCAATCAATGTTTTGCTACCCATCGGTATGTACATCTGGATGCGCCGCCGCACCTGGATTTAGGGAGAAATTCGGTCCATGGTCTTCTCAAAGTCGAAAATAGGTCCGCGAATTTACGCTAATCCTCGCGAATCGCTAATAGATTAGCGCTCATTCGCGCAGATTAGTGGACAAAAAGCGGGCCCGTCTGGACTTTGAGAAAGCCATGAAATTCGGTCCCATAAAGCTTGACACAGAACAGACGTTCGGTTATCATTCATAGCACAAATGAGCGAAGAATGCTCAGGAGGCAGCTATGATGATGGTTCGTAAAAGCAAAGGTCTCGGAGAACGTCACC
>Ga0209820_1000197_pt1 | contig 14707 bp, 20 predicted proteins | sample PPLLak21cMay2015_FD_187254 | JGI IMG/M metagenome (GOLD analysis project Ga0209820, IMG submission 187254) | Freshwater sediment microbial communities from Prairie Pothole Lake near Jamestown, North Dakota, USA - PPLs Lake P7 Core (1) Depth... | ecosystem: Environmental > Aquatic > Freshwater >...
GGGTTAGTTTTCCGATCATCGTATCGCCAGCGACATTGACGAACGTGTCGTTCGTCTCGCCTCTCGTATAGGTGTCGGTGTTGAACGCTGCCCACTGGTTCATGTACCGGGCATAGGACTGTCCATCAGCAGGGGCTTCAGGAATGCCGCTTGGTGGAATGGTTATCTGTGCCCACGCAGCGTCCTGACGAGCGTACTGGTTGCCATCGACAGGCGCTTCTCCGACTACTGGAACACCCGCAACAGTTGGCGTTACAGCGAAATTGAAGATGCCCGTGGCGCGGGAAATGTCATAGACGAGACCGACATAACCACCAGCATCGTCATAGCGGGCAAGGTTGATGTTCGCCCCTTGAGGGGTCGAGTCGACCCACCAGTTCCAGCGCGTGGACCAGTTATCGTAAGCACCGATTTCCGCGAGATTGGCAACTTCCCTGCCGTTGAAACTTACCCCCGGACCATAGCCTTCGACGATCACTTGCGGAGCGTCTACCTCATTGGTGACCGTCAGATTGCCGGTCATCGTGTCGCCAGCTGCATTAACAAGATCGACAGCCTCTGGCCAAGCAGCGGCGGCGTCAGGTCCGATCTGAGGTTCGACGTTGTATGACGATCCGGTGAAGGTGCCCGGAAAGCTGTTGACCGAGCCGGCATAGCAGCCATCGCTGTAGAGAATGCCGTCGATGGTTCTGGGCCATGGACCGCCGCCGTAAGGATAGCCTTCGCCGATGATCGACCACGAAACGACATATTGCGTCCCGGCGGTCAGCGGTATCGGCGTCGACAGCGTGTGCAGGACCCAGCCCGCGCCAGCCGGATCGCCGGTATGCAGCTCCCTGACGATCTGGGATTGAGAATTCCTGTCCCACAAGGCAACGTAGTGCTGCGTCGAAGTGTAGGCGGCGTTCCGGTAATAGCGGATGCCGTAAAGGACACAGTCCACGGACGGTGTGAAACCGACGCCCATTTCGTAGTTGGAAACAACATTGTCGAAGTTTGGCGAAATGACATTCGGGTAGCCGAACATCGCATCGCTGCTGGGCAGCCTTGGTCCGTAGAAAATACCTGTCGTCGTGTCGAGGTAAATGTCGCCTTCCTCGCCTTGGCCGAGAGGTCGAGTATTACCGATCAGAAGATCACCGCCGCTTGGCGGAATGACGATGCTCGCCCACGTCGCGTTCTGGCGGGCGTACTGATTACCGTCGGTCGGGGCTTCCTCGATGCCCGCTTCCATCTGCCCGAGGTCGACCCACTCAGTGCCGTTCCAGTTCCACAGATGATCGGTGTCATCGGCCACCCATGTATCGCCTACGGCAGGATCAGATGGCAGATCACCATAAGTCGGCACAGTGCCCTTCATGTTGATGCCGGTACCGGGGTCGCCCTGTATGCCTTGCGGCCCTGTCGGGCCTGTCTCACCTTGGATGCCTTGCGGCCCGGTCGGGCCGATATCGCCCTGCGGCCCCTGAATGCCTTGGATGCCCTGATCGCCCTTGTCCCCCTTGTCGCCCTTGTCGCCCTTCACACCTTGCGGCCCTTGCGGACCGGGCACCGTCGAGGCAGCGCCCGTCGCACCTTGCGGACCTTGCGGTCCTGTCTGCCCTTGCAGCCCCTGCACACCTTGCGGGCCGGGCACACCTTGCGGGCCTTGGGCGCCGGTCGCTCCCGTGCTGCCTTGCGGCCCTGTCTCACCCTGCGGCCCCGGCACCGTCGAATCGGCGCCGGTGTCACCCTTCTCCCCCTGCGGACCTTGCGGCCCTTCCGGACCCATCGGACCGACTTCCCCTTGTGGCCCCTGCGCCCCGGCATGGGCCAGGAAGTCCATCGTCCCTGCCGTGAGCCGGTTGGAAACCGTCGCCCCCATCGCGAACGCCTGCGCCGTCGTGCCTTCCTGACCGCGCACCACGTTGAGGATGTCACCGGACTTGCCAATGCCCTTGCAGATTTCAATCTGGCCGGAACGGCGATCCTCGATGGTGACGGTGTAATATTCCTCTGGCGCACCAACCGTCGGGAACTTGGCGCCATCGCCATTCTGGACACGGATAGACGTCGTTATGGCGTCGATACTGGCGTAGAGCCGTGACGACGCATTGTTGGTAAAGAGCATCATCGGCACAGTCATTACGGCGTCACCCTGATTCCGATGTCGTCCCGCTTGATCTGACCAGCGTCGGTGCCGACCACCATCTGCACGGTGTATTCGGTGTTGCCCTTACCGCCGGACACGAACATGGCGATCTTCTTGTTGGTGGCGTCGGTGTAGCCGGCGCTGATCGTCAGCGGCGCCTCCGAGGTGTACGGGCTGACAGTCACCTGGTATTCGGTCAGCTCCTCGCTCTCCTCCAGCCAGCAGGAATAATCGAGGTAGAGTCGCCGCCGCTCGACCACGGCCTTACGATACATCTTGATGACGTTCGACATCGTGCCTCCTATGCGGCGATGCTCTTTTTCGCCGACTGGCCGGGAATCACCAGGGTGCTCTCGGTGGCCGGAAAGACGATCAGATTCTCGTGCCGGACGATCACCAGCTCGCTTTGCACCGTGGCGATCTGCAATTCGTTTGGTGGCGGCGCCAGGGCCAGCATCATCGGCTCGGCCGGCACCGGGATAGTCGTCGCCACGCGCGGAATGACATAATCCGCACAGCCGTCGAATACCTCCAGCATCTCCGGCGTAATGATCAGCACTTCCAATGGGATGAAGCTGTCGAACAGATACGGCCACACCGGCCAGTTGGTGCCGGCGCCATCGACCTCGTCGCCATTGTTGTCATCAGCGTTGAAGCCGGCGGGCAACCGGGGGTGACCAAAATACGAGAGGTATGGGTCGTTAGGCATTGACACCTCCCAACCACCCACTACTGTAACCACTATGCTCCCGTCCCGAACTGCTCTCCGTGAACGACTCGACTACGACCCTAAGACCGGCATCTTGCGCTGGAAGGTTCGTCGAGGCATGGCTCGCGCTGGTAGCATCGCGGGCAACAAAGACCTCCGACGTATCCGCGTATACTTCGACGGAAAGCCGTATCCCGCTCATCAACTGATTTGGAAAATGATGACCGGCCAAGACCCCGTTGCTCTCATCGATCACCGGAACTGCAACCCCTTCGATAATCGCTGGAAGAACCTTCGCGAAGCTGGTGCCATAGACAATTGCGCGAACCGCAGCCGCCTCAAGCGGCACAGCACTGGCTTCAAAGGCGTGCGCAAACATCGACGTAAATTCATCGCCACATGCCGCAGCCAATACCTCGGGATGTTCGCCACCGCTGAGGAGGCCCATGCTGCTTATATTGCTGCTGCGAAACAGCATTTCGGTCCTTTCTTTAGGCCCTAAACCAGCCACGTTGTTCAAGCCAGTCGGGCTGGATCACCATGTCGAGGCCGTTCGGCGTAAACGGCAGATCAAGCGCCTGATCGATGAACAGGATCAGTCTGCCGGTCGTGTCGCCCATGGTGAAATGGGTCACATCAGGGCCAATGGGCACGTTGGGAATAACCACCGCATTGGTCTGCGCGGTGCCATTGGCAGTCACCGATTTCACGGTAATCGGCTGCGACGCGCCGAGCAGCGGCACGCCGCGGACGGTAAGGTCGCTGACCATGGTGTCAGTCGGCACAAATACCGGTGCACCACCCCAGACGGTCAGCCGCAAATCCGTCGTCAGCCAGTTCAGCCCGGCGGTGACGAAGCGATAACGGGCGCTGTCGTAGGGCTGATTGGCCATTTACCACCTCGGAAACCGCCAGGCAGCGAGGTTATAGGCATAGCCGCGGATCGCCTCCTGCTTGCGGAACGCCATTTTGTTGCGGAACCGTTTGGCGTGGTAGGCAGCAATGGTGGCATTGGCCCAGGGCTTCGCCGGCATGCCGTACAGGCGTCCGAGCGTGCCGTCGAGCCAGTCCTGGAAGAACATCGGGTACATCCAGTCCGGCAGCAACCAGTCGCCGCAGTCGCATTCCAGGCAGGTCTGGGCGACGGTCAGCGCCAGGTCGGCCTGCAGCGGGTAAGAAACATCGGCGGCGCTCGGCGCCGCCGCGACCGAAATGTAGTTCGGCCGATAGATGGCGTAGGTGAACATGCCGGTCGGCTGCAGATCACTGACCGCCGGCACGTAGGACGCGTCGCCATCGGGGAAGGTCAGGTCGGGCAAGAGCGTGCCCAGCGACGTCTGGGTGAAGCCGCCGCCAGTACCGCCGACCGGGCGGCCGATCAGCGGCTGCCCGTTATGGACGACGCCAAGCATGCGCACCACTTCGGAATCCGCCGGCGTCGCAAAACTGTATTCGGATACATTCGCTTCAAGGTCGATGTCAGTGCGATAACGCCAGGCCGAGGTCCTGCGAAAGAACTCGTCCATGACATTGAACACCTCGATCTGCAGCATCGGGTCGGTGACGCCCGGCACATGCACCTTGAGCGTCTGCATCAGCCGGTCGGTGGGAGCGCAAACCATGGCCTACCCCTGAGCGGTGAGCAGCTGAGCGGTGAATTTCTGCAACAGCCCACCTGCCCGCTGATCGGTTGTCGGCTCGTCGTCCCTGAGCTGTGCCCTGCCGACGATGTAATAGACCAGGGCCGCCCGGTACTGCGGGTCAAAGGTGACCTCGGCGTCCGTGTCGATGGTCCCCGAAGGGTCTGTCCAGGGGACATCGAACAACGGCAGGAACAGGTCGGCCCTAAGCCGTCGCGCCTCCAGCAGTCCGATGTTGAGCGCGTCGACCAGATCGTCGTCAGGGTAACGATATGGCGACACCTCATCCTGCAGGAGGCGTCTGGCTTCCTCGATATACTGCCCTACTGTCGCCAGCGCGGGCATCGGATCAACCCGGCACCACGATGGCCTGGGCAAGCGCCTTGCCGTCCAGGACCTTGGAGCCGTAGACCTGCAGGCCGCGAAGCAGCGTGCCGAACGTCATCTCGGAACGAAGCGTCTCGACCTTGTTTATCTGTGAGGCGAAGGTGAGCGCATGCTGCGTGCCTGCGTAGATCACCCACTCGCCGGCCGCCAGGCCAGCCGCCGTCCCGGAAGGCAAAAGATTCGAGACGTAGATGGTGAAGCGGTCGACCATGCCGAGCCGGCCGTTGCGCAGGATCGAGGTGCCGTCTCCGGTGAGCGAAGCATCGCGGAGTTCCGACATCTTGATCTGGCTGCTGATCCAGGCGGGAATCACCACCCAGCGGCCGGTCTCGGGAATGTTCTGTTCGTCGAGCACCTGACCGAGCCGCACGAGCAGATCGACGATCTCAATCTTGCCCGCTGTTCCGGCAGGATTGCGAGCGACGATCTGCAGCGGCGTCCCGGTGACACCCAAGTTGACATTGTTGGAAATCATCCCGGCCGTGGTGCCCATGTTCTTCGGATGGGCCTGGCCGAGCAGGGTCTTCAGCACTTCCGTGTCGACGACGATCTTGAACTGCTGCGCGGCATCGTCTGACCACATGTTCATCATGTTGAGATCAGCCTGAACCTCATAGACGTCATCGAGAATCAGGTTGAAGTATTTACCCTGGTCGATCTTAAGCTCGATGATGTTGGAGCCAGGACGCTCGATTTCGAGCAAGCCGTCCGCCCTGTAGTTCTTGATGGTGATGGTCGGCTTGGTGCGGATGACGACGGTGTCACCCTTGTTCTTGATCTCGCCCTCGTAGTCGGTGTTCGAGATCGCCGCCAGGACGGTCGACGCGTAGAACTTCTCGATCAGCTTTGTCGACCAAAGGATCGGGATGAACGTCCCGGCGTATGCGGGGTTTGGGCTTGCTGAGCCAGTCGGGTAAATGGGCGGCGTGGTGCCAGCCCCGGCGAGTGGGAACCCACCAGTTGTCGTATAAGCCATGGCGATCCTCGCTTAGAGAAAGCGGTTACTGGATTCGCCCTTCATGCTGAGCCTGCCAGATGTCTCGCTCGATGGCCTCGGCGTCCGCCTCGCGTCCCCGATACTTGCCCGCGATCCGATCCTGCGTGAACTGCGCAATCCAGGCGGCGGTGTAGACGGGTTTGTCGGGCGGCAGATGCTGCGGCGCCGATCTGGCTCTGCCGGGTGCCGCGAAGTCCTCCAGGGAGGGTTTCCCGCTGGCATGCCCGTTGCCGGGCAGAGGCGGCGCTGAATCGCCCTGGGCTGGAGGGTTCGGCGGGGAGCCGACAGCCTCAAGAAATCCCCGGAAAAAAGATACGACCCGATTTCCTTCGTGTCTAGAGAAGGCCTCCTGCAACAGATCGTTGCGTCTGCGGCCGGAAAACGGGTCCGGTTCCTCCAGCCACAGCTTGAATTCCTCGGCCCGGTTGACCTCGCGCCAGTTCGGCACCGCGGCGCTCAGCGAACTGTAGACGTTCTGCTGCTGGTCGCGGACCATCACCGTGCCGACCGCGTCGGTGCGCTCCTCCAGCCGCTTCAGGCGTTTCGCCAGCTCGTCGAATTCCGGGAAATATTCCTCCTTGGCGCGCTTGCCGATAACGGTCAGCAGCTCCTCGCCATATTCGGTGGCTTCCTCGGGAGTGACGAAGCGCTGTTTCGACGACGGCGTGTCGGCCGGTGGCGGCGGCTCCTGGGCGCCCTGGATTTTCAGGCTGGCGACCAGTTTTTCCAGCTCGCCGATGCGCTCGCCCTGGCTGCTGTAGTTCCTCTGCAGCGTCTCGTAGCGGCCCTGCAGGCTGCGGTACCGCTGCTCGGCATCCGGCTCCGGCTCCGGCTCCGCAGCCGGTCCCGGCGCCTGGATTTGTGGGGGAGGCGCCGTGGTCCCCTCCGGCTGCGGAGGAGCCGCCGGTTGTCCCGGCGGCTGTTCGCCGGCTGCGTCAGCCGGCGGATTGTACATCGCCTCGACCTGCGCCACCTGATCGGCCACCTGCTTGGGGGGTTTGGGGGTGTAATCGACGAGCGCCTGTTCGGGTTTCTTAGCCATTGTTCCTCATCTTCTCGTAAAGCTGCGGCGCGTTCATCAGCGTTGTCGCCAGATCGTTCATGATTACCGCCATGCCCTGCGCCTTGAGCAGCATCTCCGGCGGGCACTTGACCACCTCCATGGTCTGCGCCGCGGCCGCCTCGCGCAGCGCGAACAGGAATTGCTGCCAGGCTTCCGGCGCCTCGGACCTGAGCGCCATGGCAGCGGTGACCAGCTTGACGTTGGAGGTCATCGGCGTTTCTTCGGCAGTTCGAGCACCTTGACCTCAGCCGGATTCGGCTCGATGGGGTTAACCGGCGTCGCCTTCGCATAGTCGACAATGGTGCGTTTCGACTTGCCGAGATCGTTCAGCCCGCCGCGACCCGGCAGCGGTCGGGAGGTCTTGCCTATTTTCGCCATTTTTTCGGTCCCTGGCGCTGGCTGCCGACCTTGGTCTTCGGCACCTGGCGCTCGCCGACTGCCTCTATGTCCTTGATATCCGTAGGAAAATAAGTGTCACCATATGACACGTTGATGCCTCCGGCCTTCTCCGGCCTGGGCGCCTTCTTTTTGGCATAGCTGCGCTCGTCGCTGTCGCCCTTGGAAAAGCTCGCCTTGAGGCCGGGGCTGCCGCCCTTCAGCGCGTAGCTCTTCTGGTAAGACAGCCGGGACACTCCCTGTCCCGACGTCTTCGACACCGAGGCGCGCGGCGCGCGGGCCATTACTTCTTGCCGCCGCCGCCGGTGTTGGTGTTATGCGACACGCCCGGTTTCTGCTGCTTGACCGGGGTGAACTTATGCATCTTGCCGCTCGGTCCAGCCTGGATTTTCATCTTCCCTGCCGACTTAGATGAGCTGCCTTTTGACTTGGCCATAAGCCATCCTCCTGTTTTCGAAGCAACTTATCCCAGGATAACTTGCTTCACGCTGGACCCTGGGCGGGATTGGGCGGCGATCCCTGCCCTTGCTGTGGCGTCGCGCCGACGACGTTGGTTTGCGGTCCCTGCGGTGCGCCGGGAGGGGCCGGCGGCGCCGCAGGGCCACCTCCGGGAGGTGCGCCAGGCCCACCCGCGCCGCCTCCCATCTGAGCCTTGATCTCCTCCTCCGGCGGCACGATGTCGGCGCCGGGCAGGCCAATGCCTTCCGACACCGCGCGCAGCACCGTGGCGCGGCCGGGAACGCCCATGATCTGCGAATCGATGGGATTGGCGGTGATCTGCAGGAACTCTAGCTGGCGCTGCCGCTGCGTCTCGCGTTGCATCGCCACATTGACTCCGAGGACCACAATGTTTTCGTCGCCTCGTAGCATGCCGGTCCGGTCGGTAAGCATGACCATATCGTACAATTCGGAGATGGCCGGCTCGATGACGTCGCCGTCGATGTTTGCAGCCACTGTCTGAAGGATTTTGGCTGCGTTGCCCATAAGCATAGCAAGACCAGAAGCTGTACGGCCAGCACCGCCAAGCCGCTCAGAACCAGTGATGTAACGGGGGATCGCCGAGAGTTCATCGGCGATCTGGGTGAATTTCTCGTAGACACCAAGCAGTTCCTGGGCGTTGGAATTCGGCTGGAAGAAGGTCACCGGCATCTGGCCGTTGTTGGCGCCCAGCGGATCGGTCTCGACATGCCAGCGCTTCCATGGGTAGAGATCGTCGCCGTTTTCGTTCTCGGCGACGCGGTCGTCGTTCACCACAACCTGGGGACCGGAAGCAATAGACATGTTGTTGATGAGGCTTCGCAAGGCAGCGTTCGTGGCATCCTGGATATCATCGAGTATGTCTGGCAGGGCGTTGCCAACCACGGTGCCTGGCACCTTCTCGAAACTTGTGACGTAATAAGGCGCCCGCTTCCTGAGGCTGGGGCTGAGCTGCACCTTGATGATGTAGCGTCCGATCTTGAATGCATCGACGAAGTAATCCCGCATCGGGTCAGGACACTGCTGCGGCGTCATCCCGTAATCGAGCAGCATCTCGCCCTGCACATAGCCATGGTATTCCAGCATGTCCATCATGCCGGACTGGTTCATGCGCGGGTCTTCCCTGGATTCCATCACCGCGCGGCTAGTGTCGGCGCTCGACGCGTTGGCCTCGACATAGCCCGACTGGCCGTACCAGCGCAGCACCTCGTAAATGGCGTCCTGGTTGTAACCCGGCAGGCCAATCAGCTGGTTGAGATCGGAACGCGTCACCCTGGTGCGCTCGATCACCGCCGCATCGGCAATGTCGCTGACGCCGGGCGTCCACCAGACATCGTAGGGCGACACCCGGTTCCAGAACATGCGGGGTCTGTCCACCGTCTGCGCCTTGCCCTGCACCCAGGTGACATCGGGGACGATCCTGACCACCGGACCTTTCAGGCACATGAACGGGAACAGCGGGATATCGACCAGGCATGACGCCAGCGCCTCGTAGAAAAACCCTTCGGTGAGGATGTCGTCCAGCTTGCGGAATGCGACCTCGGTCTCCAGCCGCGCCTTTTTCAGCGCCGCCCGCTTGGCGGCGCCCATCAGGTTGGTGACGCGGTCCTTGATCTCGTTCGGCGCCGGCCGCTCGCCGAGCGACGTCATGGTCTGGATTTCCACCTGCACCAGCTGCTGCACGTCGCCCAGCACATCGTCGGGCAGCGTCGGGTCGGGGGTGGCCTCCAGGCCCCAGGGTTTTTCGGTGTTGAGGTAGACATCGCGCAGCAGCGAGGTGGCGCCGCGGCACTTGGTGGCGATCAGCCGGGCGTAGATTTCGGAGCCGCCGAAACGCCGGATTTCAGCCAGCTTCTGTGAATCGTACTTGCCGTTGAACACCCGCATGGCGTTGGCCAGCCGGTCCGACCAGCCATTGCCGCCATCGCGGTGCCGTACAAACGTCTCGAATTCGTTGTCGATGAAGGCGACGAGATTTGAGGTCAGCTGGCTGGCGACGGCATCCTCGGCGATGCGCTGCGCCGCGGCAGCCTCCGCCTCCTGGCCGATAAGCCCTTCAGGCGTGACAAGTCGCAGTCCTGCTGCCATGACTGTTTTCCCTCGGTCTTTCGCCCATACACCCAAGGGGACGGCAATGGCAAATACTGTCGGGCGCTCGGAGCTGTTCGCGGTGAATTTCGCCGCTTTGGCGCGCGAAATCGCCATGGACGTGCTGCCGCTCGACCAAATCCTGCGGCTGCACGAGCTTTCCGACGACGACTGGGTCAAGGTGCAGCAGAATCCGTCGTTCCAGGCGATGCTGGCCGACCTGGTGAAAAGCTGGAACTCGGCCGGCAACACCCGCGAGCGGGTGAAGATCAAGGCGGCCTCGGCGCTGGAGGCGCAGCTGGAGGTCTACGTGGCCGATATTTCCGACCTGTCGATCCCGCTGGCGCAGCGCGTCGAGGCGGGCAAGTTCCTGGCCCGGCTGGGCGAGCTGGACGGCAATCTCGGCACGGCGCCGGGGCAGGCGTTCGCGATCACCCTCAACATCGGCGCCGTGCACAGGGAGGTCGAGGTGCGGCCGAAACTGATCGAGGGCATCATCCCGGAGGAGTGAATTGTCGATTGTCTACACGGCCCCCTTCACGGCCGAAAAATTCATGCTCAGCGACGCCTTCGTGCGCATCCTGGTCGGCCCGGTCGGCTCCGGCAAGACGACCGCCTGCATCATCGAAATCCTCAGACGCGCCATCGAGCAGGCGCCGGGCGCGGACGGCATCCGCCGCACCCGCTGGGCGATTGTCAGGACGACGCTGTCGCAGCTGAAGATGTCGGTGCTGTTAGACTTACTCGCGTGGTTTCGCCAGATTGCAACCTACAAGGTCACCGAGCAGCTGGTGACGCTCGAATTCAACGATGTGGTGTGTGAAATCTACCTGATCCCGCTGGAGGAAGAGGAAGACCAGAAACGTCTGCTCTCGATGCAGCTGACGGCGGCGATGATCAACGAGGCGATTGAACTCTCGGTCGATCTGGTGTCGGCGATTGCCGGCCGCTGCGGCCGTTTCCCCTCCAGGGCCGACGGCGGCCCGAGCTGGTTCGGCATCATCGCCGACACCAACGCGCCGGTCGAAGGCTCCGACTGGCATCGCATGATGGAAGACGATCAACCGGCCGACTGGGCGATCTTCCGGCAGCCGTCGGGTCTCAGCAATGCGGCGGAAAACGTCGAGAACCTTCCAGATCGTTACTACCAGCGGCTGGCCGAGAACCCCAATCGCGACTGGGTGCGGCGCTATGTCGAGTGCGAATATGGCGAGGACCCGTCGGGCACCGCGGTGTTCCGGGAATCGTTCAAAAGATCGTTCCACACCACCACCGGGTTAAGACCGGTCGGCGGCAGGCCGCTGCTTGTCGGCCAGGATTTCGGACGCTCGCCCTGCTCGGTGATCTGCCAGCAGGATTTTCGCGGTCGTCTGCTGGTGCTCGAAGAGGTGCTGGCCGAGGATATCGGGCTGGAGACGCACGTCATCCGCAGTCTGAAACCAGTGCTGTGGAGCGAGCGTTTCCAGGGGCTGTCGTTCGCCGCCGTCGGCGACCCGTCGGGCGTCTCCAAAGGCTCGATGCTGGAGGAAGACCATTTCGACGTGCTGGTGCGGCTGGGCATCCCGGCCTTCCCGGCGCCAACCAACAACATCGACGCCAGACTATCCGCGGTGGAGGCGCTGCTCTACCAGCAGCGGGACGGCGGCGCCGCCATCCTCATCGACCGCGACAAGTGCCCGGCGCTGGTGCGGGCGCTGAATGGCGCCTACCGGTTCGGCAAGACCAAGGAAGGCATCACCCGGCCGCTGCCGGAGAAACTGCACCCGTGGAGCGACGTCGCCGATGCCCTGCAATATGCGGTGATGACGGTGAATTCCGGCCTGGTCGACCGCATCGCTAGGCGAATTCGCCGGCGACCGGCAAAGAAACCGGCATCGAAGGTGTCTGCTGCCGGCTGGACCTAGCCATGTAGAGCGAATTGTCGGGGCCGGGCTTCGGCATGAATAATTTCTCGAACTGCGCGCAGGGCCACACCTCGACCCGCACGTCGCCGGGGAAATCGGCCAGCATCAGCACCTCCTGGCGGCAGACATAGTCGCCCTTGCGGCAGACGGCGACCTCGCCGGAGGCGAGGGGGACGCGCAGGCACGGCCCGGCCTCGATGCCGCGGACCTCGTCATATTCCGACCAGCTGATCCAGTTGCGGTCGACCCAGCCGGGCGCGTCGGGCGGGATTCTGGCCGGATACTGCCAGGCCTCCAGAATCCTGATGCGGCTTTCGTAGGCGGTGTAGGAGTGTTTTGGCGGCGGGTCGATATCGCCATCCAGCGGCTCGACAATGGTCGGGTCGTCGGCGCTGCGGCGGCCGGGCTGGCCGGGCTGGCCAGGGATGACATCGGGGTCGTCCTCGGGCCTGAGAGGGTCTTTGGTGGGGTCGTCCCTGGCAGGCTCTACGGGAAGGTCCTCTTCCTCGTCCTCGTCGTCGTCGCCATTCTCGTCGGGTTCCGGCTCCTCGGGTTCCTCGGGGGGCGGCGCCTCACCGGGGTCGGCAGGGGCAGGCTCACCGGGATGCTGCTGGGCATGAATCCTGGCGCGTGCTTCGTTGAGATCGGCAACGGGATCGGGGGTGGGGGTGGGGTCGTCCTCCGGAGCGGCAAGCCCCAGCAAGGCTGAAATATCGGCAGGCGGCGGGGTGCGTCTGGCCATGGATCACCTGTAAACGAGTTTCGGCTGGGTGGATTTCCTGACGGTCGAACCGACCTGACGGTTGGCGCCGACTGGCGGCACGCTACCAGACTGGGGTTTTTCGGCAATGGGTGGCGTCTGAGGCGATTCGAGACTGCCGGAGGCAGTCGAGGGAGCCTCCATCGCAAGTTCCCGCAGGGACTTGCGGTCCAGCAAATCCAAATAATTATCCAGCGCCCGGCGGACATGCTCCTGGATCGAAATGTGGTCGCGGGCGCGATGCGCGGTCAGGCGGTCGTACTGTCTTTGCGTGATGCGCATCGGCAGCGGTCTGAGATTCTGGAACGTCATTCGTGTTGGCCTCCTGGACCAGGGATGTAGTCGATTTTTTCCAGGAATTCAATTGTGTTACGTGGTTTTTGTGTTTTCTGTATTTCAGGCAGTCCTAAAAAGGCCCAGGCCCCCCGCCCCCGTTGGCCGGGTACCCGGCCGGCCGGCCGCCCTAGTCCGCATTGTCGCTGGCCTACCCTAGTCGAGGGGTTCACCCTCCACCAATTCAACCGGGTGTGACGCGAGGCTAGGGCGAAAGCTGCGGGCCACAGACAGAGGTGTGCGCTTGAAGGGGGTGTGTTCGTGAACTCGATGCCCTTGGAGGCGAGCCAAGTATGCCGCTACGCGGTGTTACAGCGCCCATCCACAAGGGATGCGGTATCTCTACTGACTAAAACCTCTAGACGCGCGGAATCTCTCCTTCGAGGGGAGGCCGGTGAAACCGATGCTGATGCATCGGACCTGAACCCGGCCGGTTCCGTGACGTAAAAGGTTCGAAAGGTAGAGAGCGGTTAGGGTAGCGCACGACATCGACTCGTGTGTATCCCGTGAACCGTAGAAGGGCCAACACCAAGGGCCGCGCCAGCTTGTAAGGCGCGCGGCCCTTGTGTTGTTGCAGCCAGTACAGCGCCACGCGCACGGTGGGTGTTAGATCGGTGCCACGGAAATTCCGCATAGCATTCTGTACTGGCTACGCCAGCACAAGGAACCCTGACATGGAAAAGCCGGAGCCACGCTTCCTCACTGAAGCGTCGAATATGCGTGGGAACTACTCACGCGCTATCAGCAATGGCCGTGCGTACTCGCAATTCAAGGCCGTGAGGCCGCGTCGCAACCGCAGCGTCAAAGGTCCGGGCACCATCCGGACCTCTTGGCCGCTCAACTCTAAGTAGTCACAACCAATTCCCCCTATACTACGTATAGGGGGAACGCGTTGAATCCTCTAAGTGTCCACCAACTGACACGCGAATATCACCAGAATCGAGCATTTTGCGCGGTCTGAAACGCCATAGGTCAGCCCTTATACGTAGTATAAGGGCTGCATCCGTTCGCCAAAACCAAAGTGTCTCTTAGTGTACTTAGTGTCTAAGAGAATCATATCATATAGGGCGTTTTTACGAGACGACACCGAACGAAAAACGCGCACACAACATCCCTATAACACTGTATTTTTTCCAACTTTGCCGGACACCTGACACAACAGGTGCGCCGCATTGAATTCATTAGGAAATTTAAACTCAAACCGCATTATGGTGTGTCTAGTGTCCGATAGAGACTGACACCAAACCACCGAAATGGAGCTAAAATGCACGTCGCGCACTTCGAATTCACCGATACTTTCGCTGGCGAGGCCAACTATTGCTGGGTCCGCAGAGGGTCTGAACCTGTCTCCGAGTCCACTTCAAATCGTGCCGTCATGCGTCGCGTGAAGAAAATTCTCGGTCTCAATGGCGTTCGCGGACGCACTTTCGATCAGGGAGATCGCATCGAGTTCAGGCCTTATCGGTCGTGCACGGTGCTGTTTATCCACTTCGATTACAACTGAAAGGTTGCACCACCATGGTTATCGAGCACTACCAGCTACCCAAAAACTGGGCGCATTACCTGATCTATGGCGAGCAGGACGGCTATGACGAAGGCGAAGTTTCGCGCATTCGCCAATGGGAGCGGCGCACATTCTGGAACGCCGAGTTCTGGGATTGTGTGGACGTTGCCGACGATTGCGAGTTCATGCGCTATCACGACGCCACCAATGTGCTGCCTGTCGCAGCCGAATGCCTGACCTTCGCCTTCCACACAGACCGGAGCTAGTCCATGCCGCTCGAATTTCGCGCCAGGATCGGCGCTTACCATGTCACCACGC
>Ga0209820_1000202_pt1 | contig 14549 bp, 13 predicted proteins | sample PPLLak21cMay2015_FD_187254 | JGI IMG/M metagenome (GOLD analysis project Ga0209820, IMG submission 187254) | Freshwater sediment microbial communities from Prairie Pothole Lake near Jamestown, North Dakota, USA - PPLs Lake P7 Core (1) Depth... | ecosystem: Environmental > Aquatic > Freshwater >...
CCTATTCCGGTCGGGATGACCGCGAAAGAGGGCTGGAATAGTGTTTGAACGGCACAGCGGCGGTGAGCGCGTCATCCTCGTCGCGCTCGATTTTGGCGACCCGGACTACGACGAGGCGGTGGCCGAATTGCGCCTGCTGGCGCAGGGGGCGGGCCTGGAGATCCTCGGCGAAGTGCAGGGCAAGCGCAGCCGCCCTGACGCGGCCCTGTTCGTCGGCAGTGGCAAGGCGGACGAAATTGCAGCGCTGGTGCTGGCTACTTCGGCCGATGTGGTCATTTTCAATCACGAGCTTTCACCGGCCCAGGAACGCAATCTCGAGCGTCGCCTGCAATGCCGCGTGATCGACCGGGTCAGCCTGATCCTGGACATTTTTGCCCGCCGTGCGCAGAGTGCCGAAGGCAAGCTGCAGGTCGAGTTGGCACAGTTGCAGCACCTTTCCACCCGCCTGGTGCGCGGCTGGACCCACCTCGAGCGGCAGCGCGGCGGCGTCGGTATGCGCGGCCCCGGCGAGAAGCAACTGGAAACCGACCGTCGCCTGATCGGCGTGCGGGTCAAGGCGCTCCGCGAGCGTCTGTCCAAGCTGCAGAAACAGCGCCGTACCCAGCGTCGCGCGCGCGGCCGCAGGCAGGTGCTGTCGGTCGCCTTGGTGGGCTACACCAATGCGGGAAAATCGACCCTGTTCAATGCGCTGACCCGCGCCGGTGCCTATGCCGCCGACCAGTTGTTCGCCACCCTCGATACCACTACGCGCAAGATCCATTTGCCCGCGACGGGCGGAGGCGCAACGGCTGAGGTCGGTCTGGCCGCTGACTCGGGACGCTATCTCGAGGTCGTCCTGTCGGACACGGTCGGTTTCATCACCCGCCTGCCACACAGTCTGGTGGAAGCGTTCCGGGCTACGCTGGAAGCGACCGCCGAAGCTGATCTGCTGCTGCATGTCATCGATGCCGCCAGTCCGGCGCGAGAGCGGCAAATCGAGGCAGTGGACAAGGTGCTGGAAGAGATCGGCGCATCGCAGGTGCAGCAAATCCGCGTCTACAACAAGGTCGATCTGGCGGGGATTGCGCCGGGAATCGGGCGTGACGAATATGGTAAACTGCAAAGCGTTTATGTATCGGCCAAGACCGGCGCCGGGCTTGAACTTTTGCGCGAGGCACTGTCTGAAATCCTGTCCTGCATGAGATCAACAGATACCACGACGGCAGCCGAAGCTGCCACTTCCCAACTTTCTGTTTAAAACGATATGGCCTGGAACGACCCCCAATGGGGTAATAAAGACAACCGCAACTCGGGCGGCCCGCCTGACCTGGACGAGGTCTGGCGCAAGTTCAACCAGAAGCTGAACAGTCTTTTCGGAGGCAAGGGCGGAGACGGTGGCACGCCTTCCGGCGGAGGCAGCGGCTTCGCTGGCGGGCGCAACCTCGTCGGTATCCTGATCGGCGTGCTGGCTCTGGTCTGGATCGCCAGCGGCTTCTACATCGTCGATACCGGCCAGCGTGGCGTGGTATTGCGCTTCGGCAAATTCCTCGAAACCACCGAACCCGGTCCGCGCTGGCATTTGCCGTGGCCGATCGAATCGCGTGAAATCGTCAATGTCGACCAGGTCCGCACCGTCGAGGTCGGCTATCGCAACAACGTCAAGAGCAAGGTGCTGAAAGAGTCCCTGATGCTGACCGATGACGAGAACATCATCGACCTGCAGTTCGCAGTGCAGTACCTGCTCAAGGACCCGGTGGAGTTTTTGTTCGTCAACCGCGGACCCGATGAGGCGGCGCTTCATATCGCCGAAACCGCGATGCGCGAGATCGTCGGCAAGAACAAGATGGACTTCGTGCTGTACGAGGGGCGCGCCGAAATCGCCACCCGCGCCAAGCTGCTGATGCAGGAGATCCATGACCGCTACAAGACCGGCATCAGCATCAGCCAGGTGACGCTGCAGAACATCCAGCCGCCGGAGCAGGTGCAGGCGGCGTTTGACGACGCAGTGAAGGCGGGCCAGGACCGTGAGCGTCTGAAGAACGAGGCCGAGGCGTATGCCAACGACGTCGTGCCGCGTGCCCGTGGTCTGGCTTCGCGCCTGAAGGAAGAAGCCGAAGGATACAAGCTGGCGGTCACTGCAAATGCCGAGGGTGAAGCCAGCCGCTTCTCGCAGATTTTCGCCGAGTATCAGAAGGCGCCCCAGGTGACCCGCCAGCGCATTTATCTCGATACCATGCAGACCGTGATGAACAACACCAGCAAGGTGGTGGTGGACCAGAAGGGCGGCAACAGCCTGCTCTACCTGCCACTCGACAAGTTGCAGCAAGTCGTCAGCGAGCCCTCTACGGGTGCGCCTGAAGTTTTGGCCGCACCCAGCAGCAGCCAGCCCGGAACCGCCGGCATGGATGCGCGTTCGCGCGATGCCCTGCGCAACCGTGATCGGGAGAGCCGGCCATGAACAAGTCTTTCGGATCGATTCTCGTTGGCCTGGCCCTGGTCCTGGTGGTGCTGAGCGCGAGCATGTTCACCGTGGATCAGCGCCAGAACGCTCTGGTGTTCCAGCTGGGTGAGGTCGTCTCGGTCAAGACCGAGCCGGGACTGTATTTCAAGCTGCCACTGATTCAGAACGTGCGCTTTTTCGATACCCGCATCCTGACCCTGGATTCCGCTGATCCCGAGCGTTTCATCACCTCGGAAAAGAAAAACGTGCTGGTCGACTCCTTCATCAAATGGCGTGTGATCGATGCCAAGCAGTTCTATGTCTCGGTCGGCGGCGATGAGACCCGTGCACAGATCCGCCTCAACCAGACGGTCAACGATGGCCTGCGTGCCGAGTTCGGCAAGCGCACCATCAACGAGGTGGTATCGGGCCGTCGCGACGAGATCATGAACATCATTCGCGAGAAGGCCGACCAGGACGCCCGCAAGATCGGTGTGCAGGTGGTCGATGTCCGCATCAAGCGGGTCGACCTGCCTGAGACCGTGTCAGAAAACGTCTATCGCCGGATGGAGGCCGAACGCAAGCAGGTGGCCAACGAACTGCGCTCGACCGGTGCGGCGGAAGCGGAAAAGATCAAGGCCGATGCCGACAAGCAGAAGGAAGTGATCGTCGCCGAAGCCTACCGCGATGCCCAGAGCGTCAAGGGTCAGGGCGATGCCAAGGCAGCCAACGTCTACGCTGCTGCGTATGGCAGGAACCCAGAGTTCTATGCGTTCTATCGCAGCATGCAGGCCTATCGCGAAAGCTTCAAGAGCAAGAGCGACGTGATGGTGCTCGACCCCAGCGCGGATTTCTTCAAGTACATGAAGAACCCGCGCGCCGCCGGCGGTCAATGACCGGCTCCGACTGGCTGGCGGCAATCGGCCTGTTGCTGGTGATCGAGGGCATCCTGCCGTTTGCCGCACCTGCGATGTGGCGCGAGGGTTTTCGCAGGATGCTGGACCTGCGCGATGGCCAATTACGTTTTATCGGCGCTGCCTCGATGTTGGGCGGCGTTTTTTTGTTGATGATGTTGAATTGAGTGTGGCTGAAACGAAATGACCGCCTGGCTGTTGCCTGAAAACGTCGAGGATGTGTTGCCGCCCGAGGCATGGCGCATGGAGGACATGCGCCGCGGCTTGCTCGATCTGTTCCGCAGCCGTGGCTACCAGCTGGTGATCCCGCCGCTAATGGAATACCTCGATTCGCTGCTCACCGGGGTGGGCGCCGACCTCGATCTCAAGACCTTCAAGCTGGTCGACCAGCTGACCGGGCGCCTGATGGGCGTGCGCGCCGACATCACCCCGCAGGTGGCGCGCATCGACGCGCACCTTCTGGCTGCCAACGCCGTCAATCGCCTGTGTTATGCCGGCAGCGTACTGCACACCCAGCCCGATGGTTTTCATCGTTCACGCGAGCCGATCCAGGTCGGGGCGGAATTGTACGGCGAGGCCGGCGCCGAGGCCGATCTGGAAATCCTGACCCTGATGCTGGATGCCCTTTCGGTCTGCGACATCGGGGCCGTTCAATTGGATGTCGGCCATGTCGGCGTCTACCGCGCGCTGGCCCAGGAGTCGAAGCTCAGTCGCGAGATCGAACATCAGCTGTTCGGCGCCCTGCAGGCCAAGGATGGCAGTGCAGTCGAGGTTCTCACCGCGGGCCTGCCTGCCGGCTTGCGCGATGCGTTTGCCGCGCTGCCGCAGCTTTACGGCGATCGCGGCATACTGCTCGAGGCGCGTGCGCGCTTGCCGCGACTGCCGGCAATCGATGCGGCGCTCGATACCCTGGAAACGCTGGACCAGGGGCTGGTGTCGGTGGAGGTAGCCTACGATCTGGCCGAGTTGCGCGGTTACGGCTATCACAGCGGCGTGGTGTTCGCCGCCTACAGCGGTGGTCGCAGTCGCGCCATCGCCCAGGGCGGACGCTACGACGAGGTCGGGCGGGTGTTCGGGCGTTCGCGCCCGGCCACCGGATTCAGTCTGGATTTGCGCGAGCTGGCGAATGCCAGCCGCCAGGATTAAACGCGGCTTGTGGCAAGCCTGAACCAAGCATTCAAGGGAGAGAACAACATGGCAGCAAAGAACGTCGTCGTCATCGGTACCCAGTGGGGTGACGAAGGCAAGGGCAAGATCGTCGATTGGCTGACCGATCGTGCCCAGGGTGTAGTGCGCTTTCAGGGCGGACACAACGCCGGGCACACCCTGGTGGTCGGCGGCAAGAAGACCGTGCTGCACCTGATTCCCTCCGGCATCCTGCGCGACAAGGTCACCTGCTACATCGGCAACGGTGTGGTGCTGGCGCCGGACGCCTTGCTCAAGGAAATGGACATGCTGATCGCGGCCGGCGTCGATGTCGCTGGCCGCCTCAAGCTCAGCGAAGCCTGCCCGCTGATCATGCCGCATCACGTGGCGCTCGATCAGGCACGCGAGATCGCCAAGGGCGCCGGCAAGATCGGCACTACCGGGCGCGGCATCGGCCCCGCCTACGAGGACAAGGTGGCGCGCCGCGCGCTGCGCCTGCAGGACATGTTCCACCGCGAACGTTTCGCCGCCAAGCTCGGCGAAGTGCTCGACCACCACAACTTCATGCTGAAGAACTATTACAAGGCCGAAGTGGTGAGCTTCAACCAGACGCTCGACAGCATGATGTCCATGGCCGAACGCCTCAAGCCTATGGTGGCCGACGTGCCGCGCAGCCTGTACGAAGTCAACAAGGCGGGCGGCAACCTGCTGTTCGAGGGTGCGCAGGGCACGCTGCTCGATATTGACCACGGCACCTATCCCTTCGTCACCTCGTCCAACTGCACCGCCGGCGGCGCCTCCACCGGCTCCGGCGTCGGCCCGTCCGCGATGCACTACGTGCTCGGCATCACCAAGGCCTACACCACCCGCGTCGGCTCGGGCCCGTTCCCGACCGAACTGTTCGACGACGTCGGCCAGTACCTCGGCGAGAAAGGCCACGAATTCGGTGCTACCACCGGGCGTCAGCGCCGCTGCGGCTGGTTCGATGCCGCCGCGCTCAAGCGCTCGATCCAGATCAACGGCGTATCGGGCCTGTGCGTGACCAAGCTCGACGTGCTCGACGGGCTGGAAACGGTGCGTGTCTGTGTCGGCTACAAGATCGAAGGCGAGACCTGCGACATCCTGCCGGTGGGCGCCGAGTCGATCACCGACGTCGAGCCGATCTACGAGGATCTGCCCGGCTGGAGCGATACCACGGTCGGCGTGCAGGAGTTCGACAAACTGCCGCAAAAGGCGCAGACCTATCTGAAGCGCATGGAAGCGTTGTGCGAAGTGCCGGTGGATGTGGTGTCGACCGGACCGGACCGGGTGGAGACCATCGTTCGTCGCCACCCCTACGAGTCCTGATGCAGGCAGGATTGCAACAAGCAAAAAGCCGACACGAGGTCGGCTTTTTGCTTACAGCGTTTGGTGCCCAGAAGAGGACTCGAACCTCCACAGTGTTGCCACCGCTAGGACCTGAACCTAGTGCGTCTACCAATTCCGCCATCTGGGCAATGAAGGCGCGCATTTTAGAGAGCCGAGATTAAATTGTCAACGAAGAAACCCCGCAGCCGCGCAGGCAAACACAAAATCCCCGCGATCCGTCTCGCCGACCCGTTCTACGAGCGTGAGATCGAGCGCTACGAGTCGCCGCTACCGAGCCGCGAATACATTCTGCAATTGCTGACCGACGCCGGCTGCCCGGTCGATGCCGACGCTTTTGCCGAGCAGTTGCAGATTACCGAGGCCGAGCGTGATCTGTTCCAGCGCCGCCTCGGCGCGATGCAGCGCGACGGCCAGCTGATGCTCAACCGCAAGCGCCAGCTGTGTCTGCCGGAGAAGCTCGATCTGATCAAGGGCCGTGTCGAAGGCCACCCGGATGGCTTCGGCTTCGTCGTGCCGGAGGAGGGCGGCGACGACCTCTACCTGTCGCCCAAGGAAATGCACCGGGTGCTGCACGGCGACAAGGTGCTGGTGCGGGTGGCTGGCTTCGACCGGCGCGGCCGGCGCGAAGCCAAGATCGTCGAGGTGCTGGAGCGCGTAAACCAGTACATCGTTGGTCGCTACTACCTCGAAGGCGGCGTCGGTTTCGTGATCGCGGAAAACCGTCGCATCAACCAGGACGTTCTCGTTCCGCCCGGCAATGAGGGTGAGGCCCAGTCCGGCCAGGTCGTCACGGTGGAGATCGTCACCCAGCCCGGCGCGCATAACGAGGCAGTCGGACGGGTAACCGAGGTGCTGGGCAGCTTTACCGGCCCCGGCATGGAAATCGAGATTGCATTGCGCAAGCACGACCTGCCATACGTCTTCCCGCAGGAGGTCGAAAAGCTGGCAGACAAGCTGCCGGCCAAGGTGCTGAAAAAGGACATGGCCGGTCGCGAGGATATCCGCCATCTGCCCCTGGTCACCATCGACGGCGAGACCGCGCGCGATTTCGACGATGCGGTTTACTGCGAGCCGCTCGGCCGCAGCGGCTTTCGCCTGGTTGTGGCGATCGCCGACGTCAGCCATTACGTGAAGCCGGCTGACGCACTCGACAGCGAAGGCTACAACCGCGGCAACTCGGTGTACTTCCCGCGTCGCGTCATCCCCATGCTGCCCGAGGCGCTGTCCAACGGCCTGTGTTCGCTCAATCCCGAGGTCGATCGCCTGTCCATGGTCTGCGACATGCGCATCACCAGTACCGGCAGCATCAAGGAATACCGCTTCTACCCGGCAGTGATCTATTCGCATGCACGGCTCACCTACAACCAGGTGTGGGACTGGCTTTCCGGCGCTGCCAAGCCGGAGAACAAACAGGCTGACCTGATGCCGCACCTGCAGGCGCTCGACAAGCTTTTCCGGGTCATGCTGAAGGCGCGTGCCAAGCGCGGTGCCATCGACTTCGGCTCGACCGAGACGCAGATCATTTTCGACGACCAGGGCAAGATCAAGGAGATCGTCCCGGTGATCCGCAACGACGCCCACCGCATCATCGAGGAATGCATGCTGGCGGCCAACGTCTGCGCCTCGGATTACCTGCAGGAGAACAAGCAGCCTGCGCTTTACCGCGTGCACGAAGGCCCGACTGCGGAGAAACTCGCCGCGCTGCGCGGTTTCCTTGCCGAGTTCGGCCTCGATCTCGGCGGCGGCGACAAGCCGCATGCCAAGGATTACGCAGCGCTGCTGGAGAAGATCAAGGATCGCCCCGATCACGGCCTGCTGCAGACCGTGATGCTGCGCTCGCTCAGGCAGGCGATCTACAGCCCCGACAACAAGGGCCATTTCGGCCTGGCCTACGAGGCCTACACCCACTTCACCTCGCCGATCCGCCGCTATCCGGACCTTATGGTTCATCGCGGTATCAAGGCGGTGCTGAACGGTGAGAAGCTGCCCGCCAAGGGACTGGCGGAAATCGGTCTGCACTGCTCGCTGACCGAGCGCCGCGCAGACGACGCCACGCGGGACGTCGACGCCTGGCTGAAAACCTATTTCATGCGCGATCGCATCGGCGACGAATACGACGGTACGGTCAGCGCGGTCACCAGCTTCGGCATCTTCGTCGCGCTCGACGACATCTTCATCGAAGGCCTGGTACACGTCTCCGAGCTCGGCCAGGACTACTTCCACTACGACCAGGCCAAGCACTGGATGCTCGGCGAGCGTACCGGCAAGCGCTATCGCCTCGGCGATCGCGTGCGCATCAAGGTGATGCGCGCCGACATCGAAACCAGCAAGATCGACTTCAGCCTGGTGGAGGATTTCGGTGCGGTGGTTGATTCCGAGGCGCCGAAGAAGAAGTCATCCAGTTCCAGATCTGGCGCCAAGAAGAGATGAGCGAGAAGGCTGGCGAGAAGCATGCCGCGGAAAAACTCATCTACGGCTTTCACCCCGTCCTCGCCCGCCTGCGCCAGGACCCCGCGGGTATCTATGAAATCTATCTGGACCTGACCCGGCGCGATGCGCGCGCGCGCGACCTGGTGCATCAAGCCAGGGACAATGGCGTCAAGCTGGCGCAGGTCGAAGCCGACCGGCTGACGCGGCTGGTCGGCAAGGCAGCCAAGCACCAGGGGGTGGTCGCCCGCGTCAAGCCGGTCGCGCTGACGCATTCGCTCGACGAAGTGCTGGAAAACATCCAGGGCGCGCCACTGCTGGTCATCCTCGACGGCGTCACCGACCCGCACAACCTCGGCGCGATCCTGCGTTCGGCGGATGCCTTCGGCGTACACGCCGTCATCGCACCGAAGGACAACGCTGTCGGCATCAACGCCACGGTGGAAAAGGTCGCCTCGGGCGCGGCGGAGACCGTGCCCTACATCATGGTCACCAACCTCGCGCGCACCATCGAGGACTTGAAGGAACACAACATCTGGGTCATCGCCGCCGACATGGACGGCGAGCAGCCCCTGTCCGGCATCGACGCCAAAATCGGCATCGCCTGGGTGCTCGGCGCCGAGGGCGCTGGCATCCGCCGACTCGTCAAGCAGAGCTGCGACCAGGTCGCGCGCATTCCCATCGGCGGCACGGTCGAGAGCCTCAACGTCTCGGTGTCGGCGGCGCTTTGTCTGTATGAGACGGTGCGGCAGCGCGCAGCGCAGATGTGAGCCCTGACAAGTGGCCATTTCGCACTAAACTGCACCAATAGTATGTGTTTGGCATGCTTTTGATGTTGATTGAGGGCCTACACCATGGCAGCCGTGCGCAAAACCATCACCTTGACCGACATGCAAGATAGTTGGATCAAGGCACAGATTGACGCTGGGCATTACACCAACGACAGCGAATATATTCGCGACCTCATCCGGCGCGAACATGAGCGCAGCGCCGAGAATGTCATGGGCGCAATCCCGCTCGACTGGCGCTGGCTGGCAAACGGCTATCTGAAAGAACTGCTGTATGAAAAAAACGTGGTGAACCGCAGCATGCCTTTCGCCGCGATCAAGTCGCTGAGCTTCATCAACCCCAAGGCCCGGGCGCTGCCGCTGGACGACAATTTCTCGGACGCAATCCACCAGGGACTGCTGCCGCGGCCAGCCCCGCCGGCGACGATTTCACCGAGCGAGCACTGACGACCAGACGGGCCCAACTGCAACGCGGTGGCGACGATCACCTCGGGAACAGCAAGGTCACTGCGAAACGCAGTCCCCAGTCAGGCCCGCCAGTCGGCGTCTCGACATAGGTGCGGTAGCCCAGCGCAAAACTCACCGGTTGCCCGCCGATCCTGACCAACTGGTTGACCCCCATGTTGATGGGCACTGTCCATTGCTCGCCTTCCCAGTCGTAGGTCGATTCGGTATTCAGTGTGAACGTGGTCAGGCTTTGTGTGGTGTAGGTCAGGAAAGGCTGCAGAAAGGTGGCATTCACATCCGTGCGCTGATCTTCTCCAGCGAACGACCAGATGTGGTTGGCGAGCACGCCGGCTGTCCAGCCATTAACCTGCTTGAGCGCCACCACCGTCGGGCCAATGCCCCATTTTTCACTGCCCAGCGCATCATTGCTCGCGGTCGGCAGCAACAGCACCGGACCCACGCCCCATATCCAGCCATCGGCCGTCGGCTTATTGGGCGAGAAAAACACACTCTGCACAATGTCGCCCACGCCGGAATGGTCGCGACCGCCCGCGACCGGCGCTTCCGCATCGATCAGCGGAACGATGGTGCGCGAGATGAGGTTCCAGTCCGGGCTGAGCGAAACCGGGATGACCGGCTGGATATTGAGCCAGTAACGATCCGCATCCGCCGTGCCGATGCCGGTGTCCCAGTTGTACTGGAACGGCACGCTGATCAGCGCGGCTATCGGGTTGGACAACTGCATGGCCAGTCCGGCTTCGTCGGTGGCAGCGGCATGGCCCGCATAGAAAAACATCGATAGCGCGGCAATGCTTCCGGCGGAGTGGACTTTGACTGTGGGCTTGGTTTTCATGCTTGAAGGCTTTCAGTCAGGGTAAATCGTTTTCCAGTCGTTCTTCATGTCCACCACCGTCCAGCCTGCCGAGCGGGCTGCTTCCAGCGCCTGATCAAGCTTGCCGATGGATGAGCTGCGATCGTAAGCCCACTCGCGCGCGGCGTCGGTGTGGTGAACCAGCAGCGCAAAACGCGCGCCGCTGCCAGCAGTGGTCCATTGCAACATCTGCAGATCGCCATCCGAATTGCCGAATGCGGCAATCGGACGGCGGCCTATGTGCTGCTGGATGCCAACCGGTTTGCCGGCCTTGTCGTCGATGAAGTTGATCTCCGGCAAACGCACCAGCACCGGCTTGCCGTCGCGTAATTCAAACCGGGTCTTGATGCTGGAACCGATCACCTGCTCGGGCGGGATACCGTAAACCTGCTCCGCCCACGGCCGCATGAACTCGATGCCGCCGCCGGAGACGATGAAGGTCTTGAAGCCGTTGACGCGCAGATAGGCGAGCAGTTCGAGCATGGGCTGATAGACCATTTCCGTGAACGGCTTGCCGGTCGTGGGGTGCCTCGCGGTGGCGAGCCAGTCCCTCACGACCTGCTCGAATTCCCCGGTGGACATGCCCGCATGGGTGGCCATTACCATCTCCAGCAGCGCCTTTTCGCCGCCTGCCAGCGCGGCCTTCACGTCGCCTTTGAGCACCGAAGCAAACGGCTCCTGCGTGCGCCACTCGGGGTGTTGAGGGGCGAGCGCCTTGATGCGATCAAAGACGAACAAGGCCTGAAAATACGCCGGCTGCTCGGCCCACAGGCAACCGTCGTTGTCGAATACAGCGATGCGCTCGGCGGGTGGCACGAAGTCATTGCCGCCCGGGGTCGTCACCCGTTGGACGAAATGCATGATGGCCTGCTTGGTATTGCCGTCGTTCCAGGACGGCAACAAGCCTGTCCCGAGCGCCGTCGCCGGATCGGCAGCCCGACCGAGTCCGGTTGCCAGCGCCAGGGTGAACAACAGCGCGGCGGCGACAAGCCTGCGCGTGCGGGTGGTTTTCATGATTGGCCCTTTGACGAAATCAAAAGAACAGGCCGCGCCTGTTGGTGCACAAGCGCGGCCCGATGCTTGCATCAACAAATCCCCGCAGGGGCGTCAGTTGCCGCTGCCCTGCGGCCTGCTTACCGCCTCCATCACGCGATCGAGGTTGAAGCTGCCCGGCTTCTGGCGCGGGGGATAATCGCGGAAGCTTTGCAGCCACTGCCCGACGTAGGCCCCCGCAGGCGCAATCATGAACATGTGCTCGAGATACCAGCGGCCATAGTCCATGCCAATATCGTGGGCGAGTTCGAACGGATCCATACGCAGATTGGTCAGCATCGGCGCACGCAGTTCCTCGAAGGGCTGTTGCCAGACGTGCAGGCCATGGGCATTCTGCTTTAGGAAGGTGGCCTTCCAGTTGCCGTAACGCAGTGCGGCGACGCTACCGTCATCGGTCCAGTAGATGAACTCCTTGCGCGGCCATTCGCCTGCGCCCCTGAGTGCGGGGCCAAGGTCGTAGCCGTCGAGGTGCACCTTGTAGGTCGTGTTGCCGACCTTGCGGCCCTTGAGCAGGTCGCTTTTGGCCGTGGAGTCGCCGGCAGCGGCCAGCAGCGTGGTCATCATGTCCTCATGCGCGCCGATGTCGTTTATCACGGTGCCGGGCTTGATGACGCCGGGCCAGCTGATTATCGTGGGCACGCGGTAGCCACCTTCCCACTGGGTATTCTTTTCGCCGCGGAACATCGTGGTGCCGCCGTCGGGCCAGGTGAATGCTTCCGCCCCGTTGTCGCTCGAATACATGATGATGGTGTTGTCGTCGAGACCCAGCTCTTTCAACTTGGCGAGCACCTCGCCGACGTGGCCGTCATGTTCGACCATGCCATCGGCATAAATGCCCAACCCGGTCTTGCCGGCCGACTCCTTCTTCAGATGCGTGAAGATGTGCATGCGGGTTGAGTTCCACCACAGGAAAAACGGCTTGTCCGCCTTTTTGGCGCGCTCCATGAAATCGAGCGCCTTGGCGTTGACCTCCTGATCGATCGTCTCCATCCGCTTTCTGGTCAGCGGGCCGGTATCGGTGATCCGGCCATCTGCAAAGCTGTGGATGACGCCGCGCGGGCCGAACTGCTTCTTGAATGCCTGACCCTTTGGATAATCGGCATGCTCCGGTTCTTCCTCGGCATTGAGATGGTAGAGGTTGCCAAAGAATTCGTCGAAGCCGTGATTCGTCGGCAACATCTCGTCGCGGTCGCCTAGGTGATTCTTGCCGAACTGGCCAGTCATGTAACCCTGCGCCTTGAGCAGGGTGGCGATGGTCGGGTCTTCCTTCTGCATGCCTTCCGGTGCACCCGGCAGGCCTACCTTGGTGAGGCCGGAGCGAATCGGCGACTGCCCGGTGATGAAGGCGGCGCGCCCGGCGGTGCAGCTTTGCTGGCCATACCAGTCGGTGAACAGCGCGCCCTGCTTGGCGATGCTGTCGATGTTGGGCGTCTTGTAGCCCATCATGCCGTTGTTGTAGGCGCTGACATTGAACTGGCCGATGTCGTCGCCCCAGATGACGAGGATATTGGGTTTTTTCGCGGGTGTCGCGGCAGCTTGCGCCGGCGACGCGCCGATAGCAGTCACCCATAGCCATGACATCAGCATCAGGGTTTTAATAAATCCGGGTTTCATTATGTTGACTCCTCCATTCATTGATAAACAGACAACACCCATCATGGGCTGTCCCTCGACCATGTCCCACTGCACAGCCAGACACCTCGTGAAGATAGCGCCCCATTCGCGATACGTCCAATGCATGGCAGTCATGTAACTGATACTCTTCACTCATGGACATCAGCCTTCGCCTGCTGCGTCACGCACTGACGCTCGCCGAACATCGAAATTTCGCCCGTGCCGCTGTGGCACTGGGAATTTCTCAGCCGGCGCTGTCGCGCAGCATGCAGAATCTCGAACGTGCAGTCGGAGCGGTTCTGTTCGACCGCCGACCGCAGGGCGTCGAACCGACCGATGCCGGGCAACTGTTGCTGCTGCGCGCCCGCGAACTGCTGTCGTTCTCTGAGGAATTCGTCAATGAAGTCAGCCGAACCAACAGCCTCCACCGTGGCCGTATTGTTTGCGGCGCCGGCCCCTACCCAGCCGAAACCGTGGTCGCGTCCGCGATGGTGTGTTTCGCCGCCCAGCATCCTGGCATACAGATCGAGTTGCGCATCCGCAACTGGGATGAACTCCTGCAAGGCTTGCGTGCGCGCGAGATCGACGCCTTCATCGCCGAAACCAGCTTGCTGGAAGGCGAAGACGACCTGAGCATCATCCCGCTGGGGCGCCATCCCCTTTACTTTGCAGCACGCCCGACACACCCGCTGGCCGGCAGGCGTATTGCACTGGAAGACCTGCTCGACTATTCGTTTGCCGTGCCCTCGCGCATCCCGCCCAGGCTGCTGGCGCCCCTGCTGAAAAATCGCGTCATCGCCACCAGGCAGCAGCACGGTCCGGCATTCCCCTCGGTCGAATGCGCCTCGCTTTCGGTCTTGAAGCGGATCGTCCTGTCCTCCGACGCCGTCACCGCTCTGACCTTGGCGGCGATGCGCGAAGAACTCGCGGATGGCCGCCTCGTCGTGTTGCACACGGAGCCCTGGCTGCATCTCGATTACGGCATCGTGCGGCGCAAGAACCGCAGCCTGTCCCTGGCGGCGGAAAAATTTCTTGCGCTGGTGCAGGAAGAGGAAATGGAACTGACGCGCACCGAGGCCAAATTACGGGGGTGCCGCGCGCCCGGCAAGCATGCCTGACGGCTGGCGCATGACGCGCCCGGTCCGCGCCTGGATCGGCTACGACATCGCCAGCTCGATTTATTTTGGCGTATTTCCCGCTCTGCTGTTTCCGCTCTACTTTCGCGCGTATCTCGACGGTGGCCCGGCAGCGGAACTGCACTGGGGACTGACCGCTGCCTCCGCATTCGTGTTGGCCGCCATCCTGGCTCCAGCACTGGGTGCAGCGGCCGATCGCTATGCCATACGCTGGCCGCTGCTGGTCGTTTTGACGCTGCTGTGTTGCGCTGCCGCGGCAGGCATTGCGCAAGTACCGGGCGGGGTGGTGCTCGTTGGCGCCCTCCTGTTCATCGCGTCGCACGTCAGCTACACGTTGGCGATGTCGCTCTATGACTCCTACCTGCC